>RCNJ01000387.1_pt1 | contig 22775 bp, 17 predicted proteins | sample 2041171 | NCBI WGS metagenome assembly RCNJ01 (sample SAMN09708213, study PRJNA481090) | feces metagenome | biome: feces | host: Pygoscelis adeliae | place: Antarctica: Rookery Lake | collected 2010-03-01 | reverse complement strand
CTGGGCGATCTTGGCCAGGTCAGCATCATCCCGGGGGCCGTACACGGGCTCCCCCTCCTCATCCAGGACCTGTTTTCCCCGCGGTGGTGAGCTGTGCCCACCCGCGCGTGGACCCTCAACGATGAAACCGTCGGGGCGGATCTCGGGATCCCGGTGGAGGTATCCAGCAAGCACATGCGCGGACACGATGGCCAAGAAGTGTGGACGCCGCATGGCAGGCAGATCGGCGCCGAGGAAGGCTGCCGGGTCAAGAGCTGCCCGGTGCACGGTGGTGGCATGGGCGACGTCGATGGTGAGGTGGCCGGTCCGGCCAGCAGCGAACTCGGTGAGCAGGCGCGGGATTTCACGTGGCACTCCTGCACCCATGATCACGTAGTCGACGTCCGCCAGCATCGCGCCGAGGATGGCTGAGGGGTTCGCGGTCTGGACCTTCTCCAGCATGTTGATGCCGATCAGACCGTCGTGGCCCTCCTTGGCCAGCCACACCTCCGAGAAATTTCCCACGAGGCTCAACTCGATGGCATCTCGTCCGGGTGCGATGGTCAGGGTGGGGTGAGGTCGGTATGGCTGGCCTGCTGCGCGGCCACCCTCTATGAAGTATTTCTGCAGTATGCGCTGTGCCATCGCCTGGGACGGGAAGTGACGCAACGCTCGGCGGCGATGCCCGCCGGGATCACCGTCCTGGAGGATGCGGGCCAGCACTCCGTCCAACGCCGTGCCGGACACCACCCCGAGTTGTCCGCACAGGGAGACTTCGCGCGCCATGTTCCAGGACGACACAGCGATGCCCATGCCACCCTGGATCAGCGTTGGAGGATGTGTGATCGTCACGGTGGAGCTCCTACAGGAGAGAACAGTTCAAATACCTACGGTAACGTAACCTACGGGACCGTAACTTACTGCCCCCTGCCAAGGACCTTGGCTCGTGCTTCACCGACTCAGATTGGCCGTGGCCAAGCCCTTGGGCGAGTTGATCGGCGTGCGCGTCAGACGAGGGCTTGCCGCAGCGTCGTGAACGTCGCCGCAGCGCCTTTCAGGTCCACGATGGCGTCCCGGATGCCGGGCGCGGTTCCCTTGCCCGGACGGTTGAAGTGGGCGATGCAGATGGAGCCCTGTTTCGCGGCCGCCGTTGCTGTGCGCACCTGGCTTGCCGAGAAGGTGGCCCCTGCATCCGAATTCACATCAAAATTCACCGGCAGCAGGCCCAGCGAGCGGACGATCTGTGCGGACACCTCGTCGAAGTGCGCCGTGCCGGACCTGAAGAACCGTGGCGGCGCCCCGAGAAGGGACGTCATCAGCGTCTGGTTCTCCATCACCTCGTCATAGGCCTCCCCCACCGACGCCGTGCCCGCAATGCCATAGGCCTCCCGGCCCGTCACGGACAGCGGCACGTGCCGCGTGCCGTGGTTCGCGAGCTCAAACAGTGGGTTGGCAGCAAGGTCCTGAACGGTTTGTGGGTTGGCCTCGATCCACCGGGAATTGAGGAACAGGGTGGCCGGGGTGGCGGAGTCCACCAGCGCTGTGATGAGTTCCTCGTCGAACCCGGAGCCGGTGCTGCCTCCGCAGGCATCGAAAGTCAGACAGATGCTCGGTGAATCGGTGCGGAGGACAACACCATCCACGTCCAGCCCAAACTGGCTGGGGGCCCGGCCGGAGAACTCGGCAACGATCTCCTCGCGCCCCGGCTGGGAAACCACTGGGGCCGACGGTGTTGGCGTCGGTGTCGCTGACGTCGGCAGCGATGGCGATGGTGTCCGCGATGGCGGTGGTGTGGAGGGGTCAACGGTGGAAGGCGCCGGGGTTCCGGGCCCCGGCCCCACACTGGGCGCGCAGCCCGTCAACGCCCCGGCAGCAGCCGCCAACAATCCTCGTCGTCCCATCCTCATGGGCAAAAGCATGCCACCAGATCAGTTCCCGGCGAGCAGCGCCTCTTCTGCGGCCTTGGTCCAGATGCCGTCCTTCAGCTCGGCGGCCACGTGTGGCAGTTGCTCCGCCATGTCCACGAGCCTGGTCAGTGGCAGGTCGTGCAGCATCGGATAGACCATGATCTTGCCGCCAGCGGTGCGGTTCACCACGGCGTCGATGGCGTCCTTGAATCCCGCCATCCCGGTGACTGCGTCCAGCGAGATGTGGGTGTCGATGATGCCCTTCTCGATCTTGTCCAGGACCGTGCGCATGTCGGAGACGTCGGAGCCCGAGGTGCCCAGCATGAAGATGCGTCGCTCGATGATGCCCTGTAGATCGAAATCTCCCAGCGTGCCGGCGGGAATACCCGCGAACGCGTTGATGATTGCTCCCTCAGCCGCAATGTCGACAGCCTGTGCCACGAGCGCCGGCACGGGCACCATGCAGCTGATGTGGGTGTAGCCCGGTTTCAGCTCAGTGGATCCAGTGTTGATGATCTCCAGAGGCACGCCCCGCTTTTCGGCAACAGGGCCGACGATGCTGGAGAGATGATCCAGCCGCTCATCGCTGAGGTCTGTCCCTGCGACGGTGATGCCCGCGATGTCCGAGGTCAGGGCACGCATGGTGTGCATCTGTCCCATGGGGCCGGCGGCGCCGATGATGGCCACCTTGTCACCCTCACGGATCTCCCCCGTCTCGGGGATCCAGCTGTATCCCTCCGCAGGATCGTTGCCCGTGGTTCCGCAGAACCGGATGAAGTCGTAATGCACGCGCCCGATGTCGAGGGCGACCTTCCGCTCCAGTCGCTCACCATCCAGCACAACACACAACACGGCGCGCGTGCTCAGGAGTGCGGCGAGTGCTTCGACGACGTCGGCATCGGCACCGTAGTAGATGATGTCATCGAAGACCTGTCCCTCCATGGCTGCGATCGCATCGGAGGTCACCGTCACGATCTCTCCCGGTGAGTTCTCCTTGATCAGGGTTTCCAGTCCGATGTTCCCGCCGTCGGAGATCACCAGCAGCCGGCCGCCCGGCGCGACGTGGTTGCGCTCCTTCCAAGCGTAGGAGCCCTCCACTGTTGCCCAGGGCTCGATGAGGCCCACCGCAGCGGCGGAGGGGCCGTCGGAGACGTGGATCAGGAACTCCTCGCCTTCGGGGGACACGACGCAGCGCTCGTCGATGACGACGAACTCCTGGAGCGCACCTTCGAAGTTGTACCCGAAGGCGGCGTTGGACTTGGGTGTGCGCAGGTGCTTCCAGTCCGCCTGGACCAGCACACGGTCGCCCTCCTTGAAGTGCGTCACCTTCTCACCCACTTCGATGATCCGGCCCACGGGTTCGTGGCCGGGCACCGTCGCGGCTGCACCTGGCTTGTAGCCGGGGATCTCCGTCAGGGCGGTGGGATCTATACCGCTCACCACTTCCGCCTTTCGGGGGTGGGAGTCAAAGGCGTTCAGCAGTTTCGTGTCGCTGAAGCAGATGCCGCAGGCTTCCACCTGGAGCATCATCTGGTGTGGTCCCACCGGATCGATCGGCTTGGAGTCGTTGTGCACGATCTCCCCCACCCCGGTGAACTGGATGGCGTGCTGGGTTGTGGGAACACTCATGTGTCAATTTCCTTTTCTTGAAAGATCTTGATGGGATCAGCTGCTGACCATGACCTGGCCACCCGTGACGGGGACTGCCTGGCCGGTCTCGTAGGCCTGCTCGACGATGTAGTAGAGCGCCCGCATGACGTCGGCACCCAGGGCGCCGCGCCCCATGGGGACCTTTGCTTCGTACGACGCCTTGACCTCTTCCACGGTGGTGGCCCCGGGCACCTTGCCGGAGCGCAGGTATTGGACGAAGAGTCCGTTGTCCGGATCGGACCACAGCGGACCATCGAAGAAGTTGCCGGGGCAGATGGCGTTGACCTTGACCCGGTAATCCACCAGTTCGAGGGCGAAGCTCTGCACGAGGCCGAGGCCACCGAACTTGCTGCCCGCGTAGGCGCCGTTGCGGTTCGAGCCAACCATCCCGGATTTGGAGTTGACCTGGATGATGTCCGTGGACCACTGCGGTGCGGCGACGTTCTGCAGCCGCAGGAGGCGGCCCAGATGCTTGGTCACGAGGAAGAATGCCGTGTAGTTGACGTCGGTGCTGAGCGCGAAAGCCTTCAAATCCTGCTCCAGGACAGAGCCGGCGCGGGCGATGCCGGCGTTGGAGACCACGAGGTCAATGCCGCCGCAGGTGTCGACGATCGTGGAGGCGAGCGCCGCCACGGAATCCTCATCGGAGACGTTGCACTCCACCGCCGTGGCTCGCTCCCCCAACTCCTTCGCCAGCGCCGTGGCTCCGGCGAGGTTCAGGTCCGCGATGAACACCCAGGCACCGGAGGCATGCAGGGCTCGGACGATTCCCTCACCGAAACCCTGGGCCCCTCCCGTGACGAGGGCGATCCGGCCAGCGACCACGCCTGCCCTCGTCGCAGCCTGACCCGCTGCTGCATCGCGCGAATCGGGGACCGGAACAGCTCCTGGCAGGTGGTGGGCCTTCACCGTCACGGCGCCCTCGCCACTCTGCAGACGGATGGTGGCTGGCAGTTCGAGACCCTGTGGCAGTCCCTCACGGATGGCAGTGGCCGCTGCAGGCGCTTCTGCCCCTGCCGGAACTGACACGGTGACGACGGGTTCCTCGTCAGTGGCCGTCAGCACGAGCGGGGTGGCGTGTGCATCCAGGAGCACCCCTCGCAGCACTACCCGCATGTGTTCGCGTGTAACGGTGTCTTCTGTCATGATGCGGTCCCCTCTGGTGAGGTGAGATTGTTGGCGACGAGTCGACGGCCCAGATCTCCATAGGCGCTGATGCGCTCGCTCAGAGAAAGACCAGCCATCGGATTCTCCGGGTGCAGCAACCCCTGTTTCGGGTCTGCGGAGGAGAGTTCCTCGTGCGCGACGAGCGCCCACGTCGAGTCATTGAGGTGCGCGAAGCGTGGATCAGCCAGTTCAGGGCAGGAGAAGCTCTGACGCGGCTGATTGATGTCGACGCCGGAAACCTCGATCATGCCGTGCGCCGCTGCCAGCTGGGAGATCCGTTCCAGCTGCTCCACGGTGTTGCGCGGCGGCATGAACGTGATGGCGGGGAAACCGAGCTCGGCCAGGTACTCCACCAACTCGTCCAGGTAGAAGTCCTCAAAGGCCTCTGCCTTCTTGTCACCCGTTGGCGACGCGGAGACGTCGCCGAGATAGGCGTAGCAGGGGATGGCGCCGATGGACAGGGCGAAATCGACCACGCTCCGGGCATCCGGCAGTTCCCCACCGTCCTCCAACCGTGTGGGTTGGATGTAGAAGCGGTGCAGGAACTGCGCCTTGAGCAGGCCCAGGAGGTCGTGCGCCAGGAAAGGATTCTGCCGGTCGGTGAGCACATCGCGCAGCCCGTCCGGTATCTCCACTCCCAACTCGGCGAGCCCGTCCGCAAGCGACTGGCCCCGTCCGAAGCGGGTGATGAGCGCCCCGGACATGGCGTGCAGCAGATGGCGTTCCGTGACGGTGCCCCCGGAGGCGAACTGGGAGATGCCCATGACGTCGGACTCAAAATCCAGCGTCGGCGCCCCCAGCTGGTTGAGGATCTCGTTGGCGGCCTCCGTCATCTGGCGAGTGCGTTCCAGACGGGCCATCCGGATGGGGCGCAGGAAGTCCCCCACCTCGTCCCGTGCTCCGGCCGGAATTCCCTGGACCGTCATGTAGGCGACGCCCTCAGAATCGGGATTGTTCAGCTTTCTGGTGGCAAACGGTGCATTGCCGGATGCCTCTTCCTGCGCCGAATGCAGCATCACGCGACACTCGAATCCGGTCACCACACCCATGCCAAGGATGGCCCCGGCGTCACGCATCTCGGCCGCCCCGGCGAGAGAATCGTGATCCACCGATCCCACCACCTGCAACCCCGCCTCCCGGCCACGCAGACATGCCATGGCCGGGGTGTAGGGACTGAAGCTGTAGATGGTGTGGATGTGGTTGTTGGATTCCATCGTCAAGTCAGGCAACCGCAGATCCGAGTCCACCAGACGTCGCAGGGCATCCACCCGGGCGTCCGGAGTGGCACCCGGGTCATTGATCACCTCGGCGGTCACGATCAGACCCCTTCCTTGGAACGCCGTGCCAGCTCGGCACTCGTCTGGTTGCTGACCGGCGTGTAGTTCTTCAGCGGCAGGATCCGCTCGTGGATGGCGTCGATGAGCCAGTCCGGCTGGGGGAAGTATTCCTTCTCCAGCTCGGCAGCCGGGGTGATCGCGTTGCGCGAACCCACGACGGTGACGGGCGCATCGAGGTGGTCGAACGCGAGCGTGCCCACCTGGGAGGCCACTGTGTGCAGGAAGGACCCTCGATCCACGGCGTCGGACGTCAACAGCAGCCGTCCCGTCTTCTTCACCGATTCAACGATGGGGTCCAGATCCAGTGGTGCCACGAAGCGCAGGTCGATGACCTCGGTGGAGATGCCATGTTCCTTCTCCAGGGTCTCGGCCGCCTCCATCACCCGGTACAGGGTGGCGCCTAGGACGCCGATGGTGAGGTCCTTGCCTGCGCGACGCACAACAGGGAGCCCCTCGGGCACCTCGTAGTAGCCCTCGGGAACGCCGTCGGCCTCGAACTCCTCGGCGCGGTCGTACAGCAGCTGCGACTCGAAGAAGACCACGGGATCCGTGCCCCTCAGCGCAAGGTTCATCATGCCCTTGGCGTCGTACGGCGTGGCCGGGTAGTAGACCTTCAGCCCCGGCATGTGAGCGACCAGGGCCGCCCAGTCCTGCGAGTGCTGGGCACCGTACTTGCTGCCCACCGAGACGCGAATCACCAGCGGCATGGTCAACAGGCCGGCAGACATGGCCTGCCACTTCGCGGCCTGGTTGAAGAGTTCATCGCCAGCGCGGCCCATGAAGTCGCAGTACATGAGCTCGACGATCGCGCGCCCTCCGGAGAGGGCGTACCCGACGCCGGCGCCGACGATTGCGGCTTCGGAGATGGGTGAGTTGAACAGGCGGTGGTGCGGCAGCAGCTCGGTGAGTCCGCGGTAGACGGCGAAGGCGCCGCCCCAGTCACGGTTCTCCTCGCCCCATGCGCAGACTGTGGGGTCTGTTGCGAAGCGGTGCGCGATGGCCTCGAAGAGCGCGTCGCGATAGGAGAAGGCCTTGGCCTTGCTGACCGGCTTGCCCTCGGAATCAAGGGCGGTGCGGATCTTCTTCTTCAAAGACTTCACACGGGCGTTGTCCTCGAGGGCTTCAAGGAGCTCCGGCTCACCCTCGGCCATCTTCTCTTTGTTGCCGGAGGAGTAGGTGACGGTCTCGATGAAGTCCATGTGGACCCGTGGCGAGGTCTCCTCGTCCTTGGTGCAGAGAGCGATGACCTTCGTGAGGCGTTCGTCGAAGCGAGCCTGGATGTCATCCACCTCGCTCTGGCCGACGACGCCGTTCTCCACCAGGTAGGCGGCGTAGTTCTTGAGGCCGTCGTGCTGCTCCCACATCTCGACTTCTTCCCGGCTCCGGTAGCTGGAGGCGTCAGAGGGCGAGTGTCCGGAGAAGCGGTACGTGATGGTGTCCGTGAGAACCGGCCCACGACCAGCTTCAAGAAGCTTGCGCTTGCGGTGGACGGAGTCAGCGACGGCGAGCGGGTTGAGCCCGTCGACACGCTCGGAGTGCATGGCTTCGGGGTTCACGCCGGCGCCGACGCGGGCGAGAAGGTCGTAGCCCATGGTCTCGCCGGAGGTCTGGCCCCCCATGCCGTAGAAGTTGTTGAAGAAGTTGAACCAGATGGGCGGGTTGCCCTGGACGCCGTCGTTCCACAGCGTGCGGTACTGGTCCATGGCCGCGAACATCATGGCTTCCCACACGGGGCCACAGCCCATGGACGCGTCGCCAAGGTTGGCGATCACGATGCCTTCCTGCCTGTTGACCAGCTTGAACAGCGCCGAGCCGGTGGCGATGTCCGCCGAACCGCCCACGATGGCGTTGTTGGGCATGGAACCAAATGGTGAGAAGAAGGCGTGCATCGAGCCACCGAGACCCCGGTTGAAGCCTGCCTTGCGTGCAAAGGTTTCAGCGACGGTGCCGTACAGGATGAAGTTCTCGGCCAGGTCCTCCAGTGAGTCGTTGCCGATCTTCTCGGCGAAGGACAGCGTCTCGCCGTCGAGGAAGCCGTTCATGATCGATTCCAGGCTGGCCGGCTCCAGCTTGCGGGCGGCAGAGAAGCACTTGGCGAGGATCTCGCCGTGGCTGCGGTGGGAGCCGAAGATCAGGTCGGTGGGCTCGAGTTGCGAGGCCTGACCGACGACGGCGGACTCCTGCCCGATCGACAGATGCGCGGGGCCGCGGTGGTCGTACTCGACGCCGTTCCAGGCGCCCGTGGTCTTGATGGAGTTGAGCATGGTCTCAAACTGCCGCACGGCGATCATGTCGTGCAGGATGTCAACGAGTCCCTCCTTGCCATGCGTGGCGAGTTCGGTCTTGAAGTTGGGTTCGTAGGCATTGACGGGGATTTCGACCGACTTGAGTGTGGCTTTCGCCCGGACGGCTGTCGGATCGACGATGAGTGAACGAGTCATGGTGTTGTCTTTCTTCTCCTGATTCTTCGTGGGCGTCGCTCAGGCCTTGATGGCCCAAGCCGCCTCTCGGATGAGTTCGCTGACGGTGGGGTGGGGGACGATGACCTGGCGCAGGTCATGAATTGACAGTTCGGTCTCGAGCACCACGCAGGCACCCCAGATCATTTCGGCGGCGTAGGAGCCGAGCACATGAATGCCCAGCACCTGCAACGTGTCGGCATCGACGATGACCTTCGCACCACCGGGAGCGCGGAAACCGTTCTCCGCGGCAAAACGACCGGACATGTAGCCCGGCACGGTGGCGGTCAGTACCTTGTGTCCCGCCTGCGTGGCCTGTCCCTCGGTCATGCCGACGCCTGCCACCTCCGGGTTGGAGTAGACCGCCCACGGCACTGCGTTCCAGCGCACCACTTCGCCGCGACGATGCGCTTGCGGGTCGAGGATGTTTGCCGCTGCCACCTCGCCCATTCTGTAGGCGGTGTGCGCCAAGAGGCTGCGCCCCGTGACGTCGCCAATGGCCCAGACATTGGGAAGGTTGGTGCGCATGCGGTCGTCGACGACGATTCCGCGTGCCGAGTACTCCAGCCCGCTCGTATCGGCACCCCAGCCTTCCACGACAGGGCGGCGGCCAACGGCCATGAGCACGACGTCGGCGTTCGTGGAGTCCTGCGTGCCGTCAGCGGTGGTGAAGTGGACATCACCGCCGTCGATACGGGTGACGCGACAACCCAGACGGAACTCGATGTCGGGAAGTGCCTCGCGCAGCATCGGCGCCAGGGTGGCGTCCATGAACGGAACGATCTCCGGCAGCATCTCGACGATCGTGACCTTGGTGCCCAGCATCGAGAAGAGACTGGCGAACTCCAGACCAATCACGCCGCCACCAATGACGGTGAGGCGCTCGGGTACGGACTCGACCGCCAGCAGGCCGGTGGAATCCACCACCACAGAGCTCTCGGCCGCCCCGGGAATGGGCGGCATGACGGGTTCCGACCCCGTGGCCAACACAACGTGTCGTGAGGTGTGGGTCTCCCCATTCACGGACACGCGCCCGGGACCCTCGAAGATGCCGAATCCCTTGATCACTGTGACACCGGCACGTTTCTCTGCGACGCCGACCCCAGCCACAAGTTTGCCCACGACCTCGGACTTCCAGGCCTGCATGCGTTCCCAGTTGAAGCTGACATCCCCGCCGTCGACGCCATAGGCGGCGCCGTGCTTGGCGTGGTGATAGGTCTTCGCCGCGTTCAGCAGCGTCTTGGTGGGGATGCAGCCCCAGTTGAGACAGACGCCACCCAGGGCATCGGCCTCAATGAGCAGGACTTTGCTGCCGGCATGCCCGAGACGTTCTGCTGCGATGTAGCCTCCGGGGCCACCGCCCAGGATGATGACGTCGAATTCACTCATGAAACAACCACCCCTTCTCAGGCCAGCACAGCGATGTCGATGTCCTCGAGGAAGGCCACGAGGTCGGCCAGGAAACGGGCTGCGTCTGCTCCGTCGATCACCCTGTGGTCAGCCGTCAGGGACAGGCCGATGCGCTGCTCAGCACCCACGGTGCCGTCAGGATTCGCCACGACCCGCGGGAAGATGGCGTCCACACCGAGGATGGCTGTCTGCGGAACGTTGAGCAACGGGGTGAAGCTCTCGATGCCCAGGCCGCCCAGGTTCGACACGGTGAAGGTGGCACCCTGCAACAGGTCCGGCGAGATGTTGCCGTCGATGGCCTGGGTGGCCAGTTGCTTGCTGGCCGCCGAGAAGTCTCCGAGCCCCATGAGGGAGGCGTTGCGCACCGTGGGAACCAGTAGGCCCCGTGGCGTGTCGCAGGCAAAGCCCATGTGGACCCGCTCGAATGTGGTCAGCACCCCGTCGCTCAAGTGAGCATTGTGGGAGGTGTTTCGAGCGGCCGTCCGGACAGCGGCAAAGCCGACGAGGTCGCCGATCGTCACACCGTTCAGGCCAAACGACGGATCCGAGGTCTTGAGCCGCTTACGCAGATCCAACAGCCCCTGCGCCCTCGCGGTGGTGGTGTAGGTCAGCTGGGCGCTGGAGGCCAGCGAGTGCATCATGCGCTCGGCGATGACCTTGCGGATGCCCTTCAGAGGCGTGGTGGAGCTGGGCCCCATCTCGCCATCGTCCTGCGTGACCACCGACGGACCTGGACGGGAGGAAGCTGCCTGAACATCGGCGCTGGTGGCCCTGCCGCCAATACCGGTGCCCGCGACGTCTGCCCGACCGGCGCCACCTGCTCGCGCTGCTGCGCGAGTGGTCGGTCCGGCATCCAGTGATGCCTGGACATCGCGTTCGATGACCCGTCCCCCGGGCCCTGTGCCCTGACCCACGTCCGTGACATCCACGGATTTCGTGGCGGCCAGGGTGCGTGCACGAGGGCTCGACCCATAGCCGGGCGTCTGCTCGGAACCACCACTTCCGGCCGCGCTCTGGTCGCCGGAAGGATCATTGACGGCGAGAGTGTCAACCGGAGCGTTGCCCGACTGCACGGTTTCACCCGTGTCCTCATAGGACGCCTCACCGGCCGGCTGGGCTGGGGTGTCCACCTCGGTTTCCGGTGCAGTTTCCTTCGCACCGGCCGCCTTCAGCGCGGGCCCCGGGTCCTCACCAGGTTTACCCAGAACGAGCAGGGGGTCCTTGACCGGAACGTCGTCGCCCTCACCCCAGAGCAGTTTCAAGACAGTGCCCGCCGCGGTGGACGGCACCTCCATGGACGCCTTGTCCGTCTCCACCTCACACAGCACCGCGCCCTCAGCGACCTCGTCGCCCTCGCTCACGGACCATGACACGATCAGGCAGGATTCGACGCTGTTGCCGAGCTGCGGCATGACCACGACTGTTGCCATTGATTCCTCCTAGACGACACGCACTTGCGTGTGCTCTTTCAACGATTGGACAGCCTCTGGTGAGATCTGGGAATCGGTGATGATCCCCGTGATCCCAGACAGAGGCATGAAACTGACAAAACCTGCTTGGCCAAACTTGCTGGAGTCCGCCACGAGCCACGTCTCCGTCGCGCGATCACGCATCACAGTCGCCACTTGGCCACCTTCAACGAAACGCGTTGTGAGGCCTTTCTCCGGCGAGAAGCCGTCCGTACCGAGGAAGGCGAGGCGGGTGTTGAAGTCTTCGATGGAGCGTTCCGCGATGGGTCCCACCAAGGATTCCGAGTCCCTGCGGAAGACGCCTCCGGTCAAAATGATGTTGAGGGCCGGGTTGAGGCGTGCGTTGCTGAAGACCAGAGTGGAGTTCGTGACGATCTGAACTCCTTTTCTCCCGGCGAGAAAGCGTACGATCAGGGCCGCGGTGGTGCCGGCTTCCACCATCACGGTGTCGTCGTCAGCCACGAGGCCAGCAGCGGCAGCTGCGATGCGCTCCTTCTCCTCGACGTTGACCTTCTGTCGCTGGAGGATGTGCTTCAGGGTGCTGGACCTTGCGCCTCCCCTGGTTCGCACGAGCAATCCCTGGTCTTCGAGCGCTTGGAGGTCTGCACGGACGGTGACTTCGGAGACACCGAGTTGGTTGGCCAGTGATCCGACTGCCAGAACACCATCCTCCGCGAGACGCGCAAGGATCGCACCCTGTCTGTCCACACGCTCAACCGTCATTGGCTCAGGCTCCCCTTCAGTTACGAAGTGCTTTCGTTTGACTGACGATACACCATCGATGCCCTTCCGAAGAATGGGGCGAGCTTAGTGTTTTCGAGTTCTTGATCAACCCATGGGGACAATATGGTCGAAATAAGCATTTAGGTTGATTAGCCACAGATTCCATTTCAACTTCTACCGGCGGCTCACTAAAGTTGCGTGATGGCCACCCCTAGGGGTGAATACCCTCCCCCAGGGGTATGTAGTCATAAGTAACATTTAGGAGTGGATTCAATCATGGCTGGACGACCCCCCGGTGACAGCGCGAACGGCAAGCAAAGACTTCTGGACGCATGTTGGGATCTTTTGTTGGAACTACCAGTGGGCGAGCGGCTGACCATCTCAGCCGTGTGCGACAGGGCGAGTTGTACACCGCCGACGCTTTATCACCACTTTGGAGACTTGGCTTCCTTGGAGCGCGCTGCCAGCCGCCGCGCATACGCGGCATGGAGCGTGGATCTCGAATCCGTCTGCTCGTCCATCCCGGATCCCCAGGAACGTCTCCACGAGAGAGGAAGGGCCTACCTGGAGTGGGCCGATGCGCACGTTGACGCGTACCACGCGCTGTTTTCTCAGCCCCGAAAGGCGGTGGACTCCAACGCAGGAGGCATCGAAGGACCGGGATTCCAAGCGCTTTTGCAGGATCTGGGAGAAGTTCACGATCTTCCTTCTTCCGACCCGTCACTATTGCCTTTGGCATTTACCTATTGGAGCGGCATACACGGGCTTGCCTCGCTCTTTGCCACCATGCCCTTCTTCCCAAAGAAAGCCCAGGAGTCAGCGCTGGAGATCATGACCCACTCCTTCGTGGCACACGGACCGGCCACGGACGCCTCGGCATCGATGAGGTGCCTGCGAATGGCGTCCTGAACCAACTTGCGTTCCTGAAGTTTTGCTTCAGCGCAAAGCACATCCCCTGGGCAGCGAGCCGCCCAGGGGATGTTCTTTGCATTGCATGACCCGCCTGACACATGCGTAAGGCACGTCAACCGGTAACGATGACGTCCTTGGCCCTGTCACCCAGAGCAGCCTGAAGCGTGAGCATGCCGCCGGACAAGTTGGATGCTTGCAATCCCGCGTGATCGAGCTGACGCAGTGCGAGATAGGAGCGGACTCCTGACGCACACAGCACACTGACCGGCCGGCCGTTGGCCGCAGCACTGACCTCATCCATCCTGTCCCGCAGCTCGATGTGGGGAATGTTGAGGGAACCCGGGAGGTGGCTCTGCGCAACCTCTTCAGCGCTGCGCACGTCGAGGACCAGCGATGACTCCATCACATCGTCGACGTCTTGCGCATGCCAGAGCTTGAGCGTGCCGTCGAGCACGTTGCAGCCCATCATTCCGGCCATGTTCACCGGATCCTTGGCTGAGCCGTAGGGCGGCGAGTAGGCAAGATCGAGATCCATCAGGTCATGGACGGTGAAGCCCGCCTTGATGGTCACGGACAGGACGTCGATCCGTTTGTCCACACCGTCATTGCCCACGGCCTGGGCGCCGAGCACCTTGCCGTCGGTTCCGAAGTGCATCATGAGATGGATCTGTGTTGCGCCCGGGAAGTAGCCGGCATGATTGAGCGGGTGCAGATGGACGGTGTGGTACTGCACACCCGCCTCGTCAAGGCTGCGGCGATTTGCCCCCGTGAGGGCTGCTGTCAACTCTCCGACCCGAACGATCGCAGTTCCTGCGAGGCCGGGCAAGACATGGCCCCGTTTGCCCATGATGGCGTCCGCCACAAGGCGCCCGGCTCTGTTCGCCGGGCCGGCGAGCGCAACGGGACGACGGGCACCAGTCACCAAATCGGCACTCGAGGTGGCATCACCCACCGCCCAGACGTGTTCGACGGAGGTGTGACCCAACTCGTCGATGAGAATTGCTCCACGATCGCACGTGACCCCGGCCTCTTCCCAGACACGCGTGTCTGGACGGACCCCGACGGAGAGCACGATGATGTCAGCGTCAATGCGGGTGCCGTTGGAGAGCACGACCACGTCGTGGTCCTCGCCCCGCTCCACCGCGTTGGCGGAGACACCGTCGTGGATCTCCATGCCCAGGCGGACGAGTTCGTCACGCACCAGCTGGGCCATCTCGGTCTCCAACGGGGGCAACACGTGGGGAGCAAGCTCCACGACGGAAGTTCTGAGTCCTTGCATCTGCAGTGCTTCGGCAGCTTCGAGGCCAATGAATCCTGCACCCATCACCACAGCACTGCGTGCCCCTTCAAGGGCAGCCTTCAGGCCAATCGCGTCGGGCACTGTGCGCAAAGTGTGGACGCGCGGCGAATCCAGTCCGGGAATCGGCGGCCTGATGGCAGAAGCGCCCGGCGAGAGGATGAGCTCGTCGTAGCTGAGCTCCGATGGGCCACCGCTGTCCATGAGGGTGATGACGCGCCGGTCAGTGTCGAGCGCCACCACGTCGGTGTTGATGCGGACGTCATTTCCGAGACTGGCGCGAAGCCCCTCGGGCGTCTGAACGAGCAGCTGTTCCTTGTCCTCGATCTCACCGCTCACGAAACAGGGCAGGCCACAGTTTGCAAAGGAGACCTCTCCTCTGCTTTCCAAAACGATGATCTCGGCATCTTCCGAAAGACGGCGAGCCCTGGCGGCTGCACTCATTCCACCGGCGACCCCGCCCACAACGACGAGCCTCATTGGTTGGTGGCCTGCTTCTCCTGCTCGGCAATCTGACGGCGGACGTCGTCCATGTCGACTTCACGCACCTTGACGATCAACTCTTCCAGCGACTTCTTGGGCAGCGCACCGGCCTGCGAGTACAGCAGAATGCCGTCCCGGAAGGCCATCAGCGTGGGAATGCTCATGATTCCCAGCGCACCGGAAAGTTCTTGGTTTGCCTCAGTGTCGATCTTGGCGAAAGTGATGTCAGAGTGGGTCTCAGAGACTGCTTCGAAGACCGGTCCAAACGTGCGGCACGGGCCACACCACGCGGCCCAGAAGTCCACGAGGACGATGCCCTGATCAGTGGTCGTCTCGAATGTTTCGTTGGTCAGATTGATGGTTGCCATGTAAACAAATATACCCCTGGGGGTATGGTGGCGCAAACCCGGTAGGGTATTGGAAGTTCTCAGGAGGAAATCGATGGAACCCACGGACGCAGCAGGCCAGGAAGCGCAGCGCAAAGTTCTCAACAGATTGAAGCGTGCTCGGGGTCAGCTGAACGCTGTCATCGAGAAGGTGGAGGGCGGCGCTCCGTGTCGCGACGTCGTGACCCAGCTGTCCGCGGTGTCCGCAGCCCTAGACAAGGCGGGCTACTCCATTATTTCCAATGCCATGCGCAACTGCCTCGTGGGCGATGGTCCTGACGCTGACATGACACCTGACGAGCTGGAGAAGCTCTTCCTCTCACTCTCGTGACCCCACCATCGTGACCGTTGCCATCGTCGATCTGCTGAGTCATGCGCGGCGGGAGCGTCCAGGTCCCAAGAGACCACGCATCATCGGGATTGACGGCCCATCAGGCGCAGGAAAGACCACTTTCGCAGATTCCCTGGCGGAGGAATTGTTGTCGCAGACCGGCACGCGGCCCCAAATCGTCCACATGGACGATCTCTACCCGGGATGGGATGGTCTGGCTGCGGCCGTGGACCTCGTGACGACCGACGTGCTGGAACACCTCTCCCGCGGGGACGACGGCGCCTTCCGCCGGTGGGACTGGATGGCTGGCAAGAGGGCCGAGGTGGTGGACGTTCCGGCCACCGAGTGGATCGTCCTTGAGGGTGTCGGCTCCGGTTCGGCGAGTTGTCGTCCTCACCTGGCAGCACTGGCGTGGCTGGAAGCGGACCGGTACATCCGGATGGCCCGGGGTATTGCACGGGACGGCGAGGCCTTCCGTCCCCATTGGGAGCGCTGGGCGTTGCAGGAAGAACGCTTGTTCAGCGTCGAGGACACCCGAGCCCACGCCACGGCGATCATCCGCACCTGAGTGGCTCAGTCGATGGTGAATTATCGCTCGAACAGATCCGCCAGAGTCCCAGCGATCTCACCCTCGGGTATCCAGATGTATTTGCGAAGACCACTGTCGAAGAAGAACGTTCCGTCAACCTGGCGTTGCAGCTTCAGCGGATCGCCGAACTCGTTCAGCACAACCAGACTGTCGCCCGATGGCTGCACATCCTCCTCCAACATGGGACGCGCCGCGAACAACAGGTCCGCGAGCGGAGGCATCATGCCGGCCGGAAGCGCCTTTTCAGAAGCAGGGCCCTCGTAGCCTTCCCCATCTGTCCAGAGGCACGCCACTCCGGAAGTGAACGTCGACTTTTCCGGGTGGACGTTTTCAATGAACGAGTCAATGGAGCACAGCGGGCCCGGCCGCGCCTGGACGGTGTCGCGCAGTGCTCGCTGGCCGTACCAGCCGTTCATGATGAGTTCGATGTAGGAATCAGGCTCACCATCTTCTGACGAGTCCGCCGGACGGTCCATCTTCACCGTGTCGCCAGCCTGGACTGACCCACAGCCAAACGTTTCCGCCTTCACCGTGTACTTCGTGCCGTCCGAGTACTCGTGCACCACCAACCAGGATGAGCCCAGCTCCATCGTGCACGGGAGGTCAGCGGGCATCGGGTCCAGTTCGTTGAAGGCAGCCACAACTGGCCGAATCCACTCCTGCTCCTCCAGCGCCTCCATGGGCGGTGCGATTCCTGCCTGGAAGTCATCCCCCGCACACAGCCAGATGCGCTCTGCATCCTCGGGCAGTTCGCCGTTCGGGAGGTCTGAGGTCAGAGCGTCCTCAGACGTGACGCCCTGACAGCCCTCGGAGATCCATCCCTGTCCCTCCATGGGCATCTGCAGCACTGGGTCGTCGGGCCCCGGATCTTCGACGGCATCCACTGGCATTCCGGCGGGTGGAGCATCCGTCTCCCCGGCACCAGCAAGGGCCTCATCCAGTTTCACCGAAAGCTCCTCGGACGGCTTCCAGAACCACTTCCTGCCTTCACCGTCGTAGGCGTGGTAGCGGCCATCCTCGTGGCGGACGAACGTCTGGTAATCGGTGAACTTGTCGGACAGCGTCAACCACACCCGTTGCTCCGGCACCTCCACGAAATCGTTCTCCGCGTGCGCTGCGTAGCTGGCCGCCAAGTCCTCGGAAATCTCCCCAACGAGATCTTCTTCAAGGTAAACGGCTCCCCATGAGCCATCCTCCTTGTCACCGCACACCGAAGCCTGCACGACATCGGAGCGCTCCATCTCAATCAGCGACAGCGGTCCGGGACAGATGTGGGGCACCACCCAGTCGCCGTCGTCGGTCTCCCGCTGGGTTTCCCAAGCGGACACCGCCTCGCCATAGAACTTGTCGCCATCCTCGCGGGCAACTCCCCCGTCGTAGGTCAGACGGCAGCCATGGCGGTCGCCGCCAACGATGCTGCGGGTTCCATCCTCGTACTCGAGGACGACGTTGAAGCTGAGGTTGTACTCCGCAGGACATGAAATCACTGCGAGATCCACCTCGGGCTCGGACTGCATCCCCTCCAACAGCTCATCAATGCCAGATGTCAGCGGCTCATGCGGACCAATGAAGCCGGCGCCTGTTTCCTGGGAGTAATCGCCACAAAGCCACGCCTTGACCGCTCCGGGTTGAGCGGGACCGTTCGTGTCCTGAGAGTGATTGATGGGGGTACGGTCGTCGTTGTAGCAAGCTTGGGCTCCGGGGAGCACGAAGGCTCTTTCAGGATCCTCGATCTTCACCGACGGCGACGGTGACGCCGACGTCACGGCAGGCTCGGCGATGAGGGTGTCATTCGTCGGCAGGTTGAGCGCCACGGGCACTGCAACGGCCACGAGTACGAGTGCCGCGACAACACCGACGACACCGTGGAGACGGCGTCGCTTGCTCCGTGCGCCTGCCACCAGGCCGCCCGTCGTCAGGTCATCAGGCACGATCCTGCGCAGGCTGGCAGAAATCTCGGGATCGTTGTTCTCAGGGTTGTTCGGGGAATCGTTCATGACGTCACCTCTTGTCCAGCGAGATGGACCGAGCCGCGCAATGCTGCGCAGCCACGGTGGGAGTGGGATTTGACCGTGCCCTCCGGAATTCCGAGGATCTGTGCCACCTCGGCGGTGGACATGTCGTCGAAGAATCGCAGGGTGAGGACCGCGCGCTGCATCCGAGGCAGACCGTCGAGTGCCCGAAGCAGGTCGAGGCGCAGCGTGGAGACACCATCGCCCACCTCCCGCTCGGGCACGTCGTCGCGCGGTTGCTCGGAACGCCACGATGTCCGCCTCCACCACGACACGAACGTCCGGTAGATGGTGGTGCGTACGTAGGCCTCAAACTTGTGGTCGTTGGCCATGGAGGCGTAGCGCCCCCACGTCTTCGCGAGCGCGATCTGCACAAGGTCCTCGGCGTGATGACGATCACCAATCAACAGCCATGCGGCACGCAGCAGCCCGCGGCCCTTCTCAGCCACGAACTGCTCGAAGCCCGCAGCTTCGTTCACCAATGAATCGGTCATCGACTCAACACCTCCCACCCATCACGACGCGATGAGCGTCATGTTTGGTTGCAGTGTTCCAGAACCGGTGTCGCTGGGCACCGGACTGGCCGGTCGACCCGGCACCTCGCATCAGGTCATTGCTGTGTGAAGTCGAACCCGTAGAGCTCCAGTTCCGCTCTCACATCATCTGGCAGTTCCCACACCCGATCACCCGCCTCGTTCGTCAAGCCGGGCGAAAAAGTGGCGTCGTGGTGGTTTCTCTGGTCGTAGTACAGGTTCACCCGGTCTCCGTCTGCGTTCTGCAGCACCACTGACGAAGAGCGAGCCCCCCACGACATGGCCACGGACTCCTCCTCGAACCGTCTCGCCAACTCCTGCGCAAAAGATGCTTCCAAGTCCGGGCCCTTGGCTGGCACGGCGAACATCCCGACGCACGCCACCCCCGAGACCACGTCTCCCAGCCGGGCTGGCTCCTGCCCTTCCACGAACTTCGAACACTTCGCAGGCTCTTCGTAGAAGGGTTTCGTCCGCAGACCTTGGAGGGTATCCATCAACAACGCGGCGGTTTCGTCATCAGGCGTCCACGGCCCATCGGCGAGTTGGATGTCACCGTCCGATAGGAGACCCACAGTCGTTGGGTCGCCGAACTCGTTCAGCAACACCAGGTACGGCAGGCCCGGGGCCGAATAGTGGTAGGTCGGTTCGGTGGACGTGGCCGCCTTGGCGATGGCGCTCACCACCCGTGTGGGAAGCATTCGCTGGAGAACATCACCATCAAAGTCGGTGGCGTCCTTTGAGAGTCCGCACGCCGCACCTGACACGGCATCACTGGGCGCGACGTTCAGGATTGACGTGTAGCCACCCGGCATTCTTTGTGGACTCGTGTACGTGTCGCACAACTGAGGATCGCCAAGACCTGCGGGAGGCCCCGTGGAGGCACGTTGGGCGGCCCACATCGGCTGAAGCTCGTTCAGTAGTTTCCCTCCGCCAATGCGTCCGCCACCCACAAAGGAACAGTTGACCGTCTCAGCGGAAATGACCTTCCGGTCGCCGTCGGAATAGTCGATGGCGAGGTAGAACGTCAGACCTCCCATTGCGGTGCAGGCCACTTCACCCTCCGGGCCCGGTTCAAGGGCGTTGATGGCATCAATCACACGGTCCGGCTCAGTCACCAGAGGCTCCCGTGGGCCCAGAGGCCCGTCGAAGGGATCGTTGAGGTCACCGCACATCCACACACGCTCGACCCCGGTGGGAAGAGTGTCGTTCCCGTCGAGAAAGTCGGGCTCAACCGTGCCGCTCTGTATGTCGGCGCACACCTTGGATGTCAGGCCACCCGTCTCCTCGGCCCCCAGGGTCGGCGCCTCCTCAGGTGGCGGTCGCTCACTCCGGGGCACACTGGCGAGGAAGTCATCGATGCGCTGTTGCAGGTCCGGTGGAAGAGTCCAGGAATGGTTCTCGGCTCCTTGGTCCCACGCCAGTAGCTCTGCCCACTGTCCCTCATCTCCCCAGCGCACCAGGGACAGCGGGTCGCCCTCCGGTGTCAGGAACACCAGTTCTGGGGGACCGCCAAACAGGATCTCCTCAGACCTCCCCGTCTCCGTGGCATTCAACGAAGCAAGCAGGTCCTCGGCAAGCTCTCCCGGCAGCTCGAGCGGGCGCTGAGTCTCGCCATCACAGGCAATCGCCCGGGTGAGCCGTGACAGTTCCAGTGGCCGCCAGACGGAGGTTGCCATGCTCTGGCAAAGATCGGGGGTGCCGGTGAACTCGAACGACGTCTCTTCCCGCTGGTCCGCCCACAGCCCCGCCAGAGTCGCGAAGTATCCCTCGCCGTCGTAGCGGAAGTAGTCCTGAAGGTCACTGACGTCCCGCAGTTCCCCACAACCGCCACGGGCGGTGACAGCGCTGTGAGTCTGATCGGCGTACTCGACCACCACCGTGTACTCAACAGGGCCCACCGGGCAGTCGATCAGTCCCTGCATCAACTCCAGCTCGCCGAAGGCCTGCACCGCCTCTGACGCCCCGGCCACCAGCGGATCCGGCGCTCCGATGGTCCGCCTTCCCCCATCCCACAACTCTTGGCCACACAGCCAGATCCGCTCTGGATCCGACCGTAGTTCACCAGCATCCAACGGGACGGCGCCCACCGCTGGGGCCTTGCAGGCATCAGGGATGAGCTGTGTACTTTCGCTCGCAGAGTCACTCGAGGGCGCCGGGGTGGCCTGCACCTGGGGTGAGGAGTTGCCCAGTCCAAGCCCCAGCGGGATGGCCACGGCGGCGACGACGACAACGGCCGCGGCACCCGCCCAGGCGCGCTGGCGCTGCCGACGTCGACGGGCCGTCCGCGCCCAGCCCTTGGTGGATGGCTGCTCGGGGAGAATGTTTCCGAAAGCGTCGGTGAGATCGTTCTCGTTCATGAGTCGTCCTCCGTGTCGTTCAGGTGGGATGAGAGTCGCAGGGCCTTGAGTCCGCGACTGGCGTGCGAGGTGACGGTGCCGACGGGGATGCCCAGGATCTCGGCCACCTCCCGCGCTGGTTTGTCTTCGAAGTACCGCAGGACCAGGACGGCGCGCTGCGTGCGGGGCAGGGTTGCCAGGGCACGGAGCAGGTCCTGGCGGAGTTCGGGATCGCCGTCGATTACCGCGGACCCGGACTCCGGCTGGCTCTGAGTAGGAACCTCGGAGCGCCAGGCGCGCCGTCGCCACCACGACACGAAGGTCCGATAGATGGTGGTGCGGACGTATGCCTCGAAGTGACGGTCATTCTCGCAGGATGCATAACGGCCATAGGTCTTCGTGAGCGCCGTCTGGACGAGGTCCTCGGCGTGGTGGGCATCGCCCGTCAGCAGCCACGCAGCCCACCAGAGAGCACCGCCGCGGTCTTCGACAAACTCGTCGAAACCGGCGGACGTCTCCATGCGCCGCTCCATCATGACTGCCTCCACACCCCTATAGACGCTGTGGGGTTGGTGTTCCACTGCGTCGGGGTTGCAGCAATCATGGCTGAATCCTGAACTTTGACGGAAAAGTACCTCCAGATTCAAAACACTGCCCGATTCAGGCCGATTCCTTGATCTGGCACCACTTTTTCGTCAAATTCATACCTGAGACACCACGCGGCGCACAGCCGGCCACTTCCACGCTCGACGAGGAATCGCTCGATGCCGTGTGCAGCGGCATCCCCTGATTCCTCCATCAGCTGTCGACGATTCCCTCCAGCTCGTCGGCAAGCGTGCCGGTGGGCGTGAAGAACCACCGCTGTCCGTCCTCGCCGTACCAGTTGTACATCCCGTTATCGCTCCGGAACAACGAGAACGGGTCGCCCTCAGGAGTGAGGAGGACGAGGCCCATGCCCCCTCCGAGGGGACCGCCATCCGGGATCTCGTGGGTGGCAGTGGCCATCTGGGCAGGCAGTTCAGCGAGCACCGTGGCTGGCAGAGGCACCTCTTCAGTGGGGCCAACAAAGCCGCCCTTGGAGACTTCCCAGCCAACGCACGCCTGACCACCTGTGAACTCAGCCTCACGCGGATCGATGGCGAACACCGACGACAGCAGTGGGCACAGCGGTCCGGGACGGGACTGTGCAGATGGCTCGGCTTCGCGCTGCTCCTGCCACAGTTTTTCGAGCTCGTCCACGTACTCCCGCCCTCCCCTTTTGGTGTGCACACCCGCGGTGATGACGTCGCAGTCGGAGGTCCGCACGGCCAGAACATGCAACGTCCCATCGGGGTATTCATGGACCACGCTGTATGTGGGGTTGTAGTCATTCAGACATGAGGGATAGGACTTCACTGAGCCCAACTCGTTGTAGAAGTTCACCGCCTCGGCAGTCAGTTCCGACGACTCCAGCGGCTCCAGTGGGCCGACGACTGGGGGCATCCCGCTGTCGATGGCACCACACACCCAGATCCGCGTCGGACTGTCTGACAGAACTCCCTCAGGCAGTTTCGTGGACGTCACCTCACCGGAAGCCACGCCCGCACACAGCTCGGACTCGAAGGGTGCCGACGTCGTCACATTGGTGGGCGACGCAGTGGGTCGCGCAAGCAACTGGATTGCTGCATCAACCTGCCCCAGAACGTCGGGCGACGGCTTCCACAGCATCGGGGTGCCCTCGTCGAACCACTGGAAGACGTCTCCCGGCAGCTGCTGCAGCCTCAACGAATCCCCCCAGGGGCCTGTGAGTGTCACC
>RCNJ01000318.1_pt1 | contig 22908 bp, 24 predicted proteins | sample 2041171 | NCBI WGS metagenome assembly RCNJ01 (sample SAMN09708213, study PRJNA481090) | feces metagenome | biome: feces | host: Pygoscelis adeliae | place: Antarctica: Rookery Lake | collected 2010-03-01 | reverse complement strand
CTGACGGGTCAAGTGCTGGATGTCTCAAACCAGTTGGTCGGGTCCACAGTGCCTCGGAACTCCTCGACAAACCTCGCAACAATTCGTCGACAATTCCGGGGATCTTCAAGACCGAAACGCCATGACAGAGGATTGACATGGAAAGAACAGTGTGTTCACCGCGTTTACTGAAAATAGATGTGATAAACACTCCGAGCGGAGATGATGGAGTTGAGGAATTGAGAAGAATGCGGTCATTTCCGAACTGTCAGAACTAGTTGAGTGTAATTTCGTTCGCCCTCATTTGGAGTGTTAGCTGTTGGATTCTGGACGTGATTTTCCTTTAGATCTTCCAACTTTACGGCCAAACGAGTTCTAATGCTCGTAAACGCCAACCAGGCATGGCTAAGTGATACGGCATATTCCATGATGTTTGAGGGTAGAAACCATCGCGTCATCTCCCTCCTGTAACTAATCAGAGGTGCATCGATCCATTGTTTCACCGGCAAGCCGCTCTGTATTCGTCTCAGGAGCACCGTGATGTGTAGAAACATCGCAGCAGCGGTAGTACAGTACAATATAAAGTTGGTAAGGATTGAGATCCCGCATACCGAATACGTGGGATTGCCAGGTCCCCCTTCCCGGCAGAAAGCTCCCTTCGATCACTTTGACGACGGCTGGCGCTGGTATGGAGCTGTTTATGTATCCATGCCCTGTTGCTCGGGCCCAACTACGCAACTCGATTTGAAGTAAAGCGACACGTATTGTCCGGTATTGTAACCTGCTCTTTTTGTCGCCGAGGAGTCGAGGATGGGTGCACAACTATATGGTGATCTTTGATGCTGAATCTGCCTCGAGACATCTGAGACATAAATAAGCATTCTTGATCCTCGGCATCTGCTCCCTAAACACATTACTATTGTTCCTCGGCATCTGCTCCCTGAACACATTGCTATTGTTCCTCCACTTTGCCTCGAAAATCGAACCAACATTATCATTGTCATTCGTCCCTTGCATCCCTCCTCATCCACACCTCATCCCACCCCGCTCGCACCAAAGACGGGAAAGGAGGGGAACATTGGTCCCAGAACCTTGTCGCCGGAATGAGCGCACGACCCGCCAACATGGCTTACAGAACCACTATAGCGGGACACGACCTGAAGGGTCCACTCGCTAGGGTACTTAACGTGATCTGGACGGGGTTCTGGCTGGCTACTTTTCCGCGCTGCCTGGTGGACGACCCCATGCGTGGTCCAAGTGTGTCGATATTCGTTTGGTGAGTTTCTGCGGGCGGATGGAGTCGACAAATGTAAGTGCTGCATGCTGAAATGAAGGTGTTGCGATGGGTGCGCAGATGCCGAGAATAAATATAGGGAGGGTAGCACGCCCACGCGATGGCGAGGAGGAAAAGTTGCGGTGATCCCGAGAGCCAGATTGTTGGAATAAACGTGTTTCGTGATACGAGATACAACAGCTTGAGCCATTTGTTCGCGACGAAAATCAACATTATAAGGGAGGAGAAAAGACTTATTCAGAGACAATTCGGTCTGGAAAGTTGGAGAAGCCCCATTCTTGACACGAAAACCTTGAGGTCCAACTCGGTTATTCGCCACGTCTTAGATAGCCACTTCTCGACTAGGTAACGACCTCGATCTTTCCGCTTTGTCGCCGTCGTAACACTCGCTAAAGCTGCCGCCACTCTTGCCGCCACGATGTTGGAAACGCCCGAAGTAACGGGAGGAAATGAAAACGAAACTCCCGTAAGAACGACTTCATAGATTTCTAGATGTCAACTAACACCTCCAGCCCTCTGAGCTCAGCGACGACTACTACAGCGACGACCTAGACGACATCCTTGCCGGTTCTACCAAGTCCGTAACCGAGTCCGTCTACGCCTACCACAAAGAGAACGGCCGCACCTACCACTCCTACAATGCCGGCTCCTACCACTTTCCCAACGACGCAAATGAGGTCGAAAGGCTCGAGTACCAACACATAGTGCTTCACCACTGCCTAGAGCAGAAGCTGTTCTTCGCACCTCTACCGAGTCCTGAGAGTCTGGCGCTTAGACTGCCTTATGACTATACGTCTAGCGCGAGCAATGAGGCGAGTATGCATATCCTGGACATCGGCACGGGGACAGGCATCTGGGCGAATGAGCTGGGTGATCTGTATCCTTCTGCGAGTATTGAGGCGACAGATCTGAGTCCGATTCAAGGTGCGGCGCCGCCGAATGTGCAGTTTATTATTGATGATGCTGAGCAAGCCGATTGGGCCGTGCCGGAGGAGTGTTATGACTATATCCACACCCGGGTGCTGCTTGGGAGCTTCAAGGATTTCAAAGGGATGTTGACAACGGCGTATAAGCATTTGAAGGAGGGCGCGTGGATTGAGAGTCAAGAGATTGATATGCTTCCAAGAAGTGATGATGGGTCGATGCCTACGGATTGGCCGCTTTTGAAATGGGCGAGGTTGATTCTGGAGACGGGGGATAGGATTGGGAGGAGTCTGGATATTGCTGTGATGCTGAAGCAGTGGTACGAAGAGGCAGGCTTCGTTGATGTGCAAGAGCGTATCTTTCTTGCGCCGATAGGAAGGTGGGAGGAGAGCGCTGAGAAGAAGGATCTGGGGCATTGGTGGGCCGAGAACATTACTATTGGGTTGCAAGGCTTCTCGTTGGCGCTGCTGTGTAGGGAGAGGGATTGGAGCAAGAATGAAGTTGAGGTCTTTCTCGTCAACGTAAGGAAGAGTCTGCAGGACAAGGACGTTCATGCATACCACAATGTGCATGTCGTCACAGGAAGAAAACCAACGGAGGCAGAAGTAAAAGCGATGAAGAAAGGGAAGCATCCGCACGAGGACGACGGAGCTGGGCCAAGCGAGAAGAAAATGCGAACACCATAATGGTCGACCATGGATAGGTTACATACAAGAGCAGAATGGAATTTAGCGTAGACAGAGATACACAGATAGATGGATGGGCATAATTCACGATGTTGATGACTACGATGCAGGCATTGTTTGATTGGGCTAGACCTTACCAAGGATATGCCGGGCGAATAGGCCAAAAATAAACCCCCCCCCTAGCACCCATCGCGCTCCGATAATCATAGTAGAAAACCCCGGCGTGCTAGATTCAATCCGAAAAGTCAAACTCGGGAATAGGGAGCTTCAAGAGCCTCCTCAATACGGCCTTAGGCTCCTCATACCCATCCTGCTGTCCCTTACGCATCAGATCTTCCTTTGACTGTGCCTGGCCTTCGTAATAGGCATTAATATGGGCCGGTGGGCAAACTATCGCAGCGGCTTCCATCCCAATATCAAAGTTCACCAGTCGCTTGTTTGTGTTGGAACTGATGTTATCGTAACTCTCATATTTCGGCCCCTTACTATCTACGGGGAAAAGCCTCCTTCTTATGGAGGTCGCTTAAACAGTGGAAGCGTCTGGCTAGCCGAGACATTTTGCTAGGTAACCAGCCGCATTCCCTTTGTTCTTCTATTTCTAGAAGGGCCCGGGACGCCCATCATCCTCAACAGTTTGCGTCTGAAAGCCGTCCGCCTCTTCCCAAGATACGCCGGCCTCCTGATAAGCCTGTAACATCTGCTGCCAAGGCACTCCTTTCGCTCGGAAGCTCAATCTTTCTCGCCTTGATGGCCTTCTAATAGCTTGTCTGAGCCTGTACGACTGCGGTCTTGAGGCCTCCGTTCTCGAGTTTGACGATGGAAGAGGGTGAGGCCCAGACACAGATATCCACCAGCAACTTCCACAACTGTGTGCGCGGCGCAATCTCGTCGGCGATGTCTTGGATGTACCAGGGATCGACGCCGTCCTCAACCGCAGAATTATCTGGATCCTTGTCGCCTTCTCATAGCTTGTCAAAACTGTTGAGTATACCCCAGATAGCAAAGTCCTTAACCTTAGCAACCTGTAGGTACCACCCTTACTTCCAGATCTCAACACAGGTCTCCACACCCATGGTTTTGACGGCCATTCTATTCTTCCTGTAGTCGGTGCCGGATGTGCAAAAAAGGGCCATGCTGTGGCTCTTATACTTGCACACTGCTTTGAGACCATATACTCGGCTTTGGTGTCGATGGAAACGAGGTATGCCTCCACAAATCTAAAAATCTCTGGGTTGACTTTTGGAAGTCTGACCTCTGGAATCTCAGTCGAAGGCTCCTTGCAGCCCTTCTTAAGGCAGCGGGCCAAAAATCCAGATTCGGCGGCGAGAACGTCGCCTGGGAATTCGAAGGTAGGGGGCCATGAGAGTTGTCGATTGAAGCATGCATGCTCATGCGTGCCCACTGCTGATCGCTGATGAGAGTCCGGCACCTGATCATGCGTGAGCGCATCTTGTTCTTGGTTGTAGTTTGTCTCCTGTGGTGTACTGGAAGAGCGTGCCCGGAAAGTGTGATGTTGTGCGCGACCCGAGTTCAGCTTTGCGGTTCGCGCTTAGTGGACAACAAGGCAAGCCGCTGTAAAAAAAGATTTTGCCATGTGATTGTACAGTGCGACATCTTGCTAACCGGTTAGCAAGATATTGCCAAGACCTTTCGTGGTGTTGCGAATCGATTGTGCATGAGACCCAGGAGACGACTCCACCGACAGCACCACACAACAGGATCAACAGCTAGTTAGCGATGATTGAGGACTAAAGGTAAGACCTAGGAAAAAATGGTATTTTTTCTTACCAATACAGCCTCTATCTAGCCAACTGGTAGAGCCAAATGGAGAAATATTTGACAACAGCAAGGGCAAAACACACTAGAACACACCAAGAATTTATAAGTACCGGCCCGAGGTCAGATGTTTTAGGCTTATAGTAATAACATCCTTGTCTTACTCTACTTCCGTCTAAGATGCTAACTGGTTAAAATCGTGATGCTAACCAGTCAGCCAAAAAGGACTAGGAATGTGTACATTTCAAACTAGCAATAAACGGTAAGCCTTTACATTGTAAACATTGATAGCACTTGATCCTAACGGTACGAGCCACGAAATGTATACAGCATCCACACCTCGGGGAGTGGTTAGTGATGAGCAGCAGAGCGGAACCTGTGACTTCTACAAGCTCTTCCAAATATCACTAGGCAGGAAATCAACTCGAAGAGTAATGGAGAGGGAAACATAACGACCATGCTTCAAAATGTCAGCTTCAATCCTCAAAGTGCTGCTGTCTAATCACGCTCATGCAAAACCACGACCCGCGGACAGACCCTCCTAACGCCTCGAAGACCAGACGCCAATCGCTAACTCCAACTCAAATGTTCAAAGCCGCGGAATCAAGGTATCGCGAATACTCAGCTTAGAAGTCGAAAGCCTTAGCATAGACCTTCTTCTCCCTCGCAAGCCTTTCAGCCGTCTTGGCCTTAAGCCTCTTAATCTCCTGCTCCACAAGTCCATCGCCTGGAACAAGCTTATCGGCCACAGCAAGATCTTCCAAAGCCGACTCCTCGTCTTTGGTAGCAGCCTTGGCAATCGCACGTCTGTACAAAGCCTTAGCCTTCTCCTTCTCCGAAATACCCTCAACATCCAACGCGAATCCAGCGTGCTTAATAGCATCATCATGCTTTCCAAGCTTGGCCGACAACAATGCGATGTTGGAGTTGAGCGAGTATCTCAACTTTCGCAGTTCCTCCGTATCCTCCTTAGAAGCAGTCTCCGTCTCCGGATCCTCGTTCAAGTAGCCGAGTGCCTTGCGATACTTCTTCACACCCATATCCAACTGTCCTTCCTTGAACGCCTTCGTGCCAAACCCCTTAACCTCAGAAGCGATCTGCACTATCTCAGCAGCAGTGAACTCCTTGTCATCAGTTTTGGCATCCTCTGGGAAATCCTCGTAAGCGTCGCCATAGGCATCTGGGCCATTGACCTCCGACACTTGGTAGTCGGCTGGGAGCTCTCCGCAGTCTGCGATGGTAACTGGGATTTGCGGCATATCCGATCCCTGAGTTGGGATGTTCTCAATCTCGCGGGCGATGGACTTTCCCTGGATGACGGAGCCGAAGACGACGTGCTTGTCGTCGAGATGTGGGGTTGGGGTGGTGGTAATAAAGAATTGCGATCCGTTTGTGCCTGTCAACTGTCAGTCTCAATCTGGCATATGCCATCTGCGTGCAACTTGGACATACCTGGACCAGCATTGGCCATGCTCAACAAGAAAGGCTTGGTGTGCTTGATGTCGAAGTTCTCATCGTCGAACTTCTCGCCGTAGATGGACTCTCCACCAGTGCCGTTTCCTGCGGTGAAGTCTCCTCCTTGGCACATAAATTGCTTGATAACACGGTGGAAGCCCGAGCCCTTGTAGTGAAGTGGCTTGCCGGAAACGCCATTGCCCTTCTCGCCGGTGCAGAGGGCGCGGAAGTTCTCGGCTGTCTTTGGAGTGATGTCGTTATACAGCTCAAAGGCGATGCGACCGGCCTCCTTGTTGCCGATGCTAATGTCGAAGAAGACCTTCTGGCGGTTTGGATTCGCAGGGGCAGCCATTGTGACAGATGTGCCTGAGGTTGTGTATGAGAATGAAAGTGTTGTTTATTGAGACGGGTCGCTAAGCGCAGAAACCAAGTGTTAAGTATGTGTATTGTATAGACTCGAGATCTGGTGAAGCAATGGGTTTTATAGCAGAAGAGGAAGTAAAGCGCCCAGTTGCACCGAAATGTTTGTTCACTGGCGGGGTACAGCCTTGGGTTGTTCCTGAAGCTTCCATCCGGGTCAAGGATTTGCCGTATACAGTTCGCGAGGAGCTTGCGCACAGACGACAGAATGGCGGGGTAGCTTCGTTCTCAGTTGGTTCGATAGATTTTGACCATGGACGAGAACAGCTCAGTGAGATTAAGTTGACTTCAAGTTATTGTTACCTTTGACGTAGTTTAAGCAATTATCAAGCGCTCAGCGCTATTGTGCGGTGAAGTTACATGCTGGATACCTAACAAGCAAATCGCACTCCGTGTGATGACGCCAACTTTATTCCTCCCTCACAAATCAGACGCCACAACGATCCGGCATTTCCGCCCCTTAAAACTCCAGCCAGCCATGGTATACCTTGATCCTGCAGTGAAATCTCCTAAATGATACCATATCTCTTCTTGTCATCCTCAGATGGTACGATCTTCTGACACCAAGCACACCAAGCTCTGTATATTCCTCTCTTCTCCTCTCGGTGCACATCTCCTACCTCTACACCTACGTCCAGGCGCCTGGCAAGCTCTTCGTCGGATACTACATCTCCGCCCAGATAATTCCCTCCATAGACGAGTCCTCTTACCCCGCTGCTCTCGTCGTACGCATCTGGCGCATCCGGTGGGTCGTGCTTTGAAACAGCAGCGACACACTTACTCTTCCTCGGACATTTGACTAAACCACCAATGTCGATCATCAAACATTTGATCTGTTCATAGACCAGAGCAAAGTACTTGTCGTCTTTGCTTCTGTGGCTGAACCCGCAGAACTCGCAGAGACCGATTAGGCTTGTGCAGGAGCAGAGCTCATTCTGGGAGTAGCAACCAGCGTTGACGCTGAATGGAGTGATGAGACTCTCGAGATTGGCCTCGCAGCAATCGACGCAGAGCCTACGGAGGCGGCGGTGAAGCGTTGCGTTATTTGGGACGGAGCTGATAATGCAGTTCTATTTCATAGTTAACCATTGTAGCGGCAGGATCATATGCTAGTCGTGCAAGACACCCCAATTGCCACTTACCCTGCATGCGACGACTTTGCAGCCGGTCTTCTTGCATCTCATCACCAGATCTCTTGCACATTCTCCTCTCTTGCACTGACCAATGTGCATATACGCTCTGTCGTACCAACTGGTTGACAAATTAGAGTTGCGACAATTGGAAACAGCCATCGTCGAATTCATGCATTGCAATGATAGCTTCATGACATCTGGCCTGAATTGAAGTAGATTGGCGTGGATTTGGCGGCAAGTACGTGCAAGAGCATCGATGTCGTTAAGGTCCAGGTAAGAACAGACTAATTCTACGACTGGATAGCAGGCAAAGCTGCGACTGGCTGGACTGTCATTCGTCGTGGTCCTCTTGGTCAATTGTAATTTCTGGGTTCTGTTAACCAGTGGGTCATCCTCCGTGGTAGCGATAGGTGCCATTTTTGATGATGACAGTTGTGGAAATATCGTGGGAATGCGTCTCTTCTTGTACTTTTAGATTGTACGACTGAGGGCCGGAACAGCCTCCTGGTACCGTCTTGGCGATGGCAAGATGTGCCAATCGGTTGCGGAAAGAAGAGACAAAAAGAGTGAATTTTAAAAAAGGATATGTATTTATGTATGAATGAATGATGTCAAACCGGTTGGCATCACGCTGATGAGTAAGTCGTCGACTTACTAATTGACTTCTATAATGGCGGACTAGTTAGAGGTTGGCCGTGATAAAGATACAGATAACAATATAGACTGAGAGTCAACCACAGTCAACCACAGTCAACCACAGTCAACCACAGTCAACCAGTTAGTAAGCTGCTCCAGGAAAGCGTATTCCGAACGACTTGCTCATGTGACAGTCCTCGAGGGCGGACGCTGGAAGGCACTCCGCTTTAATACTTCGTGCGATGGCGGCAGTGACCCATGAAGCCCGAGATGAAATCCCTGCCAAAGCTGTTCACCGTCCCCCACTACCTACATCACCGCGGCACCTCTAGTAATCGTATCGCCAGTGGCTACCGCTTCAAATTCGTTCTTTAGTGGGTGTTACCGCTTAATCTGGGTAGCTGGACAGGCGTATGACGAGTTTAGTGCGGCGCCGAACCACACATTTTGTTAGCGCCCCTCTAATCCGCCAATCCACAGGAAGTCAACAGGCGGGTCCAACCACTTCCTTCAACTGTCTCAACTGTCGATACTCGCACTGCAACTTCCCTACAAACCTCGAGTTAAACAGAAAGCCAATGTCCCAAGCCCTTTAGATAAACTTCTTCCTCCTACAACCTACCGACTTTAATTCAATCCCTCTTCGTACAACTTTTGTCACCGATAAGTCGAGACTATCAGAGCCTATTTCGTCCACTATCTCGCTCTGACAGGCCTCCGTCATCTTTACTGTAACACCAAGACTCGAAGACAATTGTTCTCAGAGTGTACTCATCTCTTAAACATCACGTCTTTTTGGTAAGCACTTCAAACAACTCTTCCTCCGCTTTCGGTGCGCCACCAAGAAGCTAGTTGAACCTCACCGTCTTATCGCTTGTAGCCACCAGAACTGAAAGCAACTCCAGCACAACTGCTAACACGACCCGAAAGCCATACATAGATGTCCATCATGCCACCCAGCGTTGAGCACTCAATACCGGGGACAGTCCCTGAGGACGCCATCGCAGACGATGTTGTCCCAATCACCGTAACTAGATCAAGCATGGACGCTGGCAGCAACCGTAATCGCGAGCGCTCAGACAGCGTCGTTGATGTTTATGCTCCAGCGGAGAAGTACTACGGAGACAACAATAAGGCTCACAAGCCGAAAAGGACATTCACCTTTTCCGCAGTATGTCGCGTTACCACATGTACTCACTACTTGGAGCTGACAAAAAGCAGATAGATTTACAATCGACCAACAAGATGCACCGCGGCTCTATGGAAACATTTCCTACACGCAGATCGAGTGTTGGTAAGTCTCGCATCATCTGTATCCTCGGGTTGAAGACGCAATTACTAATTGAATGACTGCAGACGAGAGCTCGCTGCTTCCAAAGAAGTTCTTGATCAACGTGGATTCGACCTTGGAGGAGCTCCTTCACCAGGAAGATTCCGACCAGAACTTCCAGATCACAATTGAGGATTTGGGGCCAAAGGTAAGAAGCACACAATCTTTATCGTCTGTCCCAAATAGCGGGCAATTGCTAACACATCTCTCAGACCAAGACTCTAGGCACCGAAAGCTCTGGCGGTTACAAGACACAAGACGTTCGTGGCACATACATGCTCTCGAACTTGCTGCAAGAACTCAAGTTGGCGCAAATGTCCGGCCGCAGACAGATCGTCCTCGATGAGGGCCGTCTCAACGAGAACCCGGTTAACCGCCTTGCGCGTCTGATCAAGGACATGTTCTGGCCAAACCTGACCAGAAGACTTGATGCAGGCATGATCGAACAAGCAGGACGAGACCCAAAGGATTGGACCGACGACCCACGGCCGAGAATTTACATTCCAATTGGCGCCCCGGAGCAGCATGAGTACTATACGCAAGTGGCCATGGAACATCCAGAGATCCGTCTCGATGTGTGCTGGCTTCCAGAGGATATCACTCCGGAATCAGTGAGAGATATGAACTCCAAGCCAGGAATCCTTGCGCTCGCCATGGAGAAGGTCCAGGACAAGGACGGAAAGGAGACTCTCCAGGGTGTTCCATTCATCGTTCCAGGAGGTCGTTTCAACGAGCTTTACGGATGGGACTCCTACATGGAGTCTCTTGGCCTTCTCACAAGCGGTAGAGCCGACTTGGCCAAGGGTATGGTCGAGAACTTCATCTTCTGCATCCAGCACTACGGCAAGATCCTCAACGCTAACCGTTCCTACTACCTCTGCCGCTCTCAGCCACCATTCTTGACCGATATGACCATGCGCATCTACGATCACATCCAGAAGGAGGAAGGATCAAGAAACTTCCTGCGTCGCGGAATGTTGGCCGCCATTAAGGAGTACCACACTGTCTGGATGGCCGCACCACGCTATGACCTGGTCACCGGCCTGTCACGCTATCGTCCAGATGGCCGTGGTGTCCCACCAGAGACCGAGTCGACCCACTTCACCCATATCCTGGAGCCGTTCTACACGGCACTTGACATCACTTTCGAGCAGTTCGTCGAGGGCTACAACAACGGCACTATCAAGGAGCCAAAGCTCGACCTCTACTTCATGCACGACCGTGCTGTAAGAGAGTCCGGCCACGATACCTCATATCGCCTGGAGGCCATTGCTGCCGACCTCGCTACCATCGACCTGAACTCTCTCCTCTTCAAGTACGAGAGCGATTTGGCTCGCGTTATCAGAGTCCATTTCAACGATAGGCTCGAGATGCCGGAGGAGTTCCAATGGAAGGGTATGAAGGAGTCCGAGAAGGTCTTCACCTCCTCCTACTTCGACAAGCAGATGCGCAAGCGCCGTAAGGCTGTCAATAAGTACTGCTGGAACGAGGAGACGCACATGTATTACGACTACAACACCAACACTCAGGAGCAGATGGACTACGAGTCTGGTACCACTTTCTGGGCCATGTGGGCTGGCATAGCCACACCAAAGCAGGCCGAACAGCTGGTCCGCGCTGCCATTCCAAAGCTGGAAGCTCCCGGAGGGCTCCTGGCCGGTACAAAGGCGTCTCGTGGTGAGGTCGGCATTGATCGCCCTAACAGACAGTGGGATTACCCATACGGATGGGCACCACAGCAGATGCTCGCCTGGACAGGACTCCACCGCTATGGCTATATTGAGGTCGCCGAGAGATTGGCGTATAAGTGGCTCCACATGGTCACCAAGGCATTCTTCGACTACAACGGTGTCGTCGTCGAGAAGTACGATGTTACCCGCCCGATTGACCCACATCGTGTCGACGCCGAATACGGCAACCAGGGTCTCGACTTCAAGGGAGTCGCCACAGAAGGGTAAGCACTCTGTTTCACACACAAGCACGTTTACTAACGGTCACTAGCTTTGGATGGGTTAACGCGTCTTACGTCTACGGCCTTGGCTACATGAATACAGGCATGCGCCGCGCACTCGGCTGCCTCACTCCTTACCACACCTACACGAGGATGACTGAGCACGGCTTTGACGACTTCACGTACGACGGGACACACCAGCCGGAGGAGTCGGGACCAAGGCCATCGAATACCTTCCCCCTGACCAAGAAGGCGATTGGCAACAGCGCTGAGCATATCACCCAGCAGAGCCCTGAGCAAAGCCCAAGGGCGACTGCGGCAACTGCTGATGAGATTGGTGCAATCAAGCACGAGGCTGCAGAGGAGGCCATTAAGAAGATCACCGAGAAGACTGCGGGCGCCACCATCGAGGAGACCAACAGCACCACGAGCAACTGATAAATGAATCTGCCACGCAATGGACGATATTTGAAAGGCGATGACGAAAAGTTAACGATTGTCATTGCTATGAAACACAGATACCCAAAGTATAGATCGCTTTAATGAAGAACGTACATATGTATGGGGAGGGCAGTGGAGAGGCACAAGGCGGGGAGAGGATGATCAGACCACACAGACGTCTGGCGTATCGACACCCACAGCGGACGCAATTGGGAGCTCCAATAATTTGCGTTGCGTGAGCTTATGAGATGAGAATTGTCCGGGAGGATTCGAGATGAGACCGGGGGAGGAGAGGTTACTTGACTTGAGCGCGAAGAGCATTCATACCTCTAATGCTGCGCGGATGCATCACTAGGCAGGCCACATACTTGCTTCTAATAGAACGAACATTAGTTGACTCATCATACTGATTGTGATCCTGCTCTTTACAACCTCTTCCACAGTACGACAACATCGAATGTGAATTCCTTATCGTTATCGCATCTCGGCGTTGGCCCTCAACTGCCAAACTTCGACTCTTCGTCATCCATTCCGGGGCTCCACTCAGTGTCCCGCAGTGGATTGATCCCCCTAGAGATCCCGCAGCTGGCCGTCGCGACAGTCACATCTCCAGAGTCACATCCAGATCTCATGTCGTTTACCTTGCGCCAGAACATTTCCGCTATCCCTCGCCACACTTCTTCTCGTCTTCTACTGCAGCAGAGGCGCTGTTTTTTCATAGCCACCTTCTGGCACTCACAACACGAAAGTCGGTCAATATCGGAGCTCACTAAGCCAACGATTGTAGAAGGGAGGATACAGTCGAGCCCGATACCTATTGTACTGCCGATTCATCCTGATAAGCCGAGTCCAACGCCACCATCAAGTCATCCGGAGAAGCAGAAGACTGAGAGGGCTGCGGATATCAAGCAAGTAGGCGCCAAGAAGATAGTCTCTCACGACTTGGATCCGATCGCTAGGCCGATGATGAATACACGCGTAGCCGAAGAACCGAGACGCGGAAGCACGCAGCCGAAGACAAATGGAAAGACGCAGAAAAAAGAGGAAGAGGAGCAAACGCCCTTCGTAGACCTGCTAGACTCGGTTCAGACGCTGAGCGCTGCAGAATTCCTGCTCGCTACACAAGCTGTTGCTGCCTCCGAATCACCCACCTCCCCACCTACACCGGTTCACGAATTGAGAGGGAAGATGCGGTCTGAGATAGAGACCTCTACCGCAGGGAGGAGGATGTTCAAACCCCTCAACCCAGCCCTGGCAGCCTTGCCAGAGCATAAAAGCATGGAGACGGTGAGAGGGATTGTGTTTGATGTTGATGGGACGTTGTGTTTACCCCAGACACCTATGTTCGCCGCCATGCGCTCCCGCGCCCAGATACCCAAGGGCGAAGATATCCTAGGCCACATTTCTTCCCTACCGCTCCAAGAGGCGACGAGAAAGATGGACGCAATCAAAGCTGTAGAATCGGAGTACATGCTCCTCCAAGAACCGCAGGAGGGACTGGTGGAACTCATGTCCTACCTCAACCAACGGGGAGTGAAGAAGGGATTGCTTACGAGGAATTTTGAAGATCCTGTGAAGCATCTTATACAGAAGTACCTTAGTTCAGAGGAGGTTGGGCTGTTTGAGCCCGTGGTTACTAGGAGTTTTGATCCTCCCAAGCCGAAGCCGGATGGGATGTGGTTCATAGCACGGGAATGGGGCCTCCATCTTGAACCTCAGCCGGGTAGTCTGGTGGTGAAGACGTCGGATAGTATGGAGAGTGCTGATGTGGTGGCGGATCTGGAAGATAGAAGTCCGGAAGCGACGAAGGAGGGGATTGAGGGGGTGGCTCAAGCTATTAAAGATGAGGCTGCCAGTCAGGGACAGAACGTGGATCAAAAACATCTCGGCCGTGGCTTGATCATGGTTGGAGACAGTTTGGACGACATGACGGCAGGACACACTGCTGGAGCTGCTACAGTGCTGCTTCTCAATGATGTAAATAGGAGCTTGAAGGACCATGGGCACACTGACTTAGCAATCGAGCGACTGGATGAGCTGGTTGAATTGCTCGAGAATGGGTTTGTAGGACACAAGACGAGATAGCATTGCCCTCAAGTAAATCTGTTGTTCCCCTAATGAATATAGATATGGCACATACGAGCTACGAGTACACGCCCCAGCTGTCCGGCGCCTTGATTGTTGTCGCGATCTGACTACTGAGCGAGCCTCGAATTGGGAGAGAACCATCTTTTCGATTACGAACTTCACGGGGAGCAGAATCTGTAACCAGTTATTCAAATATTGCAAACTATATTAGCTAACGACCATCTGGGAACACAAATCATGGCAAAGTACTCAGTGATAAGTGACAAATTCGTGTACCTTGGCAACGGTTCAGTGCAACCTCGAGGAGCACGGTTTTCAAGCCATCTACCGCCCTAGGACCTCTTTACCACTTTTTCCGCACCATCTGAGAGTCAGAAAATCGACTCGATCAATACAGTATCCCGAAGTCCCCCCTCAGCCATCACTTCGTCCTCCTCTTTCCACGTGGACTGTGGCTGAATCTGCAGGCTCTCCTCTCAATCCCTGCTTCAACCACTAACGTGGCCCCTCCCGGCTCGCCCAGAAAATCCGGGGAACCTGGGCACAACCTGGGCGTCCTAGCGCGCATACCAATTCTCGATCACCGCCCAAGCTCCAATCTAGATTCCCATTCCTACAACCCATTGAAGCTAGACTCCACTTCCTAGAGCAACACCTTGTTGCTATGAGTGATGAGCTCGTCAGCAGCCGGTCAACGAGATGAGCTCTCGGCCTCAACACCTCTATTAAGGAAATACCCTAAGCATTTGCCAAAACGCAATGTAAGTTCCCAGCCACTGCCAGCTGTGGCGCAACCCTGCCTTGCGACCTTGACGGAATGGCTTCAACAAGTTTAACTTTGCTAATAAAATTATTACAACCAGCTCAAAAATGCAACCTTCATCATGCCCAGCACGCGCGAGCGCGTCAGACACCAATACGACCTGCGCGACCCCTCTGCCTTCGACGGGCCCGCGCATCCACCACCCAGCGAGACCGAACGCCTACTTCCTTTCCACCGCGCCCTTGCGCCGAGTAGCCTGGAGCAATTGAACCACTATATAAGCACGGGGTCAAAAATATTTTATAAATGGCTTTGTCACTCAAGAGCCGGGCATGGAGTCCTCAAGTGCGCAATTGCGTATGTGATAGCGTGCCAGGGCACCTTTCTGCCGTTTCTGTATAATTGGTTGGGGAAGGGTGACGGGAAACATATGGTTGCTACGATAGTTGTCTACTTTCACCCGGCACGTAGCGCTGGTGGTATGGTGGAGGCTGTGTTGTGTGGGATGTGCGCATTCCTATACTTTGTCTTCATCGCCATTAGCAGTATGGCTGTCTCGGTGGTCTGCGAAAGCCAATTCGAACTCATAGCGCTGGGCTACACGTTGGTATTGGTCATCTTTGTCGGTGGTGGACTGGGATTTGTAGGTTGGGTAAAGCAGAGGATGGGGAATCCGCTCGTCAATGTTGCTTGCTCACTGACTTCATTGGCTATCATCACAGTCTTGACGAAGGAGAACGCCGTTCAAACTGGAGTGTTCAGCGACAGCAAGATATTGCAAGTTGCGAAAATGCTGGTTATGGGAATGACGATCTCGACCGTTACTAACCAGGTTATTTGGCCTGTAAGCAGTAGGACGGATTTGAGACAGAGTATGTTTGATACTACGTTTGCGATCTCGGATTTACTTACTGCGATTACAACGAGCTTTTTGCAGGGCACGGATGATCTGGAGGGGTTCAAGAAGGCGAATAAGAAGTATACGACTGAGTTTGCGAAGCTTACAAATAATTTGAAAGAGGCGAAGATGGAGCATTTCGTGCTAGGCACGGAGGATCAGTATCATATCGAAGCGAAGATTGTAAACGTGGTGCAGAGACTGGCGCAGGATATTGGTGGGCTGCGCTCGGCGGCCACGACACAATTTACGCTGCTGAAGGAGGCAAATGTGCATGGGAATGTCACACCGGCGCTCCATCCCAAAAGTCTGAGCACGATGCCTTACTTTGGCTCCATCAATAGCAGCTTGAGAGTTAAGCACGAACGCTTTGCGCAATTGAGTGCCATCGATGAGGCGAGTGATGAGACGAGCGATGTTGACAATATGTCCATTATGTCCCTTGACCATGATGGGAATCGTGGGAATCGCAGGGGCACGATGGATTCGGAAATGCTAGATTTACCGACAATCAGAACACCAGCTGAGATCTTTGCACGCTTCATGCGTCATCTTGGCCCATCGATGAAGTCCCTAACAATCACCCTCCACGAAATACTTGACGAGTTACCTTTCGGTCCAAAGCCAGATTTCAAGATCACTATTAACGAGAACTTCCTTCTCTCCCTCCACGATGCGTTGGAACTATACAAGAATGCCCGCGCACACGCGCTGGCACATCTCTACCGCTCCAAAGACCTGGGCAGAGACAGAGTAGAGTCCGTCGAAGCCGACTTCGAGGAAGTAGCAGCCTCATGCGGCCACTACTCCTTCTGCCTCCAAGACTTCGCAGAGACAATTGTTCATTACCTTGAGATTTTGGAAGAGCTGAAGGACGAACTGGAGCAGCCATCTCGCCGCTCATGGCGCTGGCTCAAGTTCTGGGCACCGGAAGATAAGGCGCAAATCCGTGACGAAGAGCCGGTAGAAGACGCCATGCTCTCAGCCACAGAGATTGTGATAAAGCGCGACGTGCCAAAGGTCCGACTACGCAAGCCATCTACAGTTTCCTTGACGCCGAAGCAGAATTTTTGGCGCCAGGTCAACCGCTTAATCCACTTCTTCGAGCGCGAAGACATCCGCTTCGCCATCAAAGTTGGTGTAGGAGCTGCTGTCTGGGCCATGTTCGCATTTATCCGCCAAACGCGCCCATTCTACGGCCACTGGCGCGGCGAATGGGGGTTGCTGTCTTACATGCTTGTCTGTTCCATGACATCTGGTGGCGGAAACGCTACCGCAATTGCAAGATTCAACGGCACATTCATGGGCGCCCTCATTTCAATAGGTGTCTGGACACTCTGCGACGGCAACCCTTACGCGCTCTGCGCATGCTGTTTTGTGGTGTCGTTTGGGTGTTTCTACCTCATTACCGCAGCTGGCAAAGCACCTTTGGGACGTTTCTTACTCCTCACCTACAATCTGAGTGTGCTGTATGCGTACTCCCTAAGCATCAGACAAGGCGAAAACGACGACGACGAAGGCGGCATCTACCCCATCATAACCGAAATCTCCCTCCACAGAGTGACCGCTGTAGTCATGGGCTGCTTATGGGGGTTATTCGTCACGAACATCATCTGGCCCTCTTCCGCTAGGCAACGTTTCAAAAACGGTTTGGCATCGCTGTGGCTCCGTATGGGCCTCATTTGGAAGAGAGATCCGTTATCGAGTATCCTTGCTGCGGACTATGAGGCGAGCTACATGACGCTGAGAGAGGAGTTTGCGCTGCAGACATACATTATGTCCCTGGACGTGCTTCGTGCTGCGGCGAATAGTGAGTGGGAGTTAACGGGCCCGTTTAAGAGCGCGCAATACTCCCGGGTAATGGATTCGACGAGACTTATGTTAGATGCCTTTCATGCTATGAATGCGGTGATTGCGCAGAATCTTTATGGCTCCCCCGGCGAGATTGCGTTGTTGAAATACACAGAGGCGGAACGCAGAGATGTGTCGGGAAGGATCTGTCATTTGTTTCAGGTGCTAGCGTCCAGTTTGATGCTGGAATATCCGGTGGCAGTTAATGATGTTATGCCGAAGCTCATGGTGCCGAGAGATAGGTTGTTGTCGAAGATCTTTCAGTTCCGTAAGAACGAGGCGGCGCTGGCGGAGCAGGCGAGGATTGCGGTTGCCGCAGCGGCGGGAGGCAACACAATTATCTCTGGGAGTCCAGTGATGAGTCCCGAAACTATGGGTAAGGGGGATATTCCGAAATCGCCGAAGGCGGATAGAAAGGAGATTAATGGGAAGCAGAAAGATCTCTTCTCTGGGTCGCCAGCTCCCAAACCGGTTGCGAAGGATGAGGATTATGCCCTGCTTTATGCCTACGCCTTGGTTACGGGACAGCTCGGGGAGGAGATTGAGAAGGTGGAGAAGGAGATTGAGGGGTTGTTTGGGGTGTTGGATGATAGTCGTTGGTGAGCGACCATTAGACTTGGCAGCAACGGGTCACGGGGTGAGATTAGAGGAGAGGCTGAAGGTACAGGAAGAAAAAGCATGGCGGGTTGGGTATAGGTTGTGTCGTGATTGATTTGCATTTGGCAGCGAGCGCATGGGCGGAGTAGGGGCATGATTGGTTGTTATTGTAGTTTGAGATACCATTATGAACCTAGAAATGAATCGTATGGACATGACTGTGTCAACGTCCGATTAAGCTGTGTTGCGTAATAGTAGAAAGACTGCTGTGCTGTCCCTTTTTGGAGAAGCAGTAATGGATAAACATTTGCTGCTATCAGTACTCCATGTGCAGCTAGCATCCATCGTTCAGTTCGAAAATGGTTTGTTGATTTTGTAACTGTTTAGTGTTGTGAAGCGGTTTTAGGATAAAGGGGGAACATTCATCTGAGAAGGTCACAGAGCCGTGCGTAGGAGGGCTGACTCTCCATGTTCTGGTCGTCGTCCTGAAATTGTGCTGTATATTCGAGTCCAGATTACCTGCTACAGCGTCCTTAAATACTTTTCTCAAATGGTGTTGGCCCATTGGCCCATATCTACCATTAAGCCAGCCTGTTTGCATCAAACATCAACTCGAAACCAAGAACAGATATATAAAGCACTCTCGGGGGTTAATCCGACCTAGCAAAATCACAAATTTCATACCGTTGACCTGGTTATGGGTTCAGGAAGTTGATGTCATTGTTCATGAGATCGAGCGAGCTTCAAAACTGGTTGGCATGTACAGGCTCCTAACGTCAACCGTGCTTGGTGCCAGCGTAAGTCATTAGACCCCCGAGGATTTGCTGTCAGCGTATCGATAGAAAGTGTATCCACAGTGGTAGACTAGCTGCTAACTGATTAGCAGCATACCTCATTAACAGAAAACAACCCCGCTCTCTTATTTCCATCAAAGGTGCCTCAAAACTTCGTATATCCTTTTATCGTTAAACTAGTTTCAAGTTATGAGCCGACCAGGAAACCCCGCAACTGTCAGCTGTATTGCTGCCAATAACCGCAGACCATTAAGGGCGAATCCAAGGTGTATAGACTTTCCATGCTCACCCAAAACCGAATAGCACAGCTCGTGGTCATGACGCGAAAAAAGCGAGTATTTTCCGATTTGAATCAGTATGAGCATTCTCGGCCGAGATAAACATATATACTCAACCGAACGTGGACTTGTGCAAAGAAGGTATGATATTGCCATGACCTGCCTCTATCCCCTAAGTCCTCATGTCTATGAAATTCCCGATACTCCACTCATATGCTTCATATTCCAACAAGATGCCTCAGCCGCTCCATAATGACATGCCAAGCAAACTCTCCTCAAATCCTCTGACTTAGAATGTCAGGGTTAACCAAGATTCCCGAACTATCCCCCATAACCTCCTTCGCCAACGTCCTCACCTGCGTAATACTGCTCCTCCTAACTTTGCCAGCCGCAGGCCTAGACTCCAGAATCGGGATCTTCTTCACCTCATCATGATCCTCCACCACTACCTCCGGAATAGGCAGGCAATCTGCCTTGCCCGATCTCGCACCCTTAAGGAACTTCGTCTTGATCTCCTCCGGTGTGAATTTCCGTGTTTTGGAGCGAAGCATCTCAACACGCTCCTCATGGCTCATACTGATCTGCTCACCCATCGGCACAAGGTGTCTAGCCAACTTGTCAAAGTTCTTAGTCAAGCAGCTCATCGTGATCATGATATAATCAACATTCGCAAACGTCAACGCGCCCTCAGTCTGATACTGCGCTTTCTGTCTCAAGAATGCCTCAGGGTGCTTCTTCCAGTGCCTCTTCGGATTTAAGTGGTGGGAAGTGTGATAGCCGTCGTTGAAGCAGTGGCGGTTGGACGAGACGTCGATAAGTGTGATGGAAGAGCGGAAGTCGGACATCGGGTCTACGTTATCGACGAGACAGTGTTGTCCCCAGTTGCCTACCATCATGCCGATGCGCATTATCGCCCATGGGAGGAGGAGACAGAAAGTGGCGGGACGAGGGTTGAGGTATGTGAGCGTGTATATTGTGGCCATGCTGGAGCATTCGGAGATAAGTGCCTTGGCTGCTAAGCCGTACTTCTTGGTGCGGAAGAAGTAAATCGGGAGTTGGATCCAGGTAATCAAGAGAAAGCTGCCGAGGTATTTTAGGAACTCCGTCGGCTCGTCGCGTTGGTAGTAGATTGTGGTTGAGAGGTCGTCGGCCCCGTTGCCTTCGACGTGGTGCATCTTGACGTGGTGGTAATAGTACGAGTCCCACGTATGTCCGCATAATGGGCCGGATATATACGGGAACAATCTGTCGAAGACGGAAAGCGGGAAGGACTTTCTGAGGATGCCGTTGTTGTGGATGTGGTTGTGCAGCATCAGGGTAAAGGGACCTGCGTTCCAGGCTGCGAAGATCGTGTGCGCAATTCCGTGCCACCACGTGAAGTTGTAGAAGAGGTATAACGCGCTCGGCAGGAGGATGGTATAGTGGACAATGAGGTGTGTGATGAAGACAGCGTCGGGAGCCTGTCGTACGAGCGATTCGGCGAATTTGAGGTATGGTTGGACGAAAGATTTGTTGAACGTTGGGTTGACCTCGTTCTCATCCCACATCGTAAACACCCATCCTGTATTGCTATTCTCCTCCAAGAACAATTTGACGGCCTCATCGCTATCCTTATCCTCCCGCTGCTCCTTCGTAGGCGCAGCTTTGCTCGAGTCCTGAATGTTGTTCTTGATATCGTACTGCAAATTCCTGAGGACGGTCTTGTCCGCCTCGGTCAGGTCTGACATGCTCGGTGAGAACGACATGGTGGAAGTTGATAATGAACGAAGAAAGGTCGGTAGTAAATAAATGACATCAATTGGACCTGACGGTCCGCGAAAAGGTTGAAGTATGATGTGTAGAAGAGGTTTAACAACTTGACATTTTGAGCTTGGAGCTCTTTTACCTTACCTTGGGGTCTACGGATCCACTAACAGGAGGGCCATGTCAGGGCGAAGCCCGATGTGCCGTGGCGGCCTAGAAAAGCTTAAATAGGGGTAGATGAGCTTAGAACCGCATATCACATTGTGAAGATTGTGTTGGAGGTAACGAAGAAAGAATTAGATGTTTAAGTAGCGGAAGTGTGTGAGCTGTGCTGTAGGAACTCGGGATGTTTGAAGGTTGAAGTCCTTCTACTCGATTTCTGGTGCTCTGGCGCCAACCGATTGGCGTTCGCCACAACCCCTGAATGCCAAGAACGTAGGGTCCAGGTCCGAGTTGGGCCATTTTGCCACTATTCTTGCAGCAATATTCTATAATTAACGAATTAAGCCGAGCACAACAACCCCAAGCCGAACTGGTGTATTGGTAACATATCCAAGACTAATGCGTCTTTTTCCACTTTCTTTTCCCAACTTCATGGGCCATTTAGCTGCAGTTGCTGTGTCGCCGCCTGGAAGGGTGAACCACCACCACCACACTTGCACTGCCACCTGGGGGTGGTATGTTGATGGTGCGAATTGAACCAGCAGCCATTTGCATAAAATTTATACCCAAAAATCTTTATACGTTTCCTGATCAAAAGGTGATTGACATGATCACAGCATTATATTTCATGGAGCCATTCTTAGTAATTTGTGCGCATATTGCGAATGCAACCAGAACAACAATCCCTCGCCTACCTGCGCGACTTTGGCCAAGTGAGTTTTTGGCACTCTAATGCGTCGTCCGACGATTGAGCGGACCACGAGTTAAGTGAACTGTCTTCAAAGGAGCTTGAGATAGAGAAGCAACTGGCCGTGAACGGCTTGTTAGTTGGGGATAAAGGAGGCGTCCGCATTGCCACTAAATGCAATAGTTGGTTGACCAATGATCTGCGCACTAAATGGGTGCACTCTGTGTTCTTGTCTACTTCCCCCACACCAACTGTTGTCCAACCGGCCCATTAACTGGGAAGCAGGAGGAAGCGAACAAGATTGCCCAAGAATTAACAGCCGACCTTACCAGCACACAAATTGTGAAATTTTGTAGTGTTTTCGACAAACACACAGTGTCAGCTGAGTTGTTTTGTTGTTCGAGTAAAGAAGATTGAGTTCCATGCAAAGAGCTATTGAAACAACAACAACCACGAGGGGATGGGAATGTGACAACAATAAAAATACGGAAACTTACAACGAGGATGCTAACATGGAGGGCGAAAATGATGACAGCATGGAAGAGGAAAATGATGAGGCGCTCCAACAATTGAAAAGCATACAAATATTCAAGCCACGTTGGGCGGAGAGAAAAGTCCATTCCCCAACAACCTAGGAGAGTGCAACAGCATCAGCAACGGAGCTACACAAGACAAATTAGGCGAATAACAGTAAGGCTCAGGAAAAAAACATGGGCACATTGGGTCTAGTAGGTATTGGTCTCTGGCGATTGTGGTGGGGCCCAAAACAAGTTCACAGCTGGTGCAAAAATAAAGACAAGCCAATCACGGAGCTTTGGGTTGAACAGACAAAAGATCTACTGAGGTTTTTGCCAGAGAAGGACAAGATTGCGGATCTTGTGCAAAATGATTGTATAACCTTTTGTTCAGGGGTGAGGCCTGTTGACATGAGATGTCATGCGACAAGGCACGGGGCCAACAGCTCGGACTTGAGGAGTCGCGAGGGGTCACGTGGACAGCGGTGCCTTAGCGGGAACCCTGG
>RCNJ01000317.1_pt1 | contig 22949 bp, 21 predicted proteins | sample 2041171 | NCBI WGS metagenome assembly RCNJ01 (sample SAMN09708213, study PRJNA481090) | feces metagenome | biome: feces | host: Pygoscelis adeliae | place: Antarctica: Rookery Lake | collected 2010-03-01 | reverse complement strand
GACGGGGTGCACGTGCATTCGGTCCGACTCCGCGGACTCGTCGCCCACCAGGAGGTCCTGCTCGGCTCCGAAGGCGAACAACTGACCCTGCGCCACGATTCCTTCGACCGGGCGTCGTTCATGCCCGGAGTGCTGCTGGGACTACGGACCGTCGGTTCACGACCCGGGCTGGCCTATGGCCTGGATTCCTACCTCGATCTCGGAGGCAACGCCTAGGTGAAGACCAAACTCTGGGTCGGCGGGATCCTCCTGCTGTTCGTCCTCTACCTCTTCGCTGCCTTCTCCAGCGCGGTGACCCTCATCCAGTCACCCGAACCGTTGGCCAAGGGCATCGGCATCGCGGCACTGCTGATCCCGCTGCTGGGGGTGTGGATCCTCATCCGCGAGGTCCTCTTCGGTGCCCGCAGCCAGCGCATGGCCGGCATCCTCGAATCCGAGGGCCTGCTGCCCGAGGACAACCTGCCGCGCACCCCCGCGGGACGGATCATCAAGGAGTCGGCCGATGAGGACTTCGTGCAGTACCAGGAGGAAGCAGAACAGCACCCGGACAGCTGGCGCAGCATGCACCGGTTGGCGCTGGCCTACGATGCGTCGGGGGACCGCCGTCGGGCCCGCGAGATGATGCGCCGGGCCATCGATCTGTTCCAGGGCTCGCCCGATGCGAAGGCGGCCGCCGGAAGCTGACCTCCCGGCCCGGGGACCGATCAGCTCCGACGTGAAAACAAGGCGGCCTGCACGCGGGACTGCAGACCGAGCTTGGCCAGGACCCGTGAAACGTGGGTCTTCACGGTCGTCTCCGAAATACCCAACCGACGTCCGATCAGCTGATTGGACAACCCCTCGCCCAGGCAACCCAGCACCTCGCGCTCGCGGGCGGTCAGCGTCTCCACCGCGGCAGCGGCATCCAGTGAAGCGGCGTCAGCGAGGGGTGGCGCAGGACGGGCGGCCACCGCTGCGCCGACGATTCGTGCCGTGACCTCGGGGGAAATCACCGAATCCCCGGCGTGGACCCGCTGCAACGCGGCGGTGATATCCGCAGGTTCGGCCGATTTGAGCAGGAACCCGTCGGCCCCGGCCGCCAACGCCCCGAAGAGATAGGCATCCTGGTCGAAGGTCGTCAGCACCAGGACCTTGGACAGGGCCTCGGCGGTGATTTCCCGGGTCGCCTGGATCCCGTCGACGACCGGCATGCGCAGATCCATCAGGACGACGTCGGGACGCAGTGCCCGCGCCATCCGGACCGCCCGGGCGCCGTCGGCCGCCTCGCCCACGACCGTGAGGCCGGGCTGCGTTTCCAGGACCATGCGCATGCCCAGACGGATGGCCGCATGGTCATCGGCCAACAACACCGTGATATCGCTCATGCCGGGCCCCCAACCGCCGGAGCCGAGGCCCGGCCGGAGAACCCGGTGCCGGAGGGTTCCCGGTCTTCCTCCGAGGCGGGAACCGGCAGCCGGACCGAGACCTGCCAGCCGCCGTCGTGCCCTGCTGCCTGGAGTTCCCCGCCGAGCTGCTCCACCCGCAGGCGAAGACTCCGCAGCCCGGTTCCGGTCCCGGGTTCCCCGGCATCCGGCGCGGACCCAGGCCCGGCCGGTGGTGGGCCGTTGGTGACACGGACGTGGAGCAGCCCGGCGGCGGGACCGCCCTGCAGTACGACGGCGATACCGGCACCGGGGGCATGCCTCAGCGCGTTGACCAGCGATTCGGCCACGACCCGGTAGACGGCAGTCTGTGGTGCCGAGGGGATCGACGCGGTTTCCGACACCGTGCTGGACAGGGTGATCCGGGTCCCCGAAGCAGCATGGGCGGCGACCAGCGCATCAAGGTCCTCGAGGAACCCCGCAGCTTCCTCGGCGACACCGGAGGACAGGATCCGGATCATCGAGGTCAGCTCGTTGAGCCCGGCGATGCTTTCCTGTCGCACATGGGACAGGACCTCGGCGGCGAGTTCACGGGTCCCGGTGCTCAGCGCGGCACCGGTCTGCAAGGCGATCGCCGAGAAACGGGCCGACAGGACATCGTGGAGTTCGTGGGCCATGCGTTGGCGCTCGGAGGCCATCGCCAATTCGTGGCGGGCTGCTTCGAGAGTGGCTTGTTGCTTGACCGCCTCCTCCGCAGCCAAGGCACGGATGGCCTCCGCCGCGGACAGTTTGCGTTCCTTGCGCACGTTGCCTGCCCATTCGGCCGGGAGCAGCAACGACATTCCGGCAATCAGCGCCGTCAGGACGGCAGCCGGCAACTCCGCAGTGACCGCCAGGACGGACAACGTGGCGAGGGCCGTGAGGACCAGGGAGGCGATTTCGGTCATTCGGGAGACCCGGTCGCCGGCAAAGAGCACGAGCGAGAAGACGGTTTCCCAGAGCAGGAACAGCGCCGTCGTCTGGCCCATCAGCAACAGCACCAGCGCTGCCGTCCCGGTCATGGAAACCATCAGGAACGTCGCCCCACGCCGGAAGAGGACGCCCACCGACCCCACGATGGCCACAGCGGGCCACCAGGCCGAGAAGGCCGGTGGGAACCAGGCCCAGTCGCCATCGTTGTTCACGGTCAGCAGCAACCACATCATCGCCGGATAGCCCAGGGCCAGCAGGATGTCCTCGCGCCGGATGGCACGCAGCACACGGAGAACGGGCCGTTCGGTATCGTCCATGGTTTCATCGTGCCCGTCCCCGCCGGTGGTTCCAAGGCGGGAGGCGAAATGATGGGACCAAGGGATGACCTCCGGTGCATCGATGGCAGGACGCGCGGCAGCCGGAATCCGACGAGTCTGGGGTCATGACCTCTGAGAATCTGCTCAAACTCCTCGTCCTGGCCCTGGTGGACAGCACCAGCATCGGCACCCTGGTGATCCCCGTGTGGTTGCTGTTGCGCCGCGACGTCGGGCGCATCGCCGGACGGATCGGCATCTACCTGCTGACGATCGGGGTCTTCTACTTCCTCATCGGCGTGCTGATGCTGACCTCGGCCACCACGGTGCTCCAGGTATGGGGTGACGGGGCCAGGATGTTCATCGACTCACGCCCGGCCCATTGGGTGGCGCTTGCCGGCGGCGCCGGGCTTCTGTGGTTTGCGCTCAAGGACGGCAAGACGGTGCGCCGGGCGGCGAAACCGCAGCACGCCACGAGCACGACCGGCGGAACCGCGACCGCGACGGCGCCGGAGTCACGGCGGCCATCCGGTCCGCACGGCCGTCAGGAAGCGGCCGAGGAACGGTGGAAGGGACGCATCGGCAGGGCCCTGGGCACCCCCGCCGGCCTGCTGACCCTGGCCCTGGTGGCTGGTTTGCTCGAGCTGCCGACCATGCTGCCCTATGTGGCGGCGATCAGCGTGCTGACCGTCTCCGGTCCCGGCGGGGCGGGATCGTTCCTCCTGCTGGCCGGCTACTGCGTGGTCATGTTGCTGCCGGCGGCTTTGCTGCTGACCGCCCGGCTGTTGTTGGCCTACCGCATCGACAGGCCCCTGCACCGGCTGGGCCAGTGGTTGGGTAAGGCCTCGGCCGAAGCGGTGTTGTGGATCATGGGACTCGGCGGGTTCCTGCTGCTGCGCTTCGCCGTCGGTGGGCTCTAAACCGGATCAGGCGGTGCCGCTGCGGGCGAGCGCATGCACCCCGGCTTCCAAAGGCCCCCTCCGGCCAGCCCATTTCAGCGCGATGCCCACCAGCAGGGAAGCGACGACGAAGCACAGGTACAGCCCCAGACGCGGCATGCCGGCGGTGATGGTGCTCAACAGATCCAAGGCCACCAGATGTCCGGCATAGAGGGTGAGGGTCGCCGAACCGGCGCCGGAGAGCGGCCAGAGCAGCGCTTCACCTGCCAGGCCGAGCAGCGCAGACAGCGCCATGGCCACCAACTGGCAGACGCCCAGCACGGCGATCGCGGTCCCGGCCACATGCAGCAGGTCCAAGGGTGCGCTGCTATGCGGGGCTGAGAGGGCGAACCACCAGGGGGTCCCTTCGACCCCTGCCAGGCCGTGCCCGGAGAGCAATGCCGCATCGAGTGGCAGGCCGTTTCCCCCGGCGATCGCACCCAACGTGCTCAGCGCCTCGTCGTTCGATGAGATCAACCGATCGGAGAGCGCCCGGGCCGCCCATGCCAGTGCTGCACCGCCGACGGAGAACGCCAAGGCGACCGGAGGCAGGGAGATCCGGCAGCGTCCCAGCGCCAGACCCAGCACGATGAACCCCGTCCACACCAACACTGGGTAGTAGCCGGTGATGAACAGATCGGCGGCCAGCGACGCCGGACGCAGCAGGTCCCCCAGCCCGGGGGAGGGGCCGACGGTGGCCGGGGAGATCCGGCCGTTCGCCAGCGGGAACAGCAGATACCAGAGGACGGGGGAGAGCAGCAGCCAACCGACCGCCGAGAACCAGAGGGCGCGCAACCGCAGCCCGAGGAACAAGGTGGCGATCAGGAACAGCACACCGTAGTGCACCAGGATGACGGCGACATTCGTGTTCAACGCACCGCAGCCCAACCCGATGACGGTGATCAACACGGCGCGCACCAGGACCGAACGTCGTCCGGAGGCGAGCCGGGTACCGGTGTGTGGAAGGCTTCCACCGGTCAGCAGGGCCAATCCGACGCCGGCCAGGAGGGCGAACAGGGCAGAGGACGTCCCGGCGAACAGAGTGGCGGTCCAGGTGGCGTGGTTGGTGCCCGAATCATCGACCCGGGTCAACGGCATGATGTGGGTGGCCATCATGCCCAGCAGGGCGAGGCCGCGGGCCACATCGACCCCCGCGATCCGACCTGCGGGGGCGGACGTGCTCTGACTGGGCATGGGCTCCTGGACGATCGGATCGGGCGGCTGGTCTGCCGCGTGACTCAGGGTCGAATATACCAAGGCGGGCCACCGGGATTGCGGTGTACGACGGCGGAATCGGACTCGCGTCGTCATCGTCGCCCGGGTGCGCGTCATCTTGGTCACGTGGCGCGTGGAGGGAGCGGAAACGCGGTGGCACCGGGGTAACGTGGTGCCATGCCTACCCCGGAATCCAACACCCCGCGTCATGATGCCATCTTCGGGAACCTGGGGACCGCCATGGTCACCCCGTTCACGCCAGCCGGCGAGGTCGATTACGACCAGGCAGCGGCCCTGGCCACCAAACTGGTCGACGACGGCTGCGATTGCCTCGTGGTCACCGGGACCACGGGGGAGACCTCGACGCTGACCGACGAAGAGAACGTGGGGATGTTCCGCACGGTCGTCGAAGCCGTGGGGGATCGCGCGAAGGTCATCGCCGGCTCGACCACCAACGACACGGCCCACTCGATCCAGCTCTCCCAGGCCGCCGCGAAGGTCGGCGTGCACGGGCTGCTGGTCACCGCACCGTATTACAACAAGCCCAGCCAGGCCGGTGTGCAGGCCCATGTCGAGACACTCGCCTCCTGCACCGACCTGCCCGTCATGGTCTACGACATCCCCGGCCGCACCGGCATCTCCATCAGCACCGAAACCCTGATCCGTCTGGCAGAACACCCCAATGTGGTGGCGCTGAAGGATGCAAAGGCCGACTACCAGGCGACCACCCGGGTGCTGGCCAGCACCGACCTGGACGTGTACTCCGGAGACGACGGGCTGACGCTGCCGCTGATGGCCGCCGGCGCCCAGGGCGTCATCTCCGTGACCGCGCACGTCGCCACCGCCCGGTACCGCCGTCTGGTGGACGCCCTCCTGGCCGGCGATCTGGCCACCGCCCGGGCCCTGCACTTCGAGCTGGACCCCATCCAGCGCGCCGTCATGTCACATATCCAAGGTGCCGTGGCCGCGAAGACCGTCCTGAAGTGGCAAGGCGTCCTCTCCAACGCGATCGTCCGCCTGCCGCTCCTGGAGCCGACGGAAGAGGAAACGGCACCGATTCGTGCCGACCTGGCCGAGGCGGGAATCAAGCTCTAGGAAAGGTGCCCCGATGAGCGAAACCAGCGTCGTTCCGGACGAGGAAACCCACCCGAACCCGCCACCACCGCTGGCACACGACGTCCTGCGGATCGTCCCCCTCGGGGGCATCGGGGAAATCGGGCGGAACATGGCCGTCTTCGAAATCGGCGGAAAACTGCTCATCGTGGACTGCGGGCTCCTCTTCCCCGAGGAACACCAGCCCGGCGTGGACGTCATCCTGCCGGACTTCGACTACATCCGGGAGCGCATCGACGACGTGGTCGGGCTCGTGCTGACCCACGGGCACGAGGACCACATCGGTGCCGTGCCCTACCTGCTGCGGTTGCGCGGGGACATCCCGCTCATCGGTTCGCAGCTGACGCTGGCCCTGGTCGAAGCCAAACTGGTCGAACACCGGATCACCCCCGTGCTGGTCACCGTCGAAGAAGGCCAGCGCCGGACGTTCGCCGGCTTCGACTGCGAATTCGTGGCAGTGAACCACTCGATCCCCGACGCGCTCGCCGTGTTCATCCGCACGAGCGCCGGCACCGTGCTGCATACCGGTGACTTCAAGATGGACCAGCTGCCGCTGGACGGGCGCATCACCGACCTGCGGGCCTTCGCCCGCCTCGGCGAAGAGGGCGTGGACCTGTTCATGTCCGACTCCACCAATGCCGACGTCCCGGGCTTCACGACGGCCGAACAGGAGATCGGACCGGTCCTGGACGACCTGTTCTCCCGGGCCACCCGGCGCATCATCGTCGCCTCTTTCTCCTCGCACGTCCACCGCGTCCAACAAGTGCTCAACGCCGCCGCGGCGCACAGGCGCCAGGTGGCCTTCGTGGGGCGTTCCATGGTGCGGAACATGGGCATCTCCGCCCGTCTGGGGTACCTGGAGGTGCCCGAGGGCATCCTGATCGACCTCAAGGAAGCCGACAAGCTCCCCGAGGACCGGGTGGTGCTGATGTCCACCGGGTCCCAAGGCGAATCCATGGCGGCGCTCTCCCGGATGGCCACCGGTGAACACCGGGTCTCCGTCGGCCGCGGCGATACCGTCATCCTGGCCTCCTCGCTGATCCCCGGCAACGAGAACGCCGTCTTCCGTGTGATCAACTCCCTGATGGCCCTGGGCGCCGACGTCGTGCACAAGGGCACGGCGAAGGTCCACGTTTCGGGTCACGCCTCCGCCGGGGAGCTGCTCTACTGCTACAACATCCTGCGGCCTGGCCATGCCATGCCCGTGCACGGTGAGACCCGGCACCTGCTGGCCAACGCCCGCATCGCCGAACAAACCGGTGTTCCGGCGCAGAACATCCTGGTCACCGAGGACGGGGCAGTGGTCGACCTGAAGGACGGGGTGGCCCGACGGGTCGGGACCGTGGACTGCGAGCTGGTCTACGTCGATGGATCAGCGGTGGGAAGCATCACCGAGGAGGATCTCAAGGACCGCATCGTCCTGGGGGAGGAAGGATTCATCTCGGTGATTTCGGTCATCAACCGGCAGAGTGGGACCGTCGTCTCCGGACCCGATATCCACGCCCGCGGGGTCGCCGAGGACGAGGCGGTGCTCGAGTCCATCAAACCGGCCATCCTCGCGGCACTTCACGAAGCGCTGCAGAAGAACCCCGCCTCGACCACCCACCAATTGCAGCAGGTCGTGCGCCGGACCATTGGTTCCTGGCTCGGTCGGACCCTGCGTCGCAAACCGTTGATCATGCCGGTCGTCCTGGAGGCCTGAAGGCGTGTGAATCCGGGGTTCTGACCCCTGGACCCTGTACGGTTGCGCATATGGCGACCCGTACTTCCCCCACCCCGACGAAGGCCTCCGGCCATAAACCGGCGGGCAAGACACCATCGCGCGGAAAACCGGGTACCGGTTCCACACGCCAGGGTGGGACGAAGCAGGCGGGGAACGCCACCCCGGCCGAACAGGACATCGCCCTGCCGTTGCGCGCCATCCGGGGCCTTTGGATGGGCATGGCCCGTGTGGTCGGCGGCGCCTTTCGCAAGATCGGCCAGGACGTCCGTCCCGACCGTGACATCCGTCGGGACGGGACGGGACTCTTCCTGGTCGTCATCGCCGTCATCGTCGGCAGTGTCGAATGGTGGGGACTACGCGGGGTCGGTTGGTACGGAACCACCGTGCACAACATCTTCGGCGGATCGCTGGGCTTCATGGCGTCCCTGCTCCCACTCGTGCTGTTCATCGGCGCGTACCGGCTCTTCAGGCGGCCCGCGGAAAACCGGGCCAACAACCGCATCGGCATCGGCCTGACTCTGGCCACGTTCTCCATCGCCGGCATCGCCCACGTCGCTGCCGGAATGCCGACCCTCGATGAACCGCTCAACGCACTCTGGGCCGGTGGCGGCGTCGTCGGATTCCTCATCACCGTTCCCCTGGCCGGACTGCTGACCAAGTGGGGCGCCCTGGCGATCATGATCGCCAGCGCCATCCTGAGCGTGATGATCATGACCGCCACCCCGTTCCGACACATCCCGGCACGCCTGCGCCAGGGATACGAATGGATCATGGGCCAGCCGGAGCCCGGCTCCGAACCACAGGAGCGCAACGACCCGGCCGATCCCGAGCACGATCAGAGTTACCTCTATGCCGAACAAGGGGCCGGGGAACCCCGGCCCAAGCGCAGCCGCCGCTTCGGGAAGGCAGCACGGGCCCGCCAACGCGAGGAAGACGACGCCGCCGCAGCAGCCGAAGGCCTCACCGGCGATGAAGCCTATGACAATGCCGTCATCAACGACCGCGACACGGCCACCAAACCGGTTCCGGAGCCGAAGGTCCCGCCGGGAGTACGCCGCCCCACGGCCTCCGAAAAGGCCATGGAAAAGGTCAAGAACGATGTCGGATTGGGGACGCCCGCTGCGGGCCAGGGCGGGGAACCTGACACCGAGGCGCTGGATACCACCGCGATCAACGGCATGCTTGCCGCATCCGGGACCGCGGCTGCCCCCGCGACCGTCGCCGCCAATCCGGTGGCCCAGCCGGCACCGTTGGCACCGATCCCGCAGCGTACCGAACAGCTACAGCTCTCCGGCGATGTCGCCTACACGCTGCCCTCCTCGGAGTTCCTGCCGGCCGGCCCTCCGGCGAAGGAACGCTCCGAGGCCAACGACGCCGTCGTCAAGGCACTCACCGACACCCTCGACCAGTTCAAGGTCGAGGCCCACGTCACCGGCTTCAGCCGCGGGCCGACGGTCACTCGCTACGAAATCGAACTCTCCCCGGGCACCAAGGTCGAACGCGTGACCGCGCTGTCCAAGAACATTTCCTACGCGGTCGCCTCCTCCGACGTGCGCATCCTCTCGCCGATCCCCGGCAAGAGCGCCATCGGCATCGAGATCCCGAACGCCGATAAGGAAGTGGTCGCCCTCGGCGACGTGCTGCGTTCGAACGCCGCCCGCAAGACCGAACACCCGATGGTCATAGGCATCGGCAAGGACGTCGAGGGCGGGTTCGTGGTCGCGAACCTCGCCAAGATGCCCCATATGCTCGTCGCCGGCGCCACCGGTGCCGGTAAGTCCTCCTTCGTGAACTCCATGATCACCTCGATCCTGATGCGCGCCACCCCTGATGAGGTGCGCATGGTCATGGTCGACCCCAAACGGGTGGAACTGACCGCCTACGAGGGGGTCCCACACCTGATCACCCCGATCATCACGAGCCCGAAGAAGGCAGCAGAGGCCCTGCAGTGGGTCGTCCGGGAGATGGACACCCGCTACGACGACCTGGCGAACTTCGGGTACAAGCACATCGACGACTTCAACAAGGGCGTGCGCAACGGCAAGGTGGTTCCCCCCGAAGGCTCCAAACGCGTGTTGAAGCCCTACCCGTACCTGTTGGTGATCGTCGATGAGCTGGCCGACCTGATGATGGTCGCCCCACGTGACGTCGAGGACTCGATCGTGCGCATCACCCAGCTCGCCCGTGCCGCGGGCATCCACCTGGTCCTGGCCACGCAGCGCCCCTCCGTGGACGTGGTCACCGGCTTGATCAAGGCCAACGTGCCCTCCCGCATGGCGTTCGCCACGTCCTCGGTCACCGACTCCCGCGTGGTGCTGGACCAGCCGGGAGCCGAGAAGCTCCTGGGCCAGGGCGATGCCCTGTTCCTGCCCATGGGGGTTTCCAAGCCGTTGCGTGTCCAAGGCGCCTGGGTCACCGAATCCGAAATCCAGCGGGTCGTCGAGCATGTCAAGGGCCAACTCACGGCCGTCTACCGCGACGATGTCGCGGTGGAAGCCGCCCCCAAGAAGGACATCGATGACGATATCGGCGACGATCTCGAGGTCCTGCTGCAGGCCACCGAATTGGTCGTCACCACTCAATTCGGCTCGACCTCGATGCTCCAACGCAAGCTTCGCGTCGGCTTCGCCAAGGCCGGACGACTCATGGACCTGCTGGAATCACGCGGCGTCGTCGGTGCCTCCGAGGGGTCCAAGGCCCGCGACGTCCTGGTCCAGCCCGACGACCTACCCGCCGTCCTCGCCGCCATGCGCGGGGACGCCCCTCCTGCCAGTACTGACGAGGTCGCGCCGGCCGAAGCCGCCCTGGTCGAGAACGCCAACGCGAACCACCTGGGCACCGACCTCGTCGCAGAGGACCTTGCCTCGCGGAGGCAGACCACCGAATACCATGACGAAGACGACGCCGACTCCGGTTCGGAAGACGCCTGGAACCTCACTGGACGGTAACCTGAAAGGGTGACTGATACACCAGCAGGACAGGCCCCCGGCCACGTCCCGACCTTGAACATCGCCAACGTCCTGACGACCCTGCGGATCATCATGGTCCCCTTCTTCGTCTGGGCGCTGGTGGCCGATGACCAACAGCACGCCGCGCTGAGATGGGTTGCCGTCGGCCTTTTCGCGGTGGCCATGTATACAGACAAACTCGACGGAGACCTGGCCCGCAGCCGCGGTTTGATCACCAACTTCGGCAAGATCGCCGACCCGATCGCCGATAAGCTCCTGTTGGGGGCCGCCCTGGTGACCCTGTCCTGGCTGGGTGAACTCTGGTGGTGGATTACCATCGTCATCCTGGTGCGCGAACTCGGGATCACCTTGCTGCGCTTCGCCGTCCTTCGCCGCGGGGTCATTGCCGCCTCACGTGGCGGCAAGCTCAAGACCGTCACCCAGACGGCGGGCCTGTTCCTGCTGTTGTTGCCCTTCACCCCGGCGATCACGTGGCTGTCGATCGTGGCCTTGATCGTTATTCTGTTGGCCGCGCTGATCACCGTCTACACAGGGATCGACTACATCATCCAGGCCGCGCGGATGGCACCCGCCAGCGAGGGAACCGCGACCTCGTGACCGGTGACAACGCCCTCCCGATGGCCGAACGGATCATCTCCGCGGGAACCCTGCGGGGAGTGAGCGTGGCCACCGCGGAGTCCCTGACGGCAGGTTGGATCGCCGCTGCGTTGGCCGATATACCCGGGGCCTCGGCCGTGCTGCGCGGGGGTGTGGTCAGCTACCACAACCAGGTCAAGCAGGAGGTCCTGGGCGTCGAGGCGTCCCTGCTGAAAACCCGTGGTTCCGTCGACCCGGACGTGGCCCGGCAGATGGCTGAGGGGGCACGCAGGGTCTGCACCAGCGACGTCGCCGTCTCCAGCACGGGGGTGGCCGGCCCGGAAGCCCACGACGGCAAGGCCGTGGGCACGGTCTTCATCGGCTACGCCAGTGCCGCCGGAAGTGGTTCGGTTGAATTCCGGTTCACCGGGGGACGGCGGGCCATCCGCGGTCAAGCACGTGATGCGGCGTTGGAACGACTGATCGATCTCATCGAAGCAAAATGACCCTCCACAACTGTCGTGGAGCACTGGCTGTCGAGGCCGTTTTGTGACTAGGGTAGGGGCTCGGGAACAAAACCGAGGTCCCGGTAGTTGAAAAAACTACAAGGTCCATGACAGGACCCATCGGCCAGGGACACCTGGCACAGGATCAAAAGGAGTAAGGCGATACACATGGTCAAGCAACCCGTATCCGTAAACGGAATCGTCCGTTGGCGCGATGTGGGACTGACAGAAGATGCCCATCGCGAGCATAAGGAGCCCAAAATGGTAGTACTCCGCCACGAGATCGGGGACGTCCTGAGGGATGTCCGCCAGCGTCAGGGCAGGACCCTACGCGAGGTCTCGCATAATGCACGTGTTTCCCTTGGTTACCTCTCCGAAGTTGAGCGTGGACAAAAGGAAGCATCGTCCGAACTGCTCTCATCGATTTGCGGAGCACTGGACGTTCCACTGTCCTTGATGCTTCGCGAGGTCAGCGACCGAGTCGCGATGGCCGAGGGCGTCGACATCCCCGACACCGTCCCGTCGGACCTCACCAACGAATTCGCCACGGTCCTTCCCGAGGATTGGACCGAAGGCCTGGCGCAGGGCATGGCCCCGACCCACTAGGAGTCGGAGCACCTCCGAACACCACGACAGCAGGGCAGCCGTTCATCCGGCTGCCCTGCTGTCGTTAAAGACCGTTCTCAGGCTTGGTCATTCAAATAGGAACCATTCAACTTGGTCAGCAAGGCGGCCAACGACAGGAGCTCCTCATCGGGCCAGTCGGCGAGCAGGTCGCGGAAGATGTGCTGTCGTGAGGTCTGCGCCGCAGCCAGTTGCCGTGCTCCGGCCGGGGTCAGGGTGATCGACTGGGCCCGCCCATCCGAGGGATCGGCGACCTTGGCCAGCACCCCCAACTCCTCGAGCATCTTGACCTGGCGGCTCACCGAGGGTTTGCCGACACCGATCTCGGCGGCCAATTCCGTCAACCTCAGGGTGCCGCGGCGCTGGAGTGCCGCCAACAGGCCGTAGGCCCCGGGCTCCATATCAGGGTGGACCTGTTTGGCTACCTTATTGCCGTTGGCCCGTGCCCGACGCCAAAGGAAACTGAGCTGCTCCTCCATGTCATGGATGGCTCGGGTGCGCTGGGCCACTGCGTCATCTACGGGATCGGGTTCATTCATGGCACCATCTTAGGGTCGGAGGGACCGACCCGTGGAAGAATGGACAACGTGAGACTCAGTGATTTCTGGCGCCTGATGGACGACGAGTTCGGTGCGGGCTACTCCCGTGTGCTGGCCTCCGAGCTGGTCCTGTCCGACTTGGGCGACCTCAGCGCCCAAGCAGCCCTGTCTTCGGGCATCGAACCCCGACGCGTCTGGTCGGCCATCTGTGAGAAACAGGACGTTCCGCACTCACGACGACTCGGTCGCGACATCGCTCCGAAGGAGTAATCGACGATGACACGCCGACCGGTTGTTCGAACATGTGTTCGGAACAGCTGTAGGCTGTCCACAGAGACATGGCACGGGTGGCGAACCGGGGTTCTCCACAGGGACGACGGCCCGCACCAAATTGTCCGGTGCGGCGCATACCGTGTGAAACAGGACGACAACAGGCCGTAGGGCCGCAACACAACCGAGGTGAATGATGGCCGCAGCAATGGACCGCGAAAAGGCTCTCGAATCAGCGCTGGCACAGATCGACAAGCAGTATGGCAAGGGTTCGGTGATGCGTCTGGGGGACGAGACCCGGGCCAGGATCGAAGTCATCCCCACCGGCTCGATCGCCATGGACCTCGCCTTGGGCATCGGCGGGCTGCCGCGTGGCCGTGTGGTGGAGATCTACGGACCGGAATCCTCGGGTAAGACCACCTTGGCGCTGCACGCAGTGGCCAACGCCCAGGGCAACGGAGGCATTGCGGCCTTCATCGATGCCGAACACGCGTTGGATCCCGAATACGCCAAGAAGCTGGGCGTCGACACCGACGCCCTGCTGGTTTCCCAGCCGGACACCGGCGAGCAGGCGCTGGAAATCATGGACATGCTCATCGGCTCCGGCTCCCTGGACGTCATTGTCATCGACTCGGTGGCTGCCTTGGTGCCGCGCGCCGAAATCGAAGGCGAGATGGGCGACAGCCACGTCGGACTGCAGGCGCGCCTGATGAGCCAGGCGCTACGCAAGATCGCCGGACGTCTGAGCCAGACGAAGACCACTGCGATCTTCATCAACCAGCTGCGTGAGAAGATCGGCGTCTTCTTCGGCAGCCCCGAAACCACCACGGGCGGCAAGGCATTGAAGTTCTACGCCTCCGTGCGTATCGACGTCCGCCGCATCGAGACGCTCAAGGAAGGCACCAACCCGGTCGGGAACCGGACCCGGGCCAAGATCGTCAAGAACAAGATGGCGCCTCCCTTCAAGCAGGCCGAATTCGACATCCTCTACGGGATAGGGATCTCCCGCGAGGGCGGCCTGATCGACATGGGTGTCGAAGAAGGCTTCGTGAAGAAGTCAGGTGCTTGGTTCACCTACGACGGAGACCAGCTCGGCCAGGGCAAGGAGAACGCCCGCAAGTTCCTGCGTGACAACCCGGACCTCGCAGATGAACTGGAACGCCGCATCAAGGAGAAGCTGGGGATCGGCGCACAGCCCCCGGAGGAGCCGGGCGACCCGCAGCTGCGAGCCGTGGGCACGGACTCCTAGGCGCAGGAACGCAAGGAAACACAGGCCGGGATGGGTCCGTCGGTGGAGGAGGACAACGCTGTCATGGAGACCGGTGACCGGAGCCGGGGAGCCCTGTTCCCCCTCGAAGACGCCGACCCCCTCGAGACGGCCGACGACCACCAGGCCGGGCAGGAACCTGGTGGACGGGGCGGCAAGCGCGGACGCAGGCCCCCTGGACAAGAGCCGGAGACAGACCCCGAGTCCGCGGCACGCGCCATTGTCCTGCGACAGCTCACCGGCTCGCCCAAGAGCCGCAAGCAGCTGGCCGACAAACTCTCGGAACGCGAGATCCCGGACGGGACCGCCGAGAGCGTCCTGGATCGCTTCGAGGAAATTCAACTCATTGACGATGCGGCCTTCGCGGATGCCTGGGTGCGCAGCCGTGCGCGCACCAGGGGACTGTCCCGAAGTGCCTTGCGCCGCGAACTGCGGGATAAGGGCATTGCCGACGAGCTGTCCGATGAGGCGCTGGGACAGGTCAGCGGCGAGGACGAGTTGGAAATGGCCCGCGAACTCGTGGAAAAGAAGGTCAGATCCATGCCGCCGGGCCTGGACCACGACAAGGGTGTCCGGCGACTGGTGGCGATACTGGGCCGCAAGGGATACGGGTCAGGTACCGCCTTTCGCGTCGTCAAGGAGATCTGGAAAACCGACCGGCACTAACGCGTCGGTCCCAGGCCAGGCCAGGCCCGGTTCCTCCTCCTTGATGCGTTCGGTACTCTGGGGGAGTGAGTTTGACCATTCCCAGCCCCGATTCAGCCCTGGCCATCGACGAAGCACCACGTAGCTATGAGGTGCGCACCTACGGCTGCCAGATGAACGTCCACGACTCCGAGCGACTAGCCGGACTTTTGGAGGAAGCCGGTATGGTGCCCAGCCAGGACCCGGACACCGAAGCCGACGTCGTCGTGTTCAACACGTGCGCCGTCCGGGAAAATGCCGATAACAAGCTCTACGGGAACCTGAGTCGATTGGCCCACGTCAAAGAGCAGCACCCCGGCATGCAGATCGCGGTCGGTGGATGCCTGGCCCAAAAGGACCGCGAGACGATCCTGCGTAAGGCACCGTGGGTCGATGTCGTTTTCGGAACCCACAACGTCGGCTCCCTGCCCACTCTGCTCGAACGCGCCCGCCACAACAATGAAGCGCAGCTGGAGATCCTCGAATCCCTGGACGTGTTCCCCTCGACGCTGCCGACCAAACGTGACTCGGTATACGCCGGCTGGGTGTCTATCTCTGTGGGTTGCAACAACACCTGCACCTTCTGCATCGTGCCTTCCCTGCGCGGCAAGGAACGGGACCGGCGTCCCGGGGACATCCTGGCCGAAGTGCAGGCACTGGTCGACGACGGGGCCATCGAAGTCACCTTGTTGGGCCAGAACGTGAACTCCTACGGTGTCGAATTCGGGGATCGACTGGCCTTCGGCAAGCTGCTCCGTGCCTGCGGTCAGATCCCCGGACTTGAACGGGTCAGGTTCACCAGCCCACACCCTGCTGCCTTCACCGATGACGTCATCGACGCGATGGCTGAAACACCCAACGTCATGCCGCAATTGCATATGCCCTTGCAGTCGGGATCCGACCGGGTGCTCAAGAACATGCGCCGTTCATATCGCTCGAAGAAGTTCCTGGGAATTCTGGACCGGGTTCGTCAACGCATGCCCGAGGCGGCCATCACCACCGACATCATCGTTGGCTTCCCCGGGGAAACCGAGGAGGACTTCCAGGCAACACTGGATGTGGTCGAACAATCCAGGTTCTCCAGTGCCTTCACCTTCCAGTATTCCAAGCGCCCCGGTACGCCGGCGGCAGAATTGGCCGATCAGTTGCCCAAGGAAGTCGTCCAGGAACGCTACGAACGGCTGACCGCACTCCAGGACCGCATCTGCACCGAGGAGAATGCCGGCCAACTCGGCCGTGAAGTCGAGGTCATGGTCACCGCGCAGTCAGGACGTAAAGCAGAGCAGACGCACCGGCTTTCGGGCCGTGCCCGAGACCAGCGGCTGGTTCACTTTTCCGTCCCCGACGGTGCCGAAGGCCCCCGGCCGGGGGACCTGGTCAGCGTCACCATCACGGAAGCCGCTGCCTTCCACCTGGTGGCCGATCCGGCCACGGCGGCCGAATACCACCTGCGCCGATCACGCGCCGGGGATGCCTGGGACCGCTCGCAGGCCGAATCCTGCGGCACCGGCCAGGGGGCGGCGGGCCAGGGTGTCTCTCTGGGTATGCCCGCCCTGCCCCCGCGCGGCTAGCCCGGTATGAGGCCACTCGTCGCGATCGTCGGGCCGACGGCAACGGGGAAGTCGGACGCAGCCGTCGACCTGGCCCGGCGCTTCGACGGGGAGATCGTCAACGCCGATGCCCTGCAGTTCTACCGCGGCATGGACATCGGCACGGCCAAACTGCTCGAGGCCGACCGGCGTGGGATCACGCACCACCTGTTGGACATCATGGACATCAGCGGTGAAGCGAGTGTTGCCACGTTCCAGCAGCAGGCCCGCGAGGCGATCGCCGGGATCCAGGAAAGGGGACGGCTTCCGATCCTTGTCGGAGGTTCCGGGCTCTATGTCCGGGCGGTCATCGACGAACTCGAGTTCCCGCCCACCGATCCGGCAATCAGACGGCGACTGGAAGCCGAGGCCTCCGCGAACGGGATCGCAGGGATGCGTCGTCGACTCGCCGTGGCGGACCCGGTGGCAGCGGCCCGGGACCTGGATGAGCGCCGGCTGATCCGGGCCCTGGAAGTTCACGAGCTCACGGGACGCCCCTTCAGCTCCTACATGCCACGCCGCGACTATCGGCAACCCACCCTGCAACTCGGGCTGGACATCGAACGCGAGCTCCTGCACGCCCGGGTGGCCCAACGAGTGCACACCATGCATGAAGCAGGGCTGCTGGCCGAAGTAGAATCGCTGGCGGCGCGCGGTCTGCGCGAGACCCGCACGGCATCCCGGGCCATCGGCTACGCCCAGTTTCTCGAGGTCCTGGAGGGAACCAGCACGATCGAGCAGGCGACCGAATCAACCACCGTGGCCACCCGCCGGTTCGCCCGCCGCCAGCTCACCTGGTTCCGGGCCGATCCCCGGGTCCGCTGGTTCGATGCCGCGGACCCGGATCTGTCAAGGATGCTGGCGGTCACCGTTCAGGAATTCGAAGCTTCCTCAGGGACGTAGGCTGGGTTCATGAGCACTACGGAACCCGATCACCACGCCGACCCCCTGTCGGCTCTTTCCGGTCTGGCTTTCACCAAGGGCCACGGAACGGGCAACGACTTCATCCTGGTCTCCGACCCGGGAAACATGCGGGACATCCTGCCGACGCAGGTTGCTTCCCTCTGTGACCGGCATCTGGGCATCGGTGCCGACGGCCTGATCCGTGCCATCCGTTCCGAGACGCTGGCCGAGGGACGCGAGCTGCTGGCCGGGCACCCGGAAGCCAAATGGTTCATGGATTACCGCAACGGCGACGGTTCGGTATCCGAGATGTGCGGAAACGGGGTGCGGGTCTTTGTTCATTTCCTGGTCTCCCGCGGTCTGGTGTCCCTGGCCGACGGTGACGCCCTGACGATCGGCACCCGGGCAGGTGTGAAGGTCGTCTCCCGTTCGGCAGCCGGGTACTCGGTGGATATGGGGCCGTGGGAATTCCTCTTCCCCGACCAGGCCCATGAGCGGGCACTGGACAGCATCGTGGATGCCTCGCTGGAGGTCCCGCGCCCGGGCCTGAGTGTGGACATGGGCAACCCCCATATTGTCGTCGCGCTCTCCGAGGCGACCGAGCTGGACCAGTTGGATCTGCAACGGATCCCGGTGGTTGATCCCGTTCCGGATCACGGAACGAATGTGGAGTTCGTGTTGCCTTCGGACCCGTTGGTCAACGACGGCGTCGGAACCATTCGCATGCGCGTCCATGAACGCGGGGTGGGGGAGACCCTCTCCTGTGGCACGGGCGCCTGCGCCGCCGTCGTGGCGACCCGTCATTGGGCCGGCGGGGCCTCGGCACGGCGCTGGGACGTGCATGTTCCCGGCGGGACCGTCTCGGTCCGGTTCGTGACCGCGCCCGACGGCCGTGAGCACGTGGTCCTGGAGGGACCAGCGGTGCTGGTTGCCGAGGGGACCCTGGTCTAGTCCTTCGCCGGATTCGCGTCCTGGCCCGGCGCATCGAGGGTGTTGCGCACCCGCAGGATGCGGAAGGATTTGGCTGTTGAATACCTGTCGACGATGAATCCGGTGGGTAGTTCCCGATCCAGCCACTGCTGCAGGGAATCGGAGCCCAGGTTCTTCTGGACGACCAGCCAGGCTGTTCCTCCCGAGGCCAGGCGAGGCAGCCACTGGAGCAGGATCCCGTGCAGGGCCTCCTTGCCTACCCGGATCGGGGGATTGGACCAGATGGTCTGGAACCTCAGGCCCTCATCGACGTTTTCCGGCGCCGTGGCCACCACATTGTCCAGGGACAGGGCCTGGGCATTTTCGCGGGTGAGTTCCAGGCTGCGCTCGTTGACGTCCACGGCGTGGACGGTGGCGTCGGGGGCGGCCAGGGCCATGCTCAAAGCGATCGGGCCCCAGCCGCAGCCGATGTCGAGCAGGTGGCCCTCGGCGGCCGGGGAGGGCACGCCTCCCAGCAGGACCGCGGTGCCCTTGTCGATTCCGTCCGGGCTGAAGATGCCTCCCGCCGTGTTGACGGCGTGTTCCCTGCCGCCCAGTATCACGTGGACGCTCCTGCGGGTGAATGGCGTCGACGGCTGTGCGCTGAAGTAGTGGTCCGAACCCATGAGTTGAAGATTAACCGCCCGGGCGATGCCAAAGCGAATCTCGGTCTTCTCGGAACGGCAATTCGAGTGATAGGGTTATCCCAATCACTCATGGTTCAAGAACTGGAGGGTTTCGGCCTGTGGAGGAAATCCGCCACCTATCGGTGGCCCGGACTAGAATTGGTGTACGAATCCTTTCAAAGGGGAACATGACCACTCACAACGAGCCCAACCCGGACGATCGCAACCTCCCGGAGGACGAAATCCAATCCGCCATCGACCGTATTCTGGCCACGGACGATGCCACCGACCGTGCCACGTCACGGCGTGATGATGGCCGGCGCACACAAGCACCGCTGGGCGGCAAGGCCCTGGCATTGGATGGCGACGGCGCCGGACACACCTCGAGCGATGGTGACCAACGCGATCTGGCCGAACGTCATGCATTGCGCCGCGTTGCCGGACTATCGACCGAGCTCGAAGACGTCACGGAAGTCGAAAACCGGCAGCTGCGGCTGGAACGCGTGGTCCTCGCCGGAATCTGGACCGAAGGAACCGCCCAGGAGGCGGAGAACTCCCTGCGTGAACTGGCTGCCTTGGCTGAAACAGCAGGTTCGGAAGTCCTCGATGGAATGGTCCAACGTCGTCTGAAGCCGGATCCGGCCACGTTCCTGGGCTCGGGAAAGGCCCAGGAGCTGCGAGATATCGTTGCCAGTACCGGAGCCGACACCGTGGTCGTCGATTCGGAACTGGCTCCTTCCCAGCGCAGGGCGCTGGAGGACATCGTGCGGGTGAAGGTCATCGACAGGACCTCCCTGATCCTGGACATCTTCGCTCAACATGCGCAGAGCCGCGAGGGCAAGGCCCAGGTCGAGCTGGCGCAGCTTGAATACCTGCTTCCGCGCCTCCGTGGCTGGGGTGAATCCATGTCGCGCCAGGCCGGTGGCCGGGTCGGCACAGCGGGCGGCGGGATCGGTTCACGCGGCCCCGGTGAGACCAAGATCGAATTGGACCGCCGACGGATCCGTGACCGCATGGCCAAACTGCGCCGTGAGATCAAGGGCATGAAACCGGCTCGCGATGCCAAGCGGTCGAACCGCAAACGCCATGCCGTTCCGGCGGTGGCCATTGCCGGCTATACGAACGCGGGAAAGTCCTCGCTGCTGAACCGTTTGACCGACGCCGGGGCCCTGGTGGAGAACGCGCTTTTCGCCACGCTGGATCCGACGGTTCGGCGTACGGAGACCGAAGACGGCCTGGGGTACACGATTGCCGACACCGTGGGGTTCGTCAGGTCATTGCCCACCCAGCTGGTGGAGGCCTTCCGCTCGACCCTTGAGGAAATAGCCGACGCCGACCTGATCCTGCACGTGGTCGATGCATCGCACCCCGATCCCGAAGGACAGATCCATGCTGTCCGGGAGGTCCTGACCGAGGTCGATGCCCAGAACATCGCCGAAATCATCGTGTTGAACAAGGCGGATATCGCCGACCCTTTCGTGGTCGAACGCATCCGCCAACGCGAGCCGAACCACGTGGTGGTCTCCGCTCGCACCGGCGGTGGGATCCCCGAGCTGCTCGAGGCGATCAGCGAGTCCATTCCCCGCCCGGACGTGGCCATGGAATTGCTGATTCCCTATGACCGTGGTGATCTGGTCCATCGGCTCCATGGCACCGACGCGGAGATCCTGGAGACCGAGCACCTGGATGAAGGCACCCGCCTGTCCGTCAAGGTACGCGGCGCACTCGCCGCGGAATTGGAGCAGTTCGTCGTACATGGCTGAAGTACAAGAGGTGGTCGGCCTGCTGGATCAGGCCGTCGAACGCATGGGTGGACAAAGCCGGCCCGGACAGCACGAGATGACCAAGCAGGTCGTCGAGGCCTTCGAGAGCGGAAAGCACCTTCTGGTGCAGGCCGGAACCGGGACGGGCAAATCGCTGGCATATCTGGTTCCGGTGATTGCCCACGCCCTCGAATCGGATAAGCCGGTGGTCATCTCCACTGCTACCTTGGCGCTGCAGGCCCAGATCGTCGGCCGGGACGTTCCCCGGCTCCTGGAGAACCTCGACGACGAATTGCCGCGCCACCTGGATGTCGCCCTGGCCAAAGGGCGGTCCAACTATGTCTGCAAGTACAAGCTCGGTGGCGGCTACCCCGACGAGGATGAAGGGGCACTCTTCGCGCTGGGCGACGATGGGGCTGCCCGCCCGCTGACTGCCGGGGCAGGGCCCACCTCGGCGCTGGGCCAGGAAGTCGTGCGTGTGCGCGAATGGGCCGAGGAGACCGAGTCTGGTGACCGGGACGATCTGGTCCCGGGCGTCAGCGAACGAGCTTGGAGACAGGTCTCCGTCAGTGCCATGGACTGCCTCGGTGCGCAGAGGTGCCCGATGGCCGAGGAATGCTTCAGTGAACTGGCCCGCAAGAAGGCCGGTGATGCCGACATCGTGATCACCAACCACGCCTTGCTGGCTGTCTCGGCCTTCGAAGGCCTGGCGGTGTTGCCGGAATTCGACACGGTGATCATCGACGAGGCCCATGAACTCCAGGACCGGGTCACCAATTCAGTGACCCGCCCCATCTCCGCGGCCTTGGTTGCCGCCGCTGCCACTGCGACCCGCCGCAATTGCCAAGGCGTCGCCGTCGAAGCTCTGCACCAGGCCGGCAAGGCCCTGGCCGACGCCCTGGAGGGTGTCCCGACCGGGCTGCTGCCCAAGGGGCTGAACGAAGAGCAGGGCGCCGCCATCGCCGCCGTGCGTGAGGCGGCGCGTACGGCCCTTTCTGATTCGAAATCCGGGAACGGTGAAACCGCTGACGGAGGGCGCCAGATGGCCCGGTCGCAGTTGCTGTATCTCCAGGAACAGTGCGAACGCCTCGATGGTCCTGCCGATGAGCGCGAGGTCGTCTGGATATCCCGCCAAGGAAGCTTCACCCCCGGTGCCGGTTATAGCGCCCCGGACGATTCGGCCCCCGCGACGATCAATGTCGCCCCGCTGTCGGTGGCCGGTAAATTGCGTGAGGGCCTCTTCGACGGCCGAACGGTCGTCCTGACCTCCGCCACCTTAGCCATAGGTGCCGCTTTTGAGCCGGTGGCCGGATCGCTCGGACTGCTCGGCGAGGGCGCACCCGCGTGGACCGGCATCGACGTCGGCAGCCCCTTCGACTACGCCCGACAGGGAATGCTCTACGTCGCACGACATCTCCCCAAGCCGTCGCGAAACGTGTCCACCGAGGCGCTGGATGAGCTCGCCGACCTGATCGGCGCATCCGGTGGGGGCGTACTGGCGCTGTTCTCCTCCCGTCGTGCCGCCGAGGAGGCTGCCGAAGCACTCCGACCGCGGGTGACTCCTGAGATCCTGTGCCAAGGCGAGTCGAGCATGTCCACGCTGGTCCGGCAGTTTGCCGATGAACGCGACACCTGCCTGTTCGGCACCATGACCCTATGGCAGGGAGTCGACGTGCCCGGTCAATCGTGTCGGCTGGTGGTCATCGACAGGATCCCGTTCCCGCGACCCGATGACCCGCTTTCCACGGCACGCAGCCGGGACGTTGCCCGCCATGGTGGCAACGGATTCATGGCCGTCTCCGCCTCCCATGCGGCCGTGCGTCTGGCCCAAGGGGCAGGCCGGCTCATCCGTACGACGGGAGATCGTGGCGTTGTGGCCGTGTTGGATTCGCGTTTGGCCACCGAACGCTACGGTAGCTACCTGCGGGCGTCACTGCCACCGATGTGGTCAACGACGGATAAAGACATCGTGCTGGGTTCACTGCGCCGTCTGGCGGCAAGCGAGGACTAAACGCAGGGGAGGGCCCC
>RCNJ01000316.1_pt1 | contig 22963 bp, 24 predicted proteins | sample 2041171 | NCBI WGS metagenome assembly RCNJ01 (sample SAMN09708213, study PRJNA481090) | feces metagenome | biome: feces | host: Pygoscelis adeliae | place: Antarctica: Rookery Lake | collected 2010-03-01 | reverse complement strand
CTGGACCCGTCGACTTCCGTGGCTACTACCCAGGTTACTCCGTCAACGCCACTGACAAACACAACGTGTGGACCTGGGCGCTCCTGAAGCCCCACCCCCGTAATACAGCAGGTAGCGTGCAGCTCGCCTCCGCCGACCCTCGCGATGTACCGTTCGCTAGTCTTACCAACAATAACCGTATCAAGTTTTTCTGGATGGTGATATGATGGCATAACGTGATTGAATTGACTTCCTCTTGCCATTCCTCTTTCATTCGTCTTTGGTTCCTCTCTCGTAATCATGTCAATCCTCCTTCCATTCTTCTCCTATTGTCTCACAGACTCCTTGGCATTCCACGCTTAGGCAAAAAATGTCAATGCAGACTAAGAAAGGAGGAATGGATGCTATAATGGTAAACGGTAGGCCCAGTGTCCTTTGTCTAGCGTCTCACATCACGTTGGTCTTGCCTGTCATTCCTCCTTCTTGGTGTGTTAAATCCACGAAGGTAGAGGTCAGTCAATAGTCAGCGCAGCGCCTTGAGCCCTAGAACCGTCAATCAAAAGATCAGACCTCAACCCTAGGCCCCCCTTTTGGCTCAGTTCCATCCTGGCTCTGCAGCCCACTGGCAACAACCATTCTAACTCTCATCGTCGCCAAAAGTTGTGGTTTTGGAGGTAAAGAGTACGGAGTCTAGTGGCGTTTGAAATCAGGGGTTTACGGTTGAGGAACTCCTAAGCGGAGATGGGCCGGCTCCTTGACAAGATTAGTTTGGTGTTGTGTTTCCGCGGTGTGCCCATCTCATCCTTGCAGCGAGGTGAAATATGACCGCCTTGTTTCTCTCCTGAGTCAATTTAGGACAAGTACCGAACCCGTACTCGCCACTATTGCGTTACAGATATTGACACAACGTGACGATCACCCATTTTCATTAACCTCCACAGCGTATGTTTCCCCATCACTGCCTACTCCAATCCCATAATAAATCCACTAACATGCCCTTCTAGATCGTCCCCGTTGTTGGCCCATACCTACCTCGTCGGTTCCTACAAGGGCATTGACGGCACAAAGCTAAGGGTGCTGGCCGTTGGACCATCTCGCCGTACCGACGTTATCGTCGGAATACCATCATCCCATACGTGCGCCGTGATGGTGGTATTTCCCTGGTATTTCTTCATTCGTGTCACTCCTCCGTCCACAGCGTCCTTTCGCTTCTGTATCATTTCTCCCTTCCTTGTCGTGCGTCGTCCATGCAGTGTGATCCCAGTTATTTCTTCGTTCGTGCATTCCTCTTTTGGAAACTCGTTCACATCATGGTCGCTGTGCTCTGACGTATCGCTCATTGTGAAAGATCAGTGAATGTGCACAAAGAACAAAGAGAGGTTGACAAGGAGAGACAAATATGAAAGAAGAAACTTTACTTCGTTACAATTTAGGGTAAATGTACCGAGTAATACCCGCGTACCTCGGCTAGGTAGTGAAAATCTCAGGGGTGGGTAATTTACCTGCGGGTTCCTCAATATACTCGTGTGGAAGCTCATACCCACCCAACCCCAACGAATAGGAGGCAGCGGCAGACGACGACGAAAGAGCGTCGCCAAGGTTCTCGAGAGACTCCGAGAGTCCCACGAGACAGTCCGCAGAAGGAATCGCATAAAGAGTGCGCAAGCGCGGAGTACAAAGCGGAATTTGAGGAGGGTCACACGATTGCTAATTATATCTAGAAAGGCGGCATTGGAGCAATAACTTTCCGTAGGGTTGGTATGGCGGCAATTTGCTGATCATAAGATGTACTATATTCATCATCGCTACTCTGCACGCGGTCAATAAACCATTAACGCCACAAATATCAATTCCTCCCTCCTTCCTCCTCGCCTCCTAGTCCTCTTCCACTTACAACTTTAAGTGTAAATAGTCTGCGTGTAACTATTAACCTCAATCCCCGTATTATGATCCTCCAACGCGACCTCGCTCAAGAACTCAAGCGGCATCCACACCAGATGTCCCCGAATCGTGTTCAGCTTCGCGCGAATATCCTCTGCCGACGTGAAGCGGTTAAAGATGTGGCCTGCTTTCTGTCCCTTAGATGGCCGGTACTTGTCGTAGTCATCGAAGTTCTTGACGTAGTTATCTGGGTCAGCTGGGTTTCGTTAGCGATCTATAACCAAAAAACCAGGCAGTAGAGGTGAGGATTGACAGGGATGGCAGCGATAAGGAGAGGGGAAGGAGGGAGGCTTACCATGGAACATCTCACGATAGACTCTAGTATTAGTCGTCGCTCTGTCTGTCCACAGCTCCCACAACTCGTCCCCCAACGGATCCGCAACAAACTCCCAATGCTCATCCTCATCCACATGATTCGGAGTCGGCGGCGGCATCGCGTTCGGATCACCAGTAGCATCATGCTCCTTATGCTTCAATATACCCAGATGCTCTCTCCACAGCTGTCTTCTCAGGCTTGACGCGAAGTTTGAAACCTCAACCGGTTGCCCATCCATGCGCGATTGGATCTTCTTAGTATCCTCCACATAAACTGCAATCTCAGAATCATGGTCGCCGAGCTGCGAACGATCGTTGATGTTCGCTGACCCACAGATCACGATCTCGTCGTCTGCGATGAGGATTTTGCCGTGGATGTACAGCTCTTCTTGGACCCAGAGATCGACTTCGTCGGCTTCTGAGCCATCGAAGGCTGCGGCGGAGAGGTTGCCGCTACCGAGCATGGCGTGTTTAGCCACGGAATCACCTCCCTCCGGCAACTTCTCCTCATTATCCTTCCTCGCCTCCTCGAACTTCTCAATGGCATCTAGATCTACATCATCACTCTTGTTGGAGGCTGTGTGCTTCAAGGGATTATGTTCGTGGCCGTGACCGCGTCCCACAAACGGATTCTTCCTATGTTCACCCTGTCCCAGCCCACCCGGCAACTTCTCCCTCTTCTGATACTCCCTCTCCGCCTTCGTCGCATCCCCCATAATCTCCTTCGCAGCCGCAGTCTGCACCTCCTGATAGCTCACACCTGACTCCTCCTCCTGCTTCTTGACCGCCGGCGTAACATTCAACCGATCATACGCTCTCAAATTAAAGAAAAAGATATGCTGTTCCGGATCCACGCCCTGCTTCCGAATCTGCTCAAAGATGCTGTGCTCGCCACGACAAATCGATTTATACTGATAATCCATAATCTGTCTCGTTCCCTTCGCTGCGTCGTCTCTAAGATCACCTGCAAAACCTGGAACTGCGGGGATTAAAACGATGATGCGGAATTTGCGTCCCTCTTTTGCGGCGCGGACCACGGCTTCGACCATGGCGGCGCCGATGGTGTTTTCGATTGGTTTTTGTTGATCACCTGTTGCAGAAATGAAGAATTGGTTCCTTTTTTGCTGTTAGCGAAGTACTATCCTACCATAGACATCGTCTTCATACTCAATGTACACAAAGTGCTTGGCGTTCCTAATGGCGTGGATATAAGCAGTTTGGATGGAGTGCTCCTTCAGGATACCACTTGACCAATCTGTTGACGATCTCAGGACCTGGACATTGAGCGTCCCACTGTTGGCAAGATTCTTCGAATCGATCGGCGAGATTGGGTGGTGGAAATACCCTCCCATCGGGTGCTTAGGACGCTGCACACCAACCAAATCCTCGTCCTCACCCGTGCGGCCTTCCATCTCGAGCCATGGGACGGTGTCGTCGCGCTTGTACTTATCGCGCTTGATGAAGTTCCAGCGGAGGACGAAGTGCTCGCAGACGTCTATGACTGAGCCGCCGATGATCATCAGGTGGACGTCGTGCCATGGCATGCGCCCGTATTCTGCTTTCGACAATTGGTTGTGCTCCCAGTCATTTACCTTCTCAAAGTCCAGCACGCGGTTGTTGTTGAAGTCTTGGCCGGGCCAGATCTCCTCGTGTACGCCAGCTGGGTGGACATCTGCCAGTTGATGTGTGCTGGAATCATAGCGGCCGAAGCAGAGGTCCAGACCTCCTACGCAAGCGATATTCCAGTCCACCACAAGTATCTTCTCGTGATGCGCCCAGTAGAACGTCATATCACCACCCTTCGTAAACTGGTTATGATCTGGATGCCTCAACACCTTGATATTTCCGAACCCCTGCTCTCCCTCCTTGAACAGATTATGCAGCGCCACCTTAGTATGATTCGAATTGCATGATAGCGCCGCTTCGATCTCCTTGTACACCATCACGTAGATCTTGACTCCCTGCTGCGCCTTGCGCTTGAGCACTTGGTCGAGTCGCCATTGCTTGTTATAATACGGTGGTCGGCGGAGGAAGAGTTCCGGTGAGAGCCACCAGTCGGCAATGTATATCGTCTCTTTCGCATTCTCGAGGATTTCAGAGACGGCCCAAAAATAATCGCGGCCATCCACGAACCTGGCGCAAGATGTTAGCGCTGCCGCATAATGAGATTCGATTCATGGGGGACCTCACCATTTCACATCGTTTCCTACACGTTCAGGCGCGAATGAGCCAAAGCGATGCGACTCAGCTATCTTTGTGCGCTTCTCGTCTGTGATTCTCTCGTGCTCTTCATCGTGCCTGTGATTCCTGTTGACCTTGTACCTGTCAGCTCAATACCCCGCTATCAGTATCTCGAGTCTGGAGTTGTCGCAACATACAATATTTGCCAATTTTCCCCATGCGTGCCTGCGCAACCGATTAGCCAATGCGTTTGTGTTTGCGACAGCGGGGAGAGCTACTTTTTATGCACCAATCCGATTTTCAAGTCATGGAATGCCCCACTCAGATGGCGGTGATGCACATTCCCCTTATGTTCTCCAGCGCTCATCTTGTCGTACGTACGGCAATATATTGGGTATCCTGGGTATTATAATACGGAAGCGCTGAACGAGCAGCAAGTTTCGTGGAGACGGTGTTCTCCTATATACAATTCACATGTTCATCCTAAGCTCTTAGTTGTCTTAAGCGCCCTGCTCCCCAGCCTTGTCGAAGTCGCCGAGCCAGGCTTGGCAGGCGTGGGATGAGGTCATCGACGAGGATGTGGCCTGCCATCTCCTCGGTTAGTGGTGTCCAAATCTTGGACGAGGAGTGTTTTAAGTCAATTCGCGTAGAAGGTACCAGTCACGAAGTATAACTAGCCAACTGCCAAGTGGAGCTACTCATTGACAGATCCAGTTTAACTGGTCGATTGCTTCAGTGACATGCCGCTGCTCCACCGTGCTGATCAGGGTTCTTGCCTAGGATTAGTGCCGGCTTCGGAACCGAGACACCATGGAGAACACCTCAACCTCGAGATCGTTACTATGACAACTTGGCATTTTGAGCTTAGGGTGATATCGGGACGGTTTATACGAAGCTAAGCGAGAACATACGGTAGTTACGAGATAGCCGCCAGAATCGTCGGCATTACAGACGGACGGCATGATGAAGAATCCCTACGATGACGAAATCAGCTTTGCCCAGCTGGCAGAAGACGATTGGGACTTCAGGAAGGTGTAGGTACTCTTCTCACTTTGATTTTAACCTCATCGATCCCGTTCACTCATTCTCTACTCCGGTCATGTACTAGGCTAAGTATGCTCGTCCCCTTCTAGCTTGAAGCCAAACAGGCAACTTGATTTTTCCGATCCTGCTTCTGTGCTACAGCTCACTAAGTCACTCCTGAAACGTGATTTTGGCTTAAAGATTGAGCTACCTCCAGACCGTTTATGTCCGCCTGTAAGCATCCTGTTCTTGAACTCTCTATCTGTCCCTTCTCCTACCTTCCAGTCGCAACCATTGCCCGCGACTCTTTGTTGAAGAGCACTCATCTTATGAACTCTAGGTACCGAACCGACTAAACTACCTCCTCCTAATCTCTCACCTCATCTCCTCTACCACTCCGCCCTTCACACTTCCCTTTCCAATCATGGGCCTCGATATCGGCACTGGAGCTTCTTGCATTTATCCATTATTAGGATGTGCCTCCAACCCAGCATGGACGTTCACAGCCACGGACATTGACGCAAAAAGCCTCGACTTCGCAAAACGGAACATTGAGCTCAACAACCTCGATTCCCGTATTACTATTCTCCCGACCACACCTGATGATCCGCTAATCCCACCAGAAGCCGTCAGAGTTGGAAATACACTAGACTTCTGCATGTGTAATCCGCCCTTTTACTCGAGTAAGGAGGAACTGGAGGATGGTGCAAAGACCAAGGCGAGGCCGGCTAATTCGGTGTGTACGGGGAGCGCGAACGAGATGGTGGTGCAGGGTGGTGAGGTGGCGTTCATCTCCCGCATTATCGAGGAGTCTCTCACCCTGAGAAAGAGAGTAAGATGGTACACGAGTATGGTTGGGAAGTTGGGGACCTTGATACCGCTGATTGAGAGACTGATGAAAGAGGAGTGCACGAATTGGGCTGTGAGTGAGCTTGTGCAGGGAGCTAAGACGAGGCGATGGGTATTGGCTTGGAGTTGGAGGGACTGGAGACCAAGTCAAGATGTGGCCAGGAATGTTGGGACGGCGACATTGGAGAAGAAATATCTTTCCTTCCCGACGGATTTCATGGTGGAAGTAGAAGGGAAGGACGGGGAGGTGGTCGGACAAGATGTGGATGGAGTACTGCAAGACCTCGACATGATATGGGACTGGAGCAATGACAAGAATGAGGGTGTGGGTTTTGCGAGTGGCAATGTTTGGGGGAGGAAGGCGAGGCGGAAGAAGAAGGTCACAACTGAGGAGACTGAGGTGGGCGAACCAAGCAGGAAGAAGAGAAAGGCAGATGACGCGACAGGGGTTGAGAGTATGGATGGCATACCTTTTGGCTTCAAGATCGTCGTCAGTTTGAAGAAGGCAGAGCAGGCTGGTAAGAATAAGACAAAGACTGAGGTACTCGTGCGGTGGATTAAAGGGACAGACAGCGTGCTGTTCGAAAGTTTCTGCGGTATGGTCAAGAGGAAACTCGCTTCATAACAAGTCTTATGTTGAGCTTCGAATTCCAATGTTAGGCGGAGAATTACCCGTCTATCATCTGACGACCTGTGGTTTGCGAAATCGGCACTTTTTGCGATTTTGTTGTCAAAACTGCCACCTCGTATCACTTTTCTCGCTCAAAGTAGCAATACTTTTCTTGTGCTATATCTTCCTGATGCTAACCGGTTTGTGTCATAAAAGTCAATTTGATAAACGTTCCGGGGTTGTATTAGGGTGGCGGAGGAGCGAACTTTGAGTTTAAAGCGCTGCTTTCTACCTAGAAGATCTTGGTAGCGTTAGTGAATGAAGTTTCCAAAGATGAACCGCTTAGCTATTCAAAGTTCCAACAACAATGTCAATTATGGGTTCTTATTGTTTCTTTCGACTGACGACTTAACATCAAGAGCTGGCTAACCGATTAACAATTTGAAGTTTCCATGAGAATGTTAAATTCTAAGCTCTCATGGTTTCTTTTGGGCTGTGACTACATGCTAAGGGGCTAACCGGTTGGCTATTTGTAGTTTCAATAAACATATCAATTCTAAGTTCTTGTGTCCTTTGATTCAAAAGTTCATGCTAAAGTGGCTTGCTAACTTGGTAGCACTCATTGGTGGGTTTAACCCAGCTTATCGTCATCCATGAAGCCAGCTTTAAACTTACAAGTTGCGACAGTAATGTGTTGGTAAAACAGTCGGTTAGCCGGGTAAACATTTGCCATAAACTTGTCGGTAATACTCAGACACAGTCACAGCGCAATCACAAGGACACAACACATGACTGACAAATCTTTATATTTCACTAACGCTCCTAGCGACGCACCTTGGGCACTGGCTCTCTAATAATCGGCACATCGATCTCCAACCCCCGACTACTCCTAACCTTGATCAGATTCAGGGGATCCGGCACCTGATTCCGCTCCCACATGTCCGGCTGACTTACCACCTGCCCAATCACCTCTTTTCTCTCTCCACTCACCTGGCCAAGCGAAGAGACCGACACCGGCCTACTTCCAACCTCCAGTCTCAATTCTCTCGACACCTCCCTACTCAGCGCAGACATAAGCAGTCCACGTTCCAACTCCAGCTCATTCTCCCTCTTCCGCATCCTAACCACCATATCCTGGATCCCTACACCCTTTCCCTCTTGTGTCCGGATAGACGCGAAGGAACGGCGATTAATTATTCCTTCCGGCCTCAACTGCAGACCACTACCGGCGTCGTCGCACTGGGTTGTTACGGAAGCGTTACTCGGTATAGTTGACAGCGCTTGGCGGGCAAGACCTATACCGCTGCCTTCGCTACGTTGGGTTGTGTGGGATGCACCCGATGACATGGTAGCTGGCACAGCCGGACGTTGAGACACACCAGCTTGGCTCTGCGCTTGGCTCTGCGCTTGGCTCTGTTGGAACACCGGCCTCGAGCCATCCATACGCGTCGGTATCTCAGGCACAGGTGGCACACTCTCCTCCCCCGTCAACGGCGGCAGCACAATCCTCCTAACAGAGTCCCTGTATCGCAAACTCTGTTGCCGTTCAAACGGCGTCATCTTCGCAAATTTCTCATAAGCATGAGGACTCAGTCCTCCTGGCGGGCTCCATGACCCATCTTCGTCGTCTGACGCGTTGTCGCCATAATCAGAGGCATCGCTGCCATGCGGTGAGTCGCCGTAGTGGGAGGAGTAACCTGTGTTGGGGCGCTTTATGCCACCTTCGTTGGGCCGGAGGGACTCGAAACTGGAGGGGCTGGAGATGGGTGGCGGACTGGGTGCTTGAGCTGGGACTGGGAGGGGATTGCGAGGTATGTTATTTGGCGACAGAGAAGTCGGACGGCTTTGTGTAGGGCCTGGGGTTGAGATTCGTGGTTGGCACGCCTGAACAGGGAGACTCATCGGCCTCCTCGCCCCACGTTTACTACTCCTTCTCGGCGGTGTTGGAGCGCGAGAGGTGGGTGGGTATTCCATGCGCTGAAAGGACTGCGGTCTGGCCGCTAATCGGTTTGACAGAGCCGCGGACGGACCGGGAGAGTCCAGGATCGGCGAAAGGGTATGTGGTTGAGCAAGATATGGCTGCTGCTGCTGCTGCTGGGTTTGAAACCCGGTTTGCGTCTGTGTTAAAGGAGGTATGGAAACAGATAACGATGGTGGGAGGGTCTCTGATGATCCTCTGAATGAAGAGAACGACGACTGTTGACTTATAGCCGGAAGTATAGGTGGTCCATTACTGCTTATCCTCTGTCTATCCGGAGACTGAGGCCTCGAACGGTACACAGGTGGAGGCGTCGAAGGCAGTGTGGTAGCCTGGCTAAAAGTTGAAACTTGTCTATTGGGGGGGGGTCTTGACGTTAAGTTTACATCGGGTGGAGAGACGGAGAGCCGTGGAAGCTGGCGTAACTGGCTGACGGATTGAGCGCTGGGACGAGCAGTTGCCCAGTCTGATATCTCATTCTTCAGGGGTGTGTGTTTGTCGACTCGCTGTCGGCGGCGGAGGCCACAGAAGCTCATTCCTGATCCGAGGGTAGAGGTTATGCGAGTGCTTGAAAGTATTTGTGGATTTGGTGTCGTCGATATGTCAAGTTGTCAACCGGTTGGCGTAGATTTGGCGTATTTTAAACCTTTCCCCGTACAGAGTATTGAAAAGAGAGAGAAATAGCAAAAGCAAAAGCAAAAGCAAAAGCAAAGGCAAAAGCTCATCTGCGACTGGAGAGGCCGATCATCCTGTGATGACCCGGCGGGGCTTATACGATGTTACGAGAAGTCACCAAACTGATTGAACCGCCCCATAGACACTAATAGCATTCCGTTGTGGCATCCCTCGAGGCCCATAAGTAGAGACCGGTTGGTCCGCCATCAAATTGAGGTATACTGTGCAACTACCCCCTAATGCCCCAGAAGTTTGGTAACCACTACGGCTCAGACATAGGAGTAAGTGTTATGGTCGGTATGGACCTGGGCATCCACCAGTATATTTGTTCTTGGTAGCAAGCGGATTGTCAGAAGGATTGTCACGAATAGAACGAGGCTGGAGCTGGAAGATTTGGAGGCGAGGTCGATCAGGTGTGGTCATGGTGGGGTGCGCGCGATATAAATAGATGTGCTGTGGCTGAGGCGTGTCGAGATGGATCGAGATGGACAATGCCATGGGGTGCGGGTTTAGTAACCGGTTGATGTCGAGGGGTGAAAATGAAGAGATACCGAATAGCTATTAGATGAAGAAGGCAGCGCAGTTATTTAGCATAATAAGTAAGGAACCCGCAGAGGAGCAGTGTCAACGGATATTCTTTGGGGCACCTTCGATTGAGAATCGAAGCCAAGTGCGAATGCAGGGCCGTTGAGGAAGCGGTTGGATGCAGTCAGCCAGCGCAAGGCTTGGCGTATATATGCAATACAATACCAATAATGGTGCCTTGGTTGTGTATGGGGACGAAATCATGATTTAGCCATGGCTGGCGGAGTGTTTTTGTATATACCAAACCCTCCCAGATGGCCAGGCTCCCGCTCGCTCAAATATGCCTACTCCTTATGTTCTGCTCTCATAGCCAACATTCTTTCTTCCCCTTTTCCCCATGTCCTTCGTTGTTTCATCCTCTACCACTTGGCCTCCTTTCTGGCCAAAAAGCCCTTCAAAATGTTAACCTGCGTCTCCAGCGCCTTCAACCACTGTCTCAAGTTGGCTTGGACCTCCGCCTCGTTGCTACCGAGCTTAGCATAAAAGTCCTTGCGGTATGGGCATGCAGACATGGCGGCGGAGAAAATAGGCTTGATCAAGAAGCTGTGGTGTGGCTTAAGAGTGGTGCCGTAGGCGTTGCGGAAGGAGACGGAGAGCTCGTCGGTGGACTCGATGTTAGAGGAGAGCGCGAGGCAGGTGAATTCGAGACCGCTGTTGTTTCACCTTAGCTTCTGTCCTTATATTCGCTGTCACATATGGTGGAGGAAAAGGAGGTGAAAGAGGCAGAACATACCGGACCAACCACACCAATCCCTCAGTAGCATCATGCTTCTTCGTCTTCAACTCATTGATAACCAACTCGTGCAACGTCTCGCTCTCAGCCGGTGCAGCCACCTGGCGCTTGCGGATCTTGGTAATGTTGCCCTGAATATCGTTCTTGACTGGGTTGAAGGCAACGGAACCGAGGAGGTCGAAGAGCTTGGTGAGCTCCTCGGCCGCATCGAGGAATGCGGTGGTGTTGATAGCGTTGTCCGCGTCGGCGTTGACTGGGACGTTGACGAAAGACGTCTTCATATCGGTGAAGAACGACATATTTGCGGTATTCTATGTGTGGAATGGGAATTGTGGAAGGGAGGTTTGTTGTTTTGTGCTGTTTTGTGAGCTGTTAATCTTCAGTAAGGGGAGAGGCGGTGGAGCTTGGAGCTGCGCCGGATGGCTTTGGTGGGGTAGCAGGCGGTGTGCATGCCTGAGAGGGGGGCACCATTTTGGAAACTCAATTCAAGGTCGATCAATACGAGGTTTTGCGAAGTGATATCTTTTGGTATTGAAACCTCGTAGTTACAGGAATCCTGCTCGAAAGTTTACTGCTCCATATGTCGGACGAGGTTGTGCAGGCCGCGTGTTGCTGGCTTAACGCCGACTGAGGCATCTTTGGGTACCTGGATGGATATCACGGAACGACGAAAGCATTGGCTAGTTGGTTGAGGTCCAGTGTAACAGACAGCTCATAATTCAGCTTCATTTCTGTATACTTTCTATGATAGCCTTCTTCAACCCATTTATTTTAGAAACTAATTTGTTCTCAAGCTTGTATCTAGGGCTTCCACTTGGGCACTCCAGCCAAAACCCGCTTCGACAGAGCTTCCTCACCGTCAGCAGTATATGGCTGCTAGTATCTCACATCAATTATATCGAGCTGTAGAGTATACTCTGGTGGCCTACTTAGTGTTCCGACCTTCCTCCTCTGGCACCCTTCCGATCTTGAGCTCTTCCAAATCGGCTTCGGCAGGTGGAAAGTATAGTCTAGCCTGGTCAGTACATTTGCCATGCTCATCAATTTCAGAGTCAACTTACGGGGTGAGTTCATGATAGTGCTTCAAATCCACATCCAAAAAGATGCAGAAGATAACCGCCGTGAACTTCCCTTTTCCAGGTCCATCCAAATACTCCCTCGTAGTCTTCAAAGCGACGCGCGCAGCGTCTCCATTTGGGTAGCCATAAATACCAGTGCTCACACAGCAGAAAGCGATGGACTTGCAATCATTCTCCTGAGCGCACTTCAGAGTTTCCCTATAACAACTCTCCAATAAGTGACGGTTCTTGTCGCCCCTTTCCTCATCGTAGATTGGTCCAACAGTGTGAATGATATTCTTCGCCGGCAATGCCAATCCAGGCGTGATAACCGCCTCTCCAGTTTTTGCACCATTAGGATACATCTCCTTCGCCACCTTCTGTAACTCCCTCTTTCCAGATGCGTTGTGGATTGCAGCATCAATTCCTCCTCCGCCCTGGAGCCTCTCGTTGGCGGCGTTCTGAATGGCGTCGATTTTGAGCTTGGTGATGTCGCCTTTGTAGATACGGATGATGTCGTTTGGTCTTTGATCTGGCTTGTATAGTGGTTCTGTGCCGTCTTTCAATTGAAGTCTTCCGCTGCGGTACATCTCCCTAAGCCCGTGTCCGTAAAGGTCGGTTGTCATCTTTGCGGTGTTTGTAAGTGACCTTGACGTGGTCGTGGTGGTTGTGACGAAGGATCTGGTGAGACGAGACAAGAGCATCAATGATTTGGTCGATGTGGTGTAGTTTTCGCTAAGATTCGGGGAGTAAACTTAGGGAGTTCTCTTGAAAGTAATAGAGGTAAGGTTTTGGTTGTGAGGCTTTGTTTGTTCTCGGCCAAGCTGCAGCTCCAAAGCAACCTCAAGGTACCAGCGCGGGGCAGCTTCCTTATCGCTATTCTTATCACTGACAGCACGGCGACAGGGACCACAATCGCGGCTGGACAAGGAACGACAAGGCTGAACACGCTGTCAACGAAGCTACAAATTTCTGAGTCAAGTACCAGAGATACTAACAAAGAGCGACATCACACCGACGTATACTCATTCGGCACATCAAGAAACGCTGTAAACGCGATCCGAAAGCACCTAATCACACCCGATTCACACAGAACGCATAAACCGCCATCATGGCCGACGCTATGGTCGAGGCGACTGCCAAGCTCCAGCTCGATGGGGAGACCGGTGAAATGGTCTCCAAGGGCGAGCTGAAGAAGAGAATGGCCAAGCGCGCAAAGAAGGCCGCAAGCGCAAAGGCCAAGGCCGCCGCACCACCAAACGACGGAGCTCCAAAGAGGCCAGTTGAGAAGAAGGAGGAGGTCGCCGTCGATGTCAACGCTATCTTCAAGGAGGGTTTCCTCGACAGAGTCTACAAGGAGCGTCCGGTCAAGGATGTCTTCACTCGTTTTCCTCCTGAGCCAAACGGATACCTGCATATCGGACATGCGAAGGCGATTGCTGTTAACTTTGGATTCGCGAGGTATCATGGCGGACAGTGCTACCTGCGTTTCGACGACACGAACCCGGAGGCTGAGGAGGAGGTCTACTTCACCGCTATCAAGGAGATGATCAACTGGTTGGGCTTCAGGCCATTCGAGATCACCTACTCATCCGATAACTTCGACAGGCTGTACGAGTTGGCCGAGGAGCTAGTTAAGAAGGAGAAGGCCTACGTCTGCCACTGCAACGATACCGAGATCAAGCTCCAGCGTGGTGGCGAGGCCCGTGGCCCAAGGTTCCGTTGCAAGCACGCTGAGCGCACTGTTGAGGAGAACCTTATCGAATTCCGCGCTATGCGCGACGGCAAGCATAAGCCCAAGGAGGCCTTCCTGCGCATGAAGCAGGATATCGAGGACGGCAACCCGCAGATGTGGGATCTGGCCGCATACCGCATCTTGGATGCTGGGCACCACCGTACTGGAGACAAGTGGAAGATCTATCCTACTTACGACTTCACACACGGCCTCTGCGATTCTTTCGAGGGCATCACCCATTCCCTTTGCACCACCGAGTTCACTCAGTCGAGGGTTTCGTATGAATGGCTTAACAAGACGCTCGGTGTCTATGAGCCAATGCAGCGCGAGTACGGCCGTCTAAATATCACCGGAACGGTCCTTTCTAAGCGCAAGATCGCAAAGCTCGTCAATGAGGGCTACGTCCGTGGCTGGAACGACCCGCGTCTTTACACGCTCATCGGCATCCGTCGTCGTGGTGTGCCACCAGGAGCTATCTTGGAGTTCGTCAATGAGTTGGGCGTCACTACCGCTGGCACCACCATCCAGCTTGCCCGTCTGGACCAGACTGTGAGGAGGTATCTCGAGCGCACTGTGCCAAGGTTGATGATGGTTCTTGATCCAATCCCAGTCGTCATCGAGGATGCGGAGGAGATGGATCTCGATATCCCATTCTCGCCTAAGGATCCAAAGATGGGCAGCCACAAGCTCAAGCTTACCAAGACTGTTTATATAGACCACTCGGACTTCAGAGAGGTGGACGATAAGAACTACTTCCGCCTCGCGCCCGGAAAGTCCGTTGGTCTCCTCCAGCTCCCATATCCTATCAAGGCTACGACTTTCAGCAAGGATGAGAATCGAAATATCACTGAGGTCCGCGCTGTCTATGATAAGGACGGCAAGAAGCCAAAGACTTACATCCAGTGGGTGCCAGAGGGTAGCAGGAAGGTCGAGGTCCGCATCCACAACTCTCTCTTTAAGAGCGATGTGCCGGATAACGCCGAGGGTGGGTTCTTGAAGGATATTAATCCGGATTCTGAGACTATTTACAAGGATGCTATGATTGAGAGTGGATTTGAGGAGGTTAGGAAGCGCGCGCCATGGCCAGAGGCGGAGAACACGTCGGAGTCCAAGTTGGGAGCTGGAGGCCCTGAGACGGTCAGGTTCCAGGCCATGCGTGTGGCCTACTTTGCAATGGATACGGACTCAACCGAGGATAAGGTTGTGCTTAACAGAATAGTCTCTCTCAAGGAGGATTCGGGCAAGTAGAGACATGTTCACCATGAGAGGTTCCGCAAGATAACTTTCATTTATATTTATGTTGCCGTTGGCACGATACCTGTAGACGAATGAACGAGCTGTAATAGAGCAGATACACAATTTGAGCTCTTAAGAATTCTCCGTTCGTTGCTAGCGTTTTGACGCCCTGTTCTCCTGAATTTCATCGGTGCTGAAGGACGTTTTGCAACCTTCCGAGATGGGGTAGTTGAAGTCGCGTTTTCGACCTCGGCCATTACTTGTTCCGCAGACTTGGTGTACATGAGGACGCTGTTGCGGTGAGGGTTAGAGGCAGGCTTTGCACTGCGTTTTCGCAAATGAATATTTCTCAACCGTGCTTGTGTGATGCGGATCTAACAGGTTAGCATATTTTTGAATTGATAACCGGTAGCAAAACTTACGGTATAATGGGGTTTCAGTCCAATGGCTATTGTTCCAATACCAATCTGCTTCCGAGGCTGTTTGTGCTGATCACGGTATGGCGAACTGTTGGCTCCAGTCGAATTGACAAAGATTCTTGGCCGATCGTCTTGACGCCCAATGCGGCGTGCAACATGGGGATTCTATTCCATCTGCGGTTGGAGATACCAATTTGTGCTTTTGGCGTTGTGGTGACGGCTTGATTGAACTCCCCCTCTGATTCTCAGGAGTCTTAGAGCTCCCAGGGCGAAGACGACATAGCTTCGGAAACCTGTTTATCATCCTCGGGTTTAATCAATGTTGCTTCGTTGTGGCAAGCATAAGAACTCGCAGATTCAGGAAGGCATGCTAATCATACTGTAAAAGCGCTGTTGCCCTCATGATCTGAATTTGCGTAAATCGAGAATTCATTTGCCATTTCTGTAAAATTTGTGTTGCAGTGCACAACCAAAAGAAAAGTGCATGACAGGTCCTAAATACATATTTGGTAACTATTTTCTACCTAAGCCACATAATTGAATCACACATTTCAGGATACGGTTGTGATGTTGTCATTCCCAATTTGGCAGCACCTTCCACGTGACGTCGGACACTTGTTCAAACATTACCCCGCGGCTCACCTCAAAGCTTCAAGATGTTTTCACTCCGCGTCTTCCACCGCACAACTCGTGTGTTTACACAACCACAACTCTCGTTTCGAAGACTATACTTCAAAATGTCTACTTTCGACAAGCTCATCTACACCCCCGCCGAGGAGGCCGAGATCCAGCAATGGACTACCACCGCAAACCGCCTTAAGGGGACCTCTGCCAACGGCCCAGAGATGCTCAACACCCTTAATAACCATCTCGCGACCCGCACCACCACCCTCGGCGCCAAGCCATCGAGCGCGGACGTAGAGCTGTACAAGGTCCTCGCGCCTAAGGTCGCTGAGTGGGCCTCCGAGCAGCGCACTGGTCAGACTGGACTTCCCAACATTGTCCGCTTTGTCGATTTCGTCCAGAACGCACCGGTCTTTGGTCATGCCATTCCAGAAGAGCATAAAGTCAAGATCAATGTCGAGGAGGTTCTCTACGTCCGTCCGCCGATCGATGCCAAGGCTGAGAAGGAGAGGTTGAAGAAAGAGAAGGCTGCTGCTGCCGCCGCCGGCGCAACGGACGAGGGCGTTCAAAAGACCTTGGCGGACCGCACAAAGGAGGCAGTTGGTGGAACCGTCGCTGCGGCAAAGGAGAAGTTCGAGGCTTTGGCCAAAGATGCGGGAGCTGCTGCCGGAGTTCCGACTGGAGCCAACACACAGAAGAAGGAGAAGAAGGCTAAGGCACCAAAGCCACCAAAGGCTCCAGCGGCTATTGCTCTTACACCATCCCTTATCGATCTTAGAGTTGGACATATCCTCAAGGCCATCAACCACCCAGACGCCGATTCTCTGTTCGTCTCTACCATCGCAATGGGCGATAAGGAGGGAACAGACGATACTGAGATCGTTGACGGACAAGTCTGCCGCACCGTCTGTTCTGGCCTCAACGGCCTCGTCCCACTCGAGGCGATGCAGGACCGCAAGGTTGTTGTAGTCTGCAATTTGAAGCCAGTCAAGATGCGTGGCATCAAGTCCTCCGCTATGGTTCTCGCTGCCTCCCCAAGACTGAAGGAGGGGGAGGTTGACAACCACGCCGGACCAGTTGAGCTTGTTACACCACCGGCTGACTCGGTTGCTGGGCAGAGGGTGTACTTTGAGGGATGGAAGGGAGAGCCAGAAGGTATCCTCAACCCGAAGAAGAAGGTTTGGGAGATGATTCAGCCGGGTTTCACCATCACTCAAGATTTTGCGGCAGCGTTTGATGCTGGCGCGGTTAAGGAGTTGAGCAAGGAGGGTGAGGAGCCTAAGACAGGGTTGGGCAAGTTGGTCACTGAGAATGGTGGTTTCTGCACCGTTAAGAGCTTGGCTGGCGGTATTGTCAGGTAAAAAGTTAGCGAGCGAATGAGGAGAAAGAAACTGTAATGATATCCATGCTAGAGTTCTAGAATCAAAAGTAGTCTGTATCTATCCAGTGCTTGTGCTGAGGAACCACCTCTGCCTGGGCTCTATCTCTCTGGCTTGTACCACATAACACAAGATCTCCAGCTCTTATAGAGCTCAGTCGAGCTTCATGCTAGCTTTCACATCTTGGCTATTTCCCATTCAGGCCAGACATGGATGCTACTTGCGCCTTCACAGTAACCTATCATAGATTCATGTCAACACGCTTTTTTATACTCCTCAATCGGCGCTTAATAGCCGCTACTTGACTATTGATACTGAAGTTCTTATCAGATCCGGCAGCATAGCCGAAGCTAGACAGCGCATGACGAAATGGTGAGGACCCACGTGATATTCGTGCCTAGGATTTGAGGTCCAACATTTTCAGCACGGACCTCGCAACCGAATTGTTGTCGATACAACACCTTCGACTCCCCTTCTCTCTTCCCCATACCGCAAATAGTATACTCAGTGATACCTCTTCACTACTACCTCACACCCCTCAAAATGTTTGCTCTTCACCGTGCTGCCACCGCTTCCCAGCGTCGCGCATTCTCCTGCGCCGCTCGCGATGTAAGTTCCCAGCTCAACAACTTCTCAATTGATGCATTGAGTGCGCCTCGGCACAGTCCGGAGCGACGCATTGTTTATAACCCTCACATGTACTGATATTTACCTCAGCTCTCCAAGGTCACCGTCCTCGGTGCCGCCGGTGGAATCGGACAGCCACTGTCCCTCCTCCTCAAGCTTAACCCACGCGTCACCGAGCTCGCTCTCTACGATATCCGTGGAGGCCCAGGTAAGCTTCCGAGCCACCCATCCATTGGCACCTCAGAACAACACTAACGGTCTCCGCCAGGTGTCGCCGCTGATGTTTCCCACGTCAACACCAAGTCCACCGTCACCGGTTACGAGCCAACCCCATCTGGCCTCAAGGCTGCCCTCAAGGATGCCGAAATCGTCTTGATCCCAGCCGGCGTCCCACGTAAGCCAGGCATGACCCGTGATGATCTCTTCAACACCAACGCCTCCATCGTCCGCGACCTCGCCAAGGCCGCCGCCGAGTCCGCACCAAACGCCAACATCTTGGTTATTGCCAACCCAGTGAACTCCACTGTTCCAATCGTCGCCGAGATCTTCAAGAAGGCCGGTGTTTACAACCCAAAGCGCCTCTTCGGTGTCACCACCCTCGACGTTGTCCGCGCCTCCCGCTTCGTCTCTGAGATCAAGAAGACCGACCCAGCTGATGAGAACATCACCGTTGTTGGTGGACACTCCGGCGTCACCATCGTCCCACTTTTCTCCCAGTCCTCCCACCCGGATCTCGTCGGCAACGAGGCCCTCCTCACCCGCGTCCAGTTCGGTGGTGACGAGGTCGTCAAGGCCAAGGACGGAGCTGGATCCGCTACCCTCTCCATGGCTATGGCCGGTGCCCGCTTCGCTGAGTCCCTCCTCAAGGCTGCTCAGGGCGAGAAGGGTGTCGTTGAGCCAACCTTTGTTGACTCCCCACTCTACAAGGATCAGGGCGTTGACTTCTTCGCCTCCAAGGTCGAGCTCGGCTCAGAGGGTGTTGCCAAGATCCACGAGGTTGGCAAGGTCACTGCTGAGGAGCAGAAGCTCCTCGATGCCTGTCTCGCTGACTTGAAGAAGAACATCGAGAAGGGTGTTAAGTTCGTTGCTGAGAACCCAGGAAACTAAATGCTAGGTATCTAACTTGGCTACTGGTCTTAGTGCGCGCCGTTTAGAAGAGACGGGTGCACTTTGTACAATTATTCTATCAAAATTTTCCATGATACCTCAGGATTGGTTGCTTTTGGGTGTGTTATTTAGCGCGTAAAAGCATTGATTCTCTCCTCCATACTCTTGTGTTTTTTCGCTTGTATATCGTGATTGCGTCCGTCGCTCCAAGGTACTGATGAGACCGCGAATCCAATCATAAGTGTCACGCTTAACTGATTACCTTGACATGAGTATTGATGATTCGTCGATGTGTCACCGTCGCATTATGTCAAAGGTTTAGAGGTGTCACCAAGTATAAATGGTGGCCCTTTCGCCGATTGTTTCGATCGCGGCGCTCTTGCTAGGGATTAATTGCAAAGATGGCAGCCGCAACCAAACCACCGCGCAACCTCATGGAGCAGCGCCGAACTTTGCGAGAGAATGATTCTCGCGAACGTGATATCGGCAGTAATATAGATATTAATATTATTAGTGCTTTAGTGCTCGACCTCGCGGTGCTACTCGTCGCTAATCGCACGGGTGCGATGATAGACGCCTCAGCCCTCGACACGAGAACCAACCAGCAGGCGACAATACCAGCCCGCCAAATCAACACCCACCTCCAGCCGACAACCTCGGCCAACCTAGCCCAGCAAACTCGTGAACGAAGAACGTCCACTCGGGGCAATGACATGCACACCCGCGATGCGGTTATTGCAGCCAAACTGGCATCGACGAGATCTCGGTGGCATATCGAGTTGGGATACTCTAATGAGTTTAAGATGCCGCCGAAAAATGAGAGCTGAAAAGATTGCGCGACCAAGAAACGTCGGAATTGGGAGTGGAATTGGGAGTGGTTTGGCCGCGTGCAAAACACGGTGCAGACTGCTTGTAGTTTGCAGGAGGTTCGTGAAGAAGTAGTCTTGAAGGACGGCACATGAGGCCTATATAAATTCTGGGGTTATGTCTAGACGAGCGCATTGTTAGATCGGGGAGAGATATGTCTACCACTGACAGCGTTGACCGGTTGCATTGCAAATTTTCGTATTTAGACCTGTACGTACAAGGTCTCCAATCCTTACAACCGCCTTAAATTCGTCGTCCGTGCCTTGTCCATAGCAACTCGTCTCCTATAATGCTCCCTGAATCTCATCTTCTCTACCGCTCCCCAGCCCAGCATGCCTACCAATACAATCGCCCATGTTCCTGTGATAATGCCTCCTATTGGCACTTGTGCTATCTTCGTGCCTGGTAGGGCAAATGGTGTGCTGGTGAGAGGTATGAAGACGCCTGTTGATAATTGGGGGGAGGCGACGGGCAGGAAAGACGCTTCAGTGGTGAGAAGGGTTATTGAGTTCAACCCCGGAACTGAGAGGGAGATTATGGGTAGGAGGTAACGTTGGAGCATCGATCTGTTGGGCAGTTAGCATCAGATATTATTAGATGGAAGGCGCACGTACGCATTCATCGGTTTCCCCATCGCATCAGCAATAATTTGGCCGACAAAAATATAACTAATTATCATCCCAGGCAGTGTATCACCTTCAGCCCTCTTTCCTAAACCTCTATCTCTCCTTTCCTGTCCGCTTCCGTCCTGGTGATCATCCTCCAGCACCCTCCTCTTCCCCTGCCGCATGTTTCCTACTCTCGCCCCAACCCACCGCACACTTGGCACCATATCCCTTGCCCTAACATTCTTCCATTCCCCTCGCGGCTCAGCGACTTTAAAGAGTCGGAGATCGGCTCTGAAAGCGCCGGTTGTGGTGTTTAAGATGGGCACATTGTAGCAGAGTGAGATTCCCGAGGGCGAGGTGGGGCGGCCTGAGAGGCGCGAAAGGGCGGTGGTGCAGGCGTTGATTGTGAGGGTCTCTAAACGAGCGGCTGAGAGGAATTTGCTGGGTTTGTTCCGTGGCGAAGTTGTTACCTGGCGTCGTGATAGTGGATGTATTGATGGGATGTGAAGTGGGAGGAAGGACGATGATGCTGTCAGTGCTATGAGCAGTGACGAGATGAGGAGGTTGAGGCGCATGCTTCCATCTGTCGTGCTTGGCTGCTATGTTGGGTGTGTAGTCGTGCAGCTTTTGTTGTCGTGCAACTCGGTACGCGGAATGAGTGTATGGGAGCACTGCTCGCTGAAAGAATGTAGTTGAAGTGAAGACTCGAGGGACCTGCCCGAGATGGATAGTATACACACGGAGGGACGCTCAGTAGTGAGGTTCCGGACACGAAATCATGGCTGCGATGGATAGAGGAAGAGGAGGAGGCGAGGGAAAGAGCAAGGACCATCAAGTCCATGCGAGAAGTGTCGAGTCTATAGCGTGTCTTGAAGCTGTCTCGGACTCGGGGAGGATCAGTTCATAGTAGGAAACTGGAAGCACCAGCTGAGAGTTTTTGTCCATGAGTCGAGGGATTCATGAGGAGAAAAGGATCGATGAGACAGGGGAGAGACTCAAACCTGGAAGTGTGGCGCTAAAGAAGCTTTGGTCAAGATGCACGAAACCGATCCTGCATCAGCATGAGCTTGAACGCTACGCCTGTATTCACTTCTCTTGAGGAAAGTCATGGGGTGGCGTCCATAGAGGCTTTTTTGTGGAAGACTCGAGGTCTGAGGCCAAGCTCGTGACAGTGCTGCGCAACATGAGACGAGGTCGAAGCGGGAGCGTCCGCCTTGAAACTATTTCGAGACGCGACTCGACTGTCCGAAGCCTAATGCAGGTACAGAAGATCGTTCCGCGACATCGAAGTTGCGCAACGATCTTCTTCGCATGAAGTTTGAGAACTTCGTAAATCCGTGGTGTTGAACCACGGGCAAGCTTGCCTGGTCTGCCGGTGCGACGACGTCGTAAGCCTACCCCCGAAATTCGTCGCCTGTATGCTGAGGGGAATGCCATACTGATGAAAAGAATGATGGAGATATAGCATTTGCCGCTCATTTTGAGCCGAGACACAATGCGTTGATCACGATTGTATCGTGAAGCGCGCTCGGTTTGAACATGAGACATCGCCGGCGCCTCGAGTTTGAAGTGGTGTCTTAAAAGGCCAGCGGAATGGTTGGCGCTTGGCGGTCGGCCTCGCATAACTTCACTCCGGCATTCCCGTCTTCAAACATCACATTCAGCTGAAGTTGTTTTGTCAAGTAGTTGTCTCAATAATCACAGGAAACATAGCTGTTAAATAAACATCCTTAATTGCTCCGTCTATACTCCAATAATGGCCCAAGCGCCAACACCTAGCCTTGCATCCATTTCTTCCTCTTCGGCTTGTTCCTGTTAGCTAAAGAGTTCTGGATCGTTTGTTGCATAAGTCCGTTCTCCCATTCAGTCGGTTGCCTCCCTAGAGCCTCGGAGACACAAGGTAGAACTGGGCGAGGCTGGCGAGAGGACCGCCTCGTCCTTGTTCTCGGTATATTTTATCCCAGTCTTCACTGCCCCAAACGGATTAAAGGCTTTCCCCAAATTCTTCGGGTCGCTAACCACTGCTAGCGGTGACTTTACTGGCTGCGTCTCTACTGACTGTGTGTCTCCTGGCTGCGACTTGAACAGCTTCCCCTCTGTTTCCAACAGCCTAACATGCGCCGCATTGATGATCTTCCCCCTCTTATCCTTCCCCATATACCCCAACAACCTGGCATACCACACATGCGCAACATCCCTATCCAAAACCTGCACAATCGCCCCTTTCCCGCCTCAATTGCCCAGCCGCCACATGATCGACAATCACCTCCCCAAACACCACCGGATCCCCCAAAATATACTGCTTCGTCATCTCCACACTCAGATATTTATCACTATCCAGCGCCTGTGCAAGCAGCTTACTAGACCTCTTCGGGGAAGGGGCGGGGGGGGGGGGGGGGGGGGGGGACCCCCCCCCCCCCCCACAAAAAACCCC
>RCNJ01000314.1_pt1 | contig 23432 bp, 20 predicted proteins | sample 2041171 | NCBI WGS metagenome assembly RCNJ01 (sample SAMN09708213, study PRJNA481090) | feces metagenome | biome: feces | host: Pygoscelis adeliae | place: Antarctica: Rookery Lake | collected 2010-03-01 | reverse complement strand
TGGCCGCCGAACCACAGCACCGCGGCGGTGGCCAGGTGCAGGATCATCCCGATCAGCGGGAACATCAACACGAACAGCTGCCCCACCTTGACCCCCACGTCGGTCAGGCGTTCGTTGGCGATATGGAAACGCTCGGTCTCGTAGGGCTCCCGGACGAAGGCGCGCACCACGCGAATGCCGATGATCTGTTCGCGCAGCACCGCGTTGATGGAGTCGATGCGTTCCTGCATCAAGCGGAACAGCGGCATCAGCAGGCGGATGAGGAAGCCGACGATCACCACCAGCAGCGGTACCGACACCCACACCAGCCAGGACAGTCCGGCATCCTCGCGCAGCGCCATGATGATACCGCCCACGCACATGATCGGGGCGGAGACCATGAAGTTCAGGCCCATCAGCACCAGCATCTGCACCTGCTGGACGTCATTGGTGCCGCGGGTGATCAGGGTGGGGGCGCCGAACTCGTTGACCTCGCGTGCCGAGAAGCCGGCCACCGAGTGGAAGACTCCGCGGCGGATGTCCCGGCCCACGGCCATGGAGGTCTTCGCCCCGAAGTAGACGGCGGCGACCGCGGTGAGGACCTGGATGAAGGCCACCGCCAGCATCACCCCGCCGGTGCGCCAGATGAAATCGGTATCGCCCTGGGTCACGCCCTCGTCGATGATGCGCGCGTTCAGGCTCGGCAGGAACAGCGTGGCCATGGTCGTGGCGAGCTGGAAGACCAGTACCGCGATGATCCACGGCAGATAGGGTTTCGAATACTTCAGGATCAGGCGCAAGAGCATGCAGGAGTGACTTTCTGGACAAACCACACCGGGGGCTGGTTCGCGTCGGCAGGTGATGGCCCGGACGGCTGTGTCCGTTCGGGGCATTGGCAACTTTACTCGGTGATTCGGACCTTTCAATCCCGCATCTGGATGATTTGGCCCCGGGGCCTGTCCAACCATCGCAACATCCGTATAATGATAACGAAATACCATCATGCGAAAATCTAAGGAGAACCAGATGTCAGAGGCCATCACCCAGCTCAACGCCGGCGATCGCGCACCCGCTTTCACGCTGACCGACGCCGCAGGCTCCACGGTCAGCCTGGCCGACTACGCCGGCCGCTCGGTCGTCGTCTACTTCTACCCCAAGGCCGCAACGCCGGGCTGCACCACCGAGGCCTGCGATTTCCGCGACAACCTCAACTCCCTGGCCGGCGCCGGCTACGACGTCGTGGGCATCTCCTCGGATGGGCAGGAATCACTGCAGTCCTTCGCCGATGACCAGTCGCTGACGTTCCCGCTGCTTTCGGACCCGAACCACGAGACCGCCAAGGCCTACGGCGCGTACGGGGACAAGGACCTCGGCGGAAAGATCATCACCGGCACGCTGCGCTCCACGATCGTCGTCAACCCCGACGGCACCGTGAAGTCAGCCGAGTACAACGTCGATGCACAGGGCCACGTCGCCCGCCTGCGCGAAGAACTCGGGGTCTAGGCCCCGGGCCTGCGGTGCCGCCCGGCACCCCAGGCACCCTCCACGTCAATGCCCATGGGGACCTCGGTCCCCATGGGCATTATTCGTGGCACCGCCGGTCCGGGGCGGACCGGCGCCGGGGGCTCCGACCCGGAGCCTGGACCGCGTGGCCACCAAGTCGGCAAAACGGTTGATGTAGCCCTGCAGGAACTCGGCCGTGGACTCCTGGCTGATGCGGCCCTCGTCGTCGAGCAGTTCCGGTGACCGGGACAGGAACACCTCGGGCTGGCCCGGGGTGGGCATGTCGAAGTAGGACAGGGCGAGCCGCAGGTTCTTCTGCGAGCTGTAGCCTCCCATGCGCCCGACCGAATGGCTGATGATGCCTGCCGGAAGCTTCTTCCACGCGACGTCGGCATTGGGCTTGGACCCGATGTCCACCGCGTTCTTGAGGCACGCCGGGATGGTGCGGTTGTTCTCCGGGGTGACGAACAGGACGCCGTCGGAGGCCTTGATCGTTTCGCGGAAGCGGGTATAGCCCTCGGGCCTGGGCTTATCGGTGACCTCGGGGGTGTCGTAGTCGACGTCGTAGAGCGGCAGGTCACGGATCTCGACGATCTCGGCCTGGTAACCGGCAGGGAAGAGTTCGATCGCGTTGAGCGCGATCTTGCGCGCATAGGAGGCACGTCGCAGGCTGCCGACGATTACCGAGATGTTCCGGGTCATGGAAATGGGGTTCCTTTCGGGACGTTGTGCAGGCAGGGCGGGCGCGAGAGACCACAAGTCGTCAGTACGACTTCCACCACTGCTTACGATGTACCGTACTTGAAAGTTCGGTCTACCTAACATTATGGTGGTCGAACGACATGAAAGGAGGTGCCCGATGCAGAGGGACGGCACATGGCTCGAGGCGATCGCCCTGTTCCAAGCGATCCGCGAGGGTGATCAGCCGGCTGCCAAGCGACTACTGGACTCCTCCGCCCACCGGGGCGAGGTCCTCGAGGGGCTGTTGAGCATGCTCGGAATCTTCCTGCGCGGCCAGAAGGCGGCCGAGCTGGACCACTTCATTTCGGCGGCACACCGCGCCGGTCCTCCCCCGCCGTTCGGCGCACGCCCGTATCTTCCGCCGCTGGCATGACCGATCTCCGACGTCAAAGCGCGGTGCCCCTCCACCGGGAAGAGTGGTGGAGGGGCACCGTAAGGCCCGCCCCGGATGGATCGACCATCCCGTCCGGGGCGAAGACCCGGGCTGCGAGGTAGGAGCTCGTTGGCCCGGGGGTCTACTGGCACCGCAACGAGCAACGAGCCGTGTCGTGGAGCCTAGGCTTCGCCGCGGCGCAGCAATTGTCCGTGAGGAGTCGTGAAGTCGACCTTCTCGCCGCGGAGCCAGGTGCCTCCGACGACGCCGTCCAGGGTCTTGCCGTCGTAGGCGGACACGGGGTTGCGGTGCTGGAGCTTCGCGACGTCCACGACGAAGTACTCCTCCGGGGAGAAGATGGCGAAGTCGGCGTCGGATCCCGGTGCCAGCTGCCCCTTGCGTTCCAAACCGGCAAGCTTCGCCGGCCCCGACGACATCCAGCTGAGCACCTGCTCGAGGGCGATGCCACGTTTCTTTGCTTCGGTCCAGATCAGCGACAGGCCCAGCTGCAATGAAGCGACTCCACCCCAGGCAGTGCCGAAGTCCCCACCTTCGGGATACTTCAGTTCCACCGTGGACGGCGAGTGATCGGAGACGATGAAGTCGATGGTGCCGTCGATGAGCCCCTGCCAGAGCAGCTCGCGGTTGGCATCCTCACGGATTGGCGGGCAGCATTTGAACGCGGTGGCCCCGTCGGGGATCTCCTCGGCGAGCAAGGTCAGGTAGTGCGGGCAGGTCTCGACGGTCAGGCGCACGCCTTCGGCCTTCGCCGCGGCGATCACCGGCAGCGAGTCGGAGGAGGACAGGTGCAGGATGTGCGCCCGGCCTCCGGTCCGCCGGGCCGCGTCGATGACGCGCTGGATGGCCAGGTTCTCGGCAACGCGTGGACGCGAGGCCAGGAAGTTGGAGTACTCCCGGCCACCGATCTGCGGTGCCTCCTCGATGGTGTGCGCGTCTTCGGCGTGCACGATCATCAGCGAGTCGAAGGAAGCGAGTTCGGCCATATCGGCCTCCATCTCCTCCGGTTCCAGGGCGGGGAATTCATCCACCCCCGAATGCAGGAGGAAGCACTTGAAGCCATAGACGCCCTGATCGTGCAGTTTGCGCAGCTCCTTGCGGTTCCCGGGAACGGCACCGCCCCAGAAGCCGACGTCGATGTACGCCTTGCGGCCGGCGACCTCGCGTTTGAGCGCCAACGCCTCGACGTCCACCGTCGGGGGGATCGAGTTCAGCGGCATGTCGATGATGGTGGTCACCCCACCGGCGGCGGCGGCACGGGTGGCGGAGTCGAAGCCCTCCCACTCGGTGCGCCCCGGCTCATTGACGTGGACGTGGGAGTCCACGAGGCCGGGGATCATGACCTGTCCATCGTCCAGTTCGATGCTTTTGCGTCCCACCAGACCATGGCCCAGCGACTCGATCGCTGCGATGCGTCCATCCCGGATGCCGACCTCGTGCGCGGCGATGCCGTCGCCCGTGAGGATCCGTTCGCCCCGGACCACCAAGTCGAATTCCTGTTCGTTTCCTGCCGGAGCAGGACTGTTCTCGATGCTCATATGCCGATTCCTCCTCGAATCCTGGCTGTCGGGCCCCATGGTGCCCGACGTCTTCCCTGTCAATTATCCGCCCTCGTGCCCGGGGGCGGGGAACCAGCCGTGGACACGGGCCCTGTCGGCTAACGGACGCGAAACGGCGGGCGGACCCTCCGGAGCACTGCTCCTGGTTCCGTCCGCCGTTCTGCTTTCTGGTGGCTATGCGCCGGCCGTTGCCGCCTCGCGGGCCGGCTTCAGCGGAACGAGCGCCGTCGGGGCATCGGCCACGGTCTCGGCCAGGTCCTCGAATTCGGTGACGTTGTTCAGCTCGGTACCCATCGAGATGTTGGTGACGCGCTCGAGGATGACCTCGACGACGACCGGCACCGAGTGCTCCTCCATGAGGCGCTTCGCCTCGGCGAAGCCATCGGCCAGGTCCTTCGGATCCTTGACCCGAACGGCCTTGCAGCCCAGCCCCTCGGCCACCTTGATGTGGTCCACGCCGTACCCCTCGGTCTCCGGCGAATTGATGTTGTCGAACGCCAGCGAGACGTGGTAATCCATCTCGAAGCCGCGCTGCGACTGACGGATCAGACCCAGGTAGGAGTTGTTCACGACCACGTGGATGTACGGCAGCTTGAACTGCGCGCCGACGGCCAGTTCCTCGATCATGAACTGGAAGTCGTAGTCACCGGAAAGGGCGACGACCGGCTTGCCGGGCTTGCCGCGGACGACGCCGAGTGCTGCCGGTCCGGTCCAGCCCAGCGGGCCTGCCTGTCCTGCGTTGATCCAGCGACGTGGGCCGAAGACGTGCAGCATCTGTGCGCCCTGGATCTGGCTCAGGCCGATGGTGGAAACGTAGGTGGTTTCCGGACCGAAGGCCGAGTTCATCTCCTGGTAGACACGCTGCGGCTTGACCGGGATGTTGTCGAAGTTGGTCTTGCGGTGTCCCTCGCCCTTGCGTTCCGCGGTGGTCTGCGCCCACTCGGAGTAGTCAGGCAGCGTGCCGGCGTCGCGACGCTCGGTGGCCACCTCGATCAGCACCCGCAGGGCCTCGCCGGCGTCGGAGACGACGCCGAGGTCGGGGGAGAACACGCGGCCGATCTGCGTGGGTTCGATGTCGACGTGCACGAACTTGCGTCCGGCCGTATAGGTGTCCAGCCCGCCGGTGTGGCGGTTCGCCCAGCGGTTGCCCACACCGAGCACGAAGTCCGAATCCAGGTAGTTCACGTTGCCGTAGCGGTGATGGGTCTGCAGGCCCACCATGCCGGCCATCAGGCGGTGGTCATCGGGGATGGCACCCCAGCCCATCAGTGTGGGCTGGACCGGGACGTTGAGCAGCTCGGCCAGGCGAACCAGGGCATCGGAGGCGTCTGCGTTGATGATGCCGCCGCCGGCGATGATCACCGGGTGCTCAGAGGCGAAGAGCATGTCCAGGATCTTTCCTGCCTGGTTGCGGCTGGCCTTGGGCTTCTCCACGCCGAGGGGCTCGTAGGCATCGATGTCGAATTCGATCTGCGCCATCTGGACGTCGATCGGCAGGTCGATCAGCACCGGGCCGGGGCGGCTGGAGCGCATGAGCTGGAAGGCCTTCTGGAAGGTGCCGGGGATCTGCCCCGGCTCCATGACGGTGGAGGCCATCTTGCACAGCGGCTTGGCGATGGACTCGATGTCCACTGCCTGAAAGTCCTCCTTGTGCAGCTTGGCGACCGGGGCCTGTCCAGTGATGCAGAGCATCGGGATGGAGTCGGCCTGGGCCGCGTACAGCCCGGTGATCATGTCGGTGCCGGCGGGGCCGGAGGTGCCCAGGCAGACGCCGATGTTGCCGGCAGCGGCACGCGAGTAGCCGTCGGCCATATGCGAGGCGCCTTCGACGTGGCGGGCCAGGGTGTGGCGGATGCCGCCGTGGGCCTTGATGGCCGAGTACAGCGGGTTGATGGCCGCCCCGGGAAGGCCGAAGGCCTCGGTGGCGTTCTCCTTCTCGAGAATGAGGACGATCGCGTCCACGGTGCGCATCTTGGTCATGGTGTTCTCCTTGGTGGAGGGCCCCGGAACAGGGGCCGGAAAATGATGAAGTTGGAGCGGCCGCCGATACGAACCGAACATAGGTACCGGCGGCCGGGTTGTGGGGACCGCCCGTTGCGGGGCGGAGGCCGGCCAGTGGGCGACGCCCGGTGGGCACCATCCAGCTGGCAGGTGAGGCGCGGGGCTCCTTGAAGGGCCCCGGACTACTTACTTGTTGTCGGAGCTTCCGGAGAGGCGCTCGACGCCGCGGAACAGGCCCGAGTGGTCCAGCGAGCCATCGCCGGTGGCGACGGTGGAGGCCACGAGCTGGGCCACGAGGGCTCCCAGCGGCAGGACGACGCCGGCTTCGCGGGCTGCGGAAGTGACGATGCCCATGTCCTTGTGGTGCAGGGCCAGGCGGAAGCCCGGATCGAAGTTGCGGTCCAGGATCTTCTGGCCCTTCTGATCCAGGACCTTGGAGCCGGCCAGACCGCCACCGAGGACCGATAGGGCGGCCTGGGTGTCAACGCCGTAGGCCTCCAGGAAGACCACGGCCTCCGAGAGCGCCTGGATGTTGGAGGCCACGATCAGCTGGTTGGCGGCCTTCACCGTCTGGCCGGACCCGGAGGGACCGACATGGACGATGGTCTTGCCAATGGCCGCGAGCACGGCTTCGGCGTCGTCGAAGTCGGCCTTCTCGCCACCGACCATGATGGACAGCACGCCATCAATGGCGCCTGCCTCACCACCGGAAACCGGGCCGTCGAGCGGGCGCAGGCCGGCGGCGCGGGCGTCATCGGCCAAGACCACGGCGACATCGGGGCGGATGGTCGAGTTGTCGATCCACAGTGCGCCCTTCTTGGCATTGGCGAAGACGCCGTCCTCGCCGCCGACGACTGCTTCAACGTCGGGGGAGTCCGGAACCATGGTGATCACGACGTCGGCATTGGCGACGGCCTCGGCAACGCTGGCTGCGGCGGTGCCGCCGGCCGATGCGAGGTCCTTGGCCTTTTCGGGGCTGCGATTGTAGCCGCTCACCTGGAAGCCGGCCTTGACCAGGTTCTTGGCCATGGGCAGTCCCATGATCCCCAGGCCGATGAAGGCAACGTTCTTGTTTTCGCTCATGTTGTTCTCCTTGAAGTCTTGGTGGTGCGTACCGGTCGGGGCCTAGGCACCCTGGCGAATCAACCAGTCGAAGGCGGAATCGGAGGAGGCCTTGTATTCCAGGCCGATCGGCCCGTTGTAGCCCTTGGCCCGGCTGCTCTCGATCCACTCGCCCAGCGGCAGGTTCCCGGTTCCGGGGGCCCCACGGCCGGGGTTGTCGGCGATCTGGATGTGGCCGAAGTCGGCAGCGTGCTTTTCCACGACGTCTGCGACATCATCGCCATTGACGGCCATGTGGTAGAAGTCGGCCAGCAGCTTGACGTTGTCCACGCCGGCTTCCTGGGTCTTCGCGATGACACCCAGGGCGTCGGCAGCGGTCTTCAGCGGATAGGCCTCGGTGCCGGAGACGGGCTCCAGCAGGACCGTGCCGTCGATCTTGGCGACCCCACGCGCTGCGGCAACGAGGTTGGCCAGAGCCAGCTCGTCCTGCTCGGCGGCCGACTGGCCGTCCTGGCGGTTGCCGTACAGGGCATTGAAGCCGCGGCAGCCCGTGGCCTGGCCGATGGCTGCGACGACGTCGATGTTGTCGGCGAATTCCTTCTCGCGGCCGATCCAGGAAACGATCCCGCGGTCACCGGCGGGCATTTCGCCGGCCAGGAAGTTCAGTCCGGTCAGCTGGACACCAGCGTCGGCGAGCGAGCTGACGAACTTTTCCACCTCGGCGTCGGCCGGAACGGCCTCGGCGAAGGGCCACCAGAACTCGACGTTGTCGAAACCGGCCTTCTTCGCTGCCGCCGGGCGCTCCAGCAAGGGAAGCTCGGTCAGCAGGATGGAGCAGTTGACGGTGTAAGCCATGTGGATTCCTTTCGGAACGGTTATTTCCAGATTGTGGAAGTTTACTTCTGCCTAATGAAAACTTTAGGTGAGGCTCGCATCACCTGTCAAGACTTCAGCGTCGATACCGACCGGGGATGTGCTTTCCTCCGCGGCATATGAAAGCTGGTTCCCGGCACCACGGAAGATGCCCCAGGGGCCGTTGCGGGGACCTTCTGATGGCCCGGGGTCGCGCATTCCCACTCTGATCAGCGGTTCGGCTCGAACGGCCAGCAGCATCCACTCCGGTGAGCCCGTGGTGATGACCGGCCTTCCCGCCCATCCGAGGTCGGTTCCACACGAAAAAACCGGCCGATGGGGAAGATTCCCCGCCGGCCGGCTTGATCACTTTTTGCTACAACGCAATCTGGCGATTGACGTCCTTGTAGAGCAGGTAGCGGAAGTTCGCCGGCCCACCCGCATAGCAAGCCTGCGGGCAGAAGGCCCGCAGTGACATGTAGTCGCCCTCCTGCACCTCGACCCAGTCGGCGTTCAGCCGGTAGACGGCCTTGCCTTCCAGGACGTAGAGACCGTGCTCCATGGTGTGGGTCTCCGCGAACGGGATCGAAGCACCCGGCTCGAACGTCACGATGTTCACGTGCATATCGAAGGCGAGGTCCTCGGGATCGAGCATGCGGGTGGTGCGCCACTTATTGTCGGTGCCCGGCATGGCCTTGGGCTCCAGGTCGCGCTCGTTGCCCACGACCGGACGGGCCGTGTGCCCCTCCAGCGGCTGGTAGCGCTTGCGGAACCAGTGGAAGCTGGCGGCCTCCGTGCCGTCGTTGTTGACGCTATAGACGGTCCCCGCTGGGATGAAAGCGAAGGCACCTTCGGTGAGCTGGTGCGTCGTTCCGTCGATCACCAGCCTCAGCGATCCTTGCATGACGAAGAGGAATCCCTCCACCTCGGCCTGCGGCTCGGGGTTTTCAGAGCCACCACCGGGGGAAACCTCGACGATGGCCTGGGAGAACGTGGTCGCCCCACCGGAGACCGGGCGGTTCAACACCCATGAACGGGTGCCCGTCCACTCGGGCAGAACCGAGGTCACAATATCGCGCAGCACCCCGCGCGGGATGACCGTATAGGCCTCGGTGACCACGGCACGGTCGGTCAACAGATCCGTCTGGGGCGGATGTCCGCCCTGGGCCGTGTAGTAAGGGGCCTCCACCGGAGCGGTACTGGTCTTAGACATGGGTTTCCTTTGCGTTGATCTCGGGACGACCCAGAGCCAGGGCCCCGAGTTGTGCCTGGGTGATTTCGACGCCGTTTTCGACCTCGCTGGCCGTCAACGCACCGCAGGTCAGACCGCGGTAGATGAACATGGCCAGGGCACGCGCGGTGGCCGGCTCGTCCATGATCGACGATTCGACCTGATGCACGTAGTTCCGCAACCGGTTCGCGGCGGCGTCGAAGCCGTCGCGGTAGAAGGCGTAGGTCGCGAGGTAGCGGGTCGCCAGCTGTGCCGGATGGAGGTCCCACCCCTGGTAGATCCCGCGCTCCAGATGCCGGCGCACCAGCCGGGCATGCAACGCAAACGCCTTGCTGACATGGTCCGGATCACCGATGGGCAGGATGTTTGTGGATCCATCGGAAAGGTGGACCCCCGTCCCGGCGACCGCCACTTGCAGCACGTTCTTGGCGTGGTCGGCGGCAGGGTGTTCCATCGACTGGTACTCCGCGGCGATCCCCAGCGAAGCCGAGTAGTCGTAGGTCCCGTAGTGCAGGGACGTAACCCTTCCTCGTCCTGCGTGGATCAGCTGGGCGGATGGCACCGTGCCTTCGGCCGAGAGGATCAGCTGCGGGGTTTCCATCTGGACCTCGAAGCGCAAACGCCGTGCCGGCAGCCCGTGGGCGGCCTCCAGCTTCTCGCAGACGAAGACCATCGCCTCGACCTGCGCAACGGCACTCACCTTGGGCAGCGTCAGGACCAGCCCCTCGGGCAGTCCCCCGGTGTCCATCAGTGAAGCGATGAACAGGTCAAGGGTGCGCAGGGCGCGCTGCCGGGTGGGCGCCTCGAAGCATTTGAAGCGGATGCCGATGAACGGCGGTGCGATACCCGCGGCAACGGCCCGGTTCACTTCCTGTGCCGCACGGATGGCATGCGCGTCCTCTTCTTCGTCGGGCCGGTGTCCCAGCCCGTCCTCGAAGTCGATGCGCAGGTCCTCGATCGGCTCGCTGTCCAGTTTCTGGGCGACGAGCTCGGCCAGCAGATCGGCCCGCGACCCGGCGGTGACGTCGGCGCCACCTTCGGCGTCGAGCCCCACGGCGCGTGCCAGCACGGCAAGCCCACCGAACTCCCGGGCCGCGGCGAGGGCCTGCTGACCCCACTGCCCTGGCATTTCGGCGGTGAACTTATCCGCCGGGACATAGGCGGTATGCACCGGCTGGCGGGCTCCGCTGTCGCCCGGGTAGGAACGCTCCAGGAGCTTATCGGTGGCCGCGAGCCGGGTTTCAACCGTGTTCAGGATGGTCTCGTCCAGGGCCGGACCTACGCTCATCGGGTCACCAGCTCTGTGGATAGGAGGCGGTAGGCCGGCAGCGTGAGGAATTCTTCGAAATCCTCGTCGCGTCCGGAAACCAGACGGCCAATGAGGTCCCCCGCCGGGACATAGTACTTTTCGAACGTCTTCTTGTCGTCGACTTCCGAACGCAGCCGCTCGATTTCCTCGGCCAGGGCATCCTTGACGAGTTCGGCGGTGATGGTGTTTCCGGTGTCGTCGGCAACCACGCCGTTGCGGATCTGCTGCCACACCTGCGAGCGGGAGATCTCCGCCGTGGCGGCATCCTCCATCAGGTTGTGGATCGCCACCGCGCCGTTGCCCGAGAGCCAGACGGCGGTGTAGGCGACAGCGACGTAGAGGTTCGCGTGAACGCCCTTCTCGGTGACCTGACCCGGCGCCGATGCGACGTCCAGGAGGTCGTCGGCGCCGACCGAAACGTCGGGGCGCTGCTTGTCCAGCTGGTTCGGCCGATCGCCCAACACGGATCCGAAGACCTCGGAACAGATCGAGACCAGGTCCGGGTGTGCCACCCAGGAACCGTCGAAACCGTCTCCGGCCTCGCGGGTCTTGTCGGCCCGGACCTTCTTGAAGGCGGCTTCCGTTGTTTCCGGTTCGCGACGGTTGGGGATGACCGCAGCCATGCCTCCCATCGCAAAGGCTCCACGCTTATGGCAGGTCTGCACCAGCAGATCGGTGTAGGCGCGCATCATCGGGGCCGTCATCGCGACATCCGCACGGTCCGGCATGACGAACTTGTCGCCGGAGGAGCGGAAGTACTTGATGATGCTGAACAGGTAGTCCCAGCGACCGGCGTTCAGACCCGAGGCGTGGTCGCGCAGTTCGTAGAGGATCTCGTCCATCTCGAATGCCGACGGAATCGTCTCGATCAGCACGGTGGCCCGGATGGTCCCGTGTTCGATTCCGAGCTCTTTCTGGGCAAAGGTGAACACGTCGTTCCACAGCCGTGCCTCGAGGTGGGATTCCATCTTGGGCAGGTAGTAGAAGGGCCCGTCGCCCTTGGCGGCAAGCTCCTTCGCGTTGTGGAAGAAGTGGAGGCCGAAATCAACCAGCGCGCCGACCGTGGGGGCACCGTCAACGAGCACGTTGGCCTCGGGCAGGTGCCAGCCACGGGGACGCACCACGACGGTGGCCAGGTCGACATCGGTCCGTAGGTTGTATTCCTTGCCTTCGGGAGAGCGGAACGACAAGGTTCCACGAGCTGCCTCGCCCAGGTTGACCAGTGCGTCGACGACGTTGTGCCACGTGGGGGTCGAAGCGTCCTCCAGGTCGGCCAGCCAGACCTTCGCGCCGGAGTTCAGCGCATTGATGGCCATCTTGGCCGGGGAGGCCGGTCCGGTGATCTCCACCCGGCGGTCACGCAGCTTCTCGGGAGCTTCGGCGACCTTCCAGTCTCCGGCGCGAACCTCTGCGGTCTCGGGAAGGAAATCGATGGAACCCTTCTCGGAGGCAGCCTTCTGAGCCGTCTGGCGGGCCGTCAACAGCTCGTCGCGGGTCGCCGCGAAGCGCCGCTGCAGCTTCTCCACAAAGGCTAGGGCTTCCTCACTCAGAACGCCCTGGGCCCCGTCGACGTCGGGAACGTGTGTCAGTGAAATGCTCATGATGATCCTCCTACTTGCTGGCGCGTGCTGCGGCGACTACGGCGTCGGCCACGTCTCCGGCGACGTGGGGGTCGAACACGCTGGGAATGATGAATCCGGAGTTCAGCTCGTTGTCGTCCACCCGCGAGGCAATCGCGTCGGCTGCGGCAACCAGCATTTCCGGGATGATATCAACTGCGTGGGCGTCGAGCAGGCCTCGGAAGAAGCCCGGGAACGCCAGCACGTTGTTGATTTGGTTCGGGTAGTCGCTGCGACCGGTGGCCACCACTGCTGCGTGGCGACCGGCGACAACCGGGTCGACCTCGGGGTCGGGGTTGGCCATGGCGAAGACGATCGAGTCGGCATTCATGGACTCGATGTGCTTCTCCTCGAGGATGTTCGGGGCGGAGACGCCGATGAAGACATCGGCTCCGACCATTGCCTCGTGGAGCGTGCCGCTGAAGTTCTCCGGGTTGGTGTTCTCGGCCAACCAGATCCGGTGGGAGTCGCTGTACTCGGTGTTGCGGTCGATGGCACCGTTGCGTCCGCAGGCGATGACGTTCTTCGCCCCGCGTGCCAGGAGCAGCTGGACGATGGCGTTGCCGGCAGCGCCGACGCCCGAGACGACGATCCGCACGTCTTCGATCTTCTTGTCCACCACGCGCAACGCATTCTGCAGGGCTGCAAGGGTGACGATGGCGGTCCCGTGCTGGTCGTCGTGGAAGACCGGGATATCCAGTTCCTCACGCAGGCGGGCCTCGATCTCGAAACAGCGCGGTGCGGCAATGTCCTCGAGGTTCACGCCCCCGTAGACCGGCGCAAGGGCCTTGACGATGTTGACGATCTCATCGGTGTCCTGGGTATCCAGGCACACCGGCCAGGCGTCGACGTCGGCGAACTGCTTGAAGAGGGCTGCCTTGCCCTCCATGACCGGGAGGGACGCCTCGGGGCCGATGTTGCCCAGCCCTAGTACTGCGGAGCCGTCGGTGACCACGGCGATGGTGTTGCGCTTGATCGTCAGGTTCCGTGCCTTCGAGCGGTCGGCGGCAATCGCCTGGCAGACGCGGGCGACGCCGGGCGTGTAGGCGCGGGACAGGTCGTCGCGGTTGCGCAGGGCCACCTTCGGAACCACCTCGAGCTTGCCACCGAGGTGCATCAGGAACGTGCGGTCGCTGACATTGCGGACCGTGACGTTCTCGAGTCCCTCGAGCGCTTCGCGGATGCGTTCGCCATGCTCGGCATCCGTCGTGTTGCAGCTGACATCGATCACCATGATGCTGTGTGTTGATTCAGTGACGTCCAGCGCCGTGATCGCACCGCCTGCAGCGCTGACGGCTGCGGCAAGATCGCTCGTGGCCGTGAAGCTGGCCGGTGCCTCGACCCGCAGGGTCATTGAATATCCGGGGCTGGGATTCGCCATGAATTCCTCCTACTAGAAGTGACGAGGGGCCTGCTGTTGCAGTACCAGTCATAAATTAATTTCCGTATAGTGGATAATATTATTTGTACTACGGAAAATCAAGGTCTGCTCGCAGATTCGTTCATCGAATGGCGGACCGACTTTCTCGACTAACGGAAAAAGTTTTCATACTTCAAGTACTCTGGACCAAAATGCCGCTCCGTATCCGGCCCCACCGTGCAGCATCCTCGGCCGGCGACCATGTTTCAAGGAGAAACCATGCCCACCAAGCCAGCCACCGGTGTCCAATCCGTGGAGCGCGCCTTCGACTTGCTCGAACTGATCGCCCGGGCCGGCGGAGAATGCACCCTCAGTGAGTTGGCTGCAGAAACCCCGATGCCACTGCCGACGATCCACCGGCTGCTGCGCACACTGGTGGGCATCGGTCACGTGCGCCAGCTGCCGAACCGCCGCTATGCGCTGGGCCCTCGCCTGATCAGGTTGGGGGAGGTCGCCAACCGCCAACTGGGTTCGGTCGCCGCCCCGCTGCTGAAGACGCTCGTCAACGAGCTGGGTGAATCAGCGAACCTTTCCGTGCTCGACGGCGACATGATCACCTATATCAACCAGGTCCCCTCCCCGCACAGCGTGCGGATGTTCACCGAAGTGGGTCGCCGGGCAAATCTCCACGACACCGGTGCCGGCAAGGCGATCCTCTCGGTCATGGACTCGGAGCGCGTCGACCGTCTGGTCGGCCAGGCCGGGATGCCCACCCCGACCCCCTACAGCATCGGGACGCTCAAGGAACTGCATGCCGAGCTGGACCGCATCCGCGAAGCAGGCTATTCGGTCGATGAACAGGAGCAGGAACTGGGAGTGCGCTGCTTCGCCATGGCAGTACCGGGTGCACCGACGCCCATGGCCGTTTCCATTTCCGGCCCGACCACGCGCGTCGATCGTGACTTCGGGGATCGCGCCGTCCCTGCACTGCAGCGGGTCGCCGACGCCATCGCCACTGCCCTGCGCGGCTCCACCGGCTCCTAGGACGACCGGCATCGCCGGCGCGCCCACCGGCCCGTCGCCGACGTCCAGGGTCCGCAGCCGGCCGCCCAGGCGCCCGAGAGTGGATTCGCAACACCACGGCACGGTGACGCCATGGCCCCGGGACGGCTGGGACTGCACCCCAGACGTATTGGAAACGAAAACAGCCCGCCCTTCCCAGGATTTCCTGGGGAGGGCGGGCTGTTTTCGTTTTTGATCGGCGGAGCGGGCCCTAGCCCCGATGGGCTCCGTGTTCGGGGGAGTTCTCCCCGTTCTCGCCGTCGTCGGTCTCGCGGAGGGCATTGGCACGCAGTTCCTGTCCCGCGGCCTCCGGCTGCGCGGCAGTCGCTTCCGCGACGCCGTTCTCACGTACTGCCTTGACGGTCTCGGCTATGCGCTTGACCTCCTCCGGCTCCATGCCGTCGGGTAGGGCAGCAGGTACGCCTTCCGCCTCGCAGGCCTTCACATGCTCAGCCAACACGACGGTGTACTCGTCGACGCTGACCACCGGGATCTCGTCCCCGTCAGCGGAGATCAGTTTGCCGGCCTCGTAGTGGTCCCCGTCCTGCAGGCTGTGCACCTGGTCCTCGCGGACCATCCGCGGCGGAGAGGCCGCGAAGACGGAAGCGTTCTTCTTGGGGTTGCCCAGCTTGAGCTCGTTGAACAGGATGTTCAACAACACGGCCATGAGGGCGGCGGAGCTGATCCCGGAATCCAGGATCGTTGCCAGCCAGGTGGGGAAGGCGTCGTAGAAGTCGCCCTTCACCACGGGAATCAAGCCGAAGGCCAACGAGGCGGAGACGATGATCATGTTCATCCCCTTGTCGTAGTTGACCTTCGACAGGGTGCGGATACCACTGGCTGCCACCGTGCCGAAGAGTACGATGCCGGCTCCACCGAGCACGGGAAGCGGGATGGCTGCCACCACACGCCCCAGGATGGGCAGCAGACCCAGGACCACCAGGATGCCGCCGCCCGCCGTGACCACGAAGCGGCTCTTGATCCCGGTGATGGCGACCAACCCGACGTTCTGGGCGAAGGCACTCTGCGTGAACGTGTTGAAGAAGGGTGCGACGAAGCTGGAGACCATGTCGGCGCGCAGGCCGTCTCCGATGCGCTTGGAGTCGACACGCGTCTTGGCGATTTCACCGACGGCCAGGATGTCGGCCGTGGTTTCGGTGAGGATCACCAGCACCACGATCGTCATGGAGATGATGCCGCCGATTTCGAAGACCGGCATGCCGAAGGCCAGCGGCTTCGGAATCTCGAAGATGGGGCCGTCACCGACCGTGGCGAAGTCGGCGATGCCGACGGCCCAGGCCACCAGGGTCCCGATGACGATGGCCAACAGGATCGACAGGCGCGAGATGGCGGCATTTCCGACCTTGCTCAGCAGCAGCACGATGAGCAGCGTCAACGCTGCCAAACCGATGTTGGCCATGGAACCGTAGTCGTCCGTCTTGGCGTCGCCACCCATGGACCAGTTCGCCGCCACGGGGGTGAGCGATAGACCGATCATGGTGATGACCACACCGGTGACGACTGGCGGGAAGAATCGGATGACGCGGGCAAAGAACGGGGCTATGAGGAAGCCGATGGCAGCGGCGACCATGACGGCGCCGAAGACTGCTTGGATGCCACCATCACCCTTGACGATGGTGACCAGCGTCGCGACGGACGCGAAGGACGTGCCTTGGACCAGGGGTAGCTGTGCGCCGAAGAACGGGATTCCGACGGTCTGCAGGATCGTGGCTAGGCCGCCGATGAACAAACAGGATGCGACCAGCAGGGCTAGATCGGTGCTGTCCATGCCTGCGGCTGCGCCGATGATCAGTGGCGGAGCGATGATGCCGCCGTACATGGTGAGCACATGCTGCAAGCCGTAGGCGAGGGTGCGCCCCAGTGGCAGTTTCTCGTCTTCCGGACGGGTTACTGCAGTGGCGCTTCGATGTTGCTTGGCTTTCACGGCTGACCTCCTTGTGCACTTCCGTGAGGGCCGGGCGCCCGCAATACTGCGGACGCCCGGCGTGTACTACCGCTTAGCAGAAGCCTGCGGCGTTTTCCCAGATCGGGTGCGTGGGCGAAACGCCTTCACGCTGGATGGTTGCTTCGATGAGGCCGTACGGGCGATCCGCAGCGAAGAAGACCTCGTTGGGGTTGTCCTGGCCGAACGGCGAGAGGTCCACCAGGAAGTGGTGGCTGTTCGGAAGCGAGAAGCGGATCTCCTCGATCTCGGGATGTGCCTCGAGAGCCAGACGACCCATTTCGTACATGGTCTGCTGCAGGGCCATCGAGTGCGTCTCGGCGAAGCCCTTCAGGAGCAACTCGCGCACTGAGGCGTAGATGCCGTTGTAGTCGGTGTCCTCCGACGTCGAGGCCTCGGTGTTGTAGCGCCAGCGAGTGCTGACGTCCGTGGCGAGGACGCGATCGGAGGTCTCCTTCAGGGTCGTGTACTTATCGACCGGGAACCCGTGGAACTCGCTGCCGGTGGACTTGAGCACTGTCAGCCCTGAGATGCCTGCCAGGACGCTCTTCTCACCGTCCGCGATTTCCAGGATCGTGGTGCGGACCTCGCTCTTATTGCGCGAGAACGCGTGGTCGTGGTCCTGGATGCGATCCCAGAAGTACTGTTCTGCCGCCCAGCGTCCGCCGGTCACCCAGTCGAACTCGGAGACGAAGTGGTCGCCGAGGCGCTTGATGAACTTCTCCGGGGAGCCGACCCCGTCACGGGCGAAGCCGTAGACGGTGTTCTTCTGGGTGTCGGTCGGAACGACGTGTCCGTTGTCGCCTTCGGTGTGCGCGGCTTCGAAGTCGCCGTGCAACTGCGAGGAGACGTTGAGGTCCTCGATCTCGTGGCGGGCTGTGTCGCGGGTGATCTTGACCAGGCGGACCTCGGCCTTGCCGTATTGGTTCTTCGCCAGGACGATCTTGGTGCTGGGCTGAGAAGCGGTGGTGGACATGTCTAGCTCCCTCGGTATGTGGAATATGCAAACGGGCTGATAAGAAGAGGTACGTGGTAGTGCTGCGCTTCGTCGGCGATGACGAATCCCAGCGCGACCTCGGGGAAGAAGGTTTCCGTTCCCGTCTTCCCGAAGTAGGACCCGGTATCAAAGGTGATCCGGTACTGCCCTGCTCCAACCGCGACCGGCCCCAGGTTGTTGATTCGACCGTCCTGGTCGGTGCTTCCTGAGCCGATTTCTTGCCAGCCGGACGCCTGCTTGGCTTCCAGCGTGGCCTTGACACCGGAGGCGGGCCTCCCGGTCCCGGTGTCGAGAATGTGGGTAGTGATGTGACTGCGTTCGGACGCTGCTGCGCTCATCGAATTACTCCTTGGGATGGGTCGCTGTGTGCGGGGCGGGGCCAAAGACTCTGGGCCCGGCGCCGATGCTTAGGTGGTGGCGAAGAGTCCGCGAAGACGGAGCAGTGCGATCTCGCGCAATTGCCCGGCGACTTCGGCACTCTCGTCCTCCTCGGAGTTCGCCTGACGGCGTTCCAACTCGGCCAGGATCTCTTCCGCGCTGCGTCCTGCAGCACGGATGAGGAACACGCGACCGAACTTCTGCTCGTACTCCTTGTTTCCCTCCAGGATCCTGCGCGCCGTTTCCGACTCCGCGTCTACCGCCGACTGTTCATCGCGGCTGAGCGTGGCTTCGGCCGACTGGCCCTCTGCCTTCTCTCCGATGCGGGGATGGTGCGCCAAGGCAGCATCGACCTCCGCAGGGGTGAAGGGGTTGGCCTCCATCTCGGCGCGGGAAAGGAGGTCCTCGACCCCGGCATACGGCCGGTGACCGACGAGGCCCTGGACCCAGCGGTCGATGTCGGCGCAGGGGCGCAACGTGGCAACGGCCTGATCGGCAGTGGCATTGTTGAAGTCCTGGAGATCCATTGGTGTCAGCTCTTTCACAGTCAGACTGCTTCCACCTTGGCGCTGAACACCCTTACCGTCGAGGGCTGCCCCTCAAGTTGACTCGATGTTTCTGTATGGTGGAATTTTTATTTCGTTATCTACTGTAACCCCGCTCACATATCGATTGTCAAGACGTCAGGGCACGATTCTTCACTTCTTCTGTCCGCCGGCGCATCGGTCACTAGAGGTCCCTTCCTTGATCAGACCAGAAAAATTCCGCCACCCCTTGCCAGACCATGGAATCGCGCCCATACTTATTCCATATCCCAAAACTATTTTTCCGACTAACGGAAAACTTGCACATCGAGGAGGACCGCATGACCACAGATCAGGATCGCCGGGACGACACCGGGCACCAGCCACGGGTCAGTCACTCGACGCCACGTCCGTGCACCGAGCCCTTCTACGCCGTCGGGGGCCTTGATCCGGACTTCGCCCCGCCGCTGCACCTCCCCAGCAAGCCGGGCCTTTTCTCCCGGCTGGGTGCCAGCTGGCGCCGCGCCACCACCATTCGCTAGGAGACTGCGGACCCCTCAGGGGGTCATGCGCGTTCCTACTGAACGCGGACGACCGGGCAAGGGTCTGTCCCCCCGGCATCACAGCCCGACCGTCACAGACGAAAATTCGGACAGCGAAGCGCTGGCCGGGGAGCAATTCACCCCGTCCAGCGCTTTTTGGGTTTCCAGGGAGAGCCCCCACGGCCCCCGCCGCAGGGTACCGGTGAGGAGGCCCGCGGGTACGCGACGGGACATGGCCCCGCCCCGTGGCGGGCTCTTCACCAGCGGCCATCACCAAGGCCCGGGCCTTGCGCCGCTGATGGCGCATTCGCGCCGCTGACCACGCTTGCCGCCTCACGCATGAGTCCGCCGCCCGCCCCTGTGGGGACGGGCGGCGGACTCATGCGTCATCTACTCGGCGGTCTGCTCGAAGCCGTAGCGCTCGTGGGCCTGTCGGGCCACCGAGGCGCCGACTTCCCCGCGGCGCGCGAGCATCTGCAACGTCCGCACCACCACCGACTGTGCGTCGATCCCGAAGAAGCGTCGGGCTGCGGGACGGGTGTCCGAGAAACCGAAGCCATCGGCTCCCAGGGTCGCGAAGTCGTTCGGGACGAACTGCCGGATCTGGTCCGGGACCTGGCTGGCATAGTCGCTCACCGCAATCACCGGCCCCTGGGCATCGGCGAGCTTCTCGGTGACGTATGCCTGCCGCACCTCTTTTTCGGGGTGGAGGAAGGCGTCCCTCTCGGCGGCAACACCGTCGCGCCGCAGCTCGTTCCAGCTGGTCACCGACCAGACGTCGGCCGAGACGCCCCACTCCTCTGCAAGGAGCTGCTGGGCCTCCAAGGCCCACGGTACCGAGACGCCGGAGGCCAGCAACTGGGTCTTCGGGCCTTCGGCCTGGGAGGGCGACAGGAGGTAGATGCCCTTGAGGACCCCCTCCACGTCCAGGCCCTCGGGCTCGGCCGGCTGCGCAATGGCCTCGTTGTAGACGGTGAGGTAGTACATCACGTTCGGGTCTTCGTGCTCGCCCCCGTACATGCGCTCCAAACCGTTCCTCATGATGTGCCCGATCTCGTAGCCGTAGGCCGGATCGTAGGTCACCACTGCCGGGTTGGTGGAAGCCAGGATCGGGGAATGCCCGTCGGCGTGCTGCAGCCCCTCACCGGTCAAGGTGGTCCGTCCGGCCGTGGCGCCGATGATGAAGCCACGGGCCATCTGGTCGCCGGCAGCCCAGAAGGCATCACCGGTGCGCTGGAAACCGAACATGGAGTAGAACACGTACACCGGGATCAACGGCTCGCCGTGGGTGGCGTAGGAGGTCCCTGCCGCCGTGAACGCAGCCACCGCACCGGCCTCGTTGATGCCGGGGTGGATCAGCTGGCCCTGCGGGGATTCCTTGTAGGCCAGGACCAGGTCGCGGTCCACGGACAGGTACTCCTGTCCGCCCGGGTTGTAGATCTTCGCGGTGGGGAAGAAGGCATCCATGCCGAAGGTCCGGGACTCATCGGGGACGATCGGCACCACGCGGTTGCCGAACTTCTTATCCCGCATCAGGTCCTTGAGTAGACGCACGAAGGCCATCGTGGTGGCCGCCTGCTGCTTGCCGGAGCCACGTTTGGCGACCTCGTAGGCCTTGTCCTCGGGAAGGTGAAGCTCTTCATGCTTCGTCCGGCGTTCGGGGACCGATCCACCCAACGCAGCCCGGCGATCCATCATGTACTCGATCTCCGGGGCATCCATGCCCGGGTGGTAGTACGGCGGGGTGTACGGGTCGGCCTCGAGCTGCTCATCGGTGATCGGGATCCGCAGCAGGTCGCGGAAGGCCTTCAGGTTGTCGGCCGTGAGCTTCTTCATCTGGTGGGTCGCGTTGCGTCCCTCGAAGCTGGTGCCCAGACCGTAGCCCTTGACCGTCTTGGTCAGGATCACCGTGGGCTTGCCCTTGAACTCGGTGGCTGCCTTATAGGCGGCGTAGACCTTGTGGTAATCATGACCACCGCGTTTGAGGTTCCAGATCTGGTCGTCGGTCAGATCCGCGACCATTTCCTTGGTCGCCGGGGTCTTCCCGAAGAAGTGTTCCCTCACGAAGCCGCCGGATTCGGCCTTATAGGTCTGGTAGTCCCCGTCAGGGGTGGTGTTCATGATGTCCACCAGGGAGCCGTCGTCGTCCTTGTCGAGCAGGTCATCCCACTCACGACCCCAGACGACCTTGATGACGTTCCAGCCGGCGCCGCGGAAGAAGGCCTCCAGTTCCTGCATGATCTTGCCGTTGCCCCGCACGGGGCCGTCGAGGCGCTGCAGGTTGCAGTTGATCACGAAGGTGAGGTTGTCCAGCTTTTCGTTGGCTGCCAGCTGCAGGAAGCCCCGGGACTCCGGCTCGTCCATCTCGCCGTCGCCCAAAAAGGCCCAGACATGCTGGTCGGAGGTGTCCTTGATGCCGCGGTTCTGCAGGTAGCGGTTCGACTGGGCCTGGTAGATGGCATTCGCCGGGCCGATGCCCATCGACACGGTGGGGAATTCCCAGAAGTCGGGCATGGAGCGCGGGTGCGGATACGAGGGAAGGGCATGACCCTTCTTGGACTTCTCCTGGCGGAACCCATTGAGGTCCTCTTCGGTCAGCCGGCCTTCCATGAAGGCGCGGGCGTACATGCCCGGGGAAGCGTGGCCCTGGAAGAACACCTGGTCACCGCCGCCGGGATGGTCCTTGCCACGCCAGAAATGGTTGAACCCGACCTCGTACATGGTCGCGGCACCGGCGTAGGTGGAGATATGCCCGCCGACCCCGATATCGGGGTGCTGGCCGCGATGGACCATGATGGCGGCATTCCAGCGCATCCAGGCGCGGTAGCGACGTTCGACCTCCTCGTCGCCGGGGAACTCCGGCTCGCGGTCCACGGCAATGGTGTTGACGTAATCGGTGGTCAGCGGCCGCGGAACCTCCACGCTGCGGTTGGAGGCCCGCTGCCAGAGGCTGCCCATGATGCCCGAGGCATGCCTCGTCCCCCTGGCCTCCACCAGACCGTCAAAGGACTCCAGCCATTCGGCGGTCTCCTCCGGATCGGATCCAGCGGTGGTCGGTGAATCGTCGATGATACTCATGCATGCCTCTCAGACGTGTCCGGAACGGGTGACATTCCGCGGTCAACACAAATCACATTGAATCTCGTCATGCGGAAGTTTTTTCTCACAGAGCAATATCCAGTGAACGCGGTCACAGCCACCCTGTCAATCCATCGACGAAATATTGTTTCTCCATTCTCCGCATAATAAGTATTGCCCGGGCACTGATCCGATGATGCACTTCTCCCATGACCACCACAGTGATTGCCATCGGCACGAAGAAGGGCCTCTGGATCGCCACGAGCGAGAACCGTCGTGACTTCACCTTGGGAGGACCACATTTCCTGAACTTGGAAGTACCGTCCGTCGCCATCGACACCCGCGGCCCGAAACCGCGCATCCTCGCCGGCGTCAATGACTGGCATTGGGGCCCGACGGTTGTCCATTCCGACGACCTCGGCGCCACCTGGTCCGAACCGGAAGACGGAGCCATCGCCTTTCCCGCAGACACCGGGGCCGCACTGGAGCGGGTCTGGCACCTACAACCCGATACGGCCGGGCGGCCCGGCGTCATCTGGGCCGGCTGCGAACCGACCTCCGTCTGGAAATCCACCGACGGCGGGGAGAGCTTCGAGTTGAACCGGGGGCTCTGGGACCATCCACACCGTCCGGAATGGGGCCCGGGATTCGGCGGCGCCGCCGTCCATACGATCGTTCCCCATGAAACCGACCCACAGATGGTGCACGTGGCGATGAGCACCGGCGGGGTCTACCGCACCCACGACGGAGGCACCAGCTGGCAGGCGCGGAACCGGGGAATCTCCGCGGGGTTCATGCCCGACGAGGAACCGGAGTTCGGGCAATGCGTCCACCGCATCACCGCCGATGCGGCCAACCCCGACAGGCTCTATGCACAGAACCATGGTGGCGTGTATCGCACCGACGACGGCGGCGACCACTGGGACGACATCGCCACGGGCCTGCCCTCCGACTTCGGCTTCACGTTCCTGGCCCATCCACGCACCGCGGACACGGCCTGGACGTTGCCGCTCGTGGCGGACATCCAACGCGTACCGGCCGGCGGGCGACTCAGCCTCTACCGGACCACCGACGCAGGTGCCTCATGGACCGAGCAGCACCGCGGACTACCGGATAACGAATACAACGTCGTCCTGCGAGACGCGGCGGACATCGACCTGTCCGACCCCGAGGGCCCTGCCGGCCTGTACCTCGGCACCCGCGGAGGCGAGGTCCATGCCAGCAACGACGAGGGCGAGACCTTTCACTAGGTGGCGTCCCGCCTGCCTGACGTCCTCAGCC
>RCNJ01000358.1_pt1 | contig 23611 bp, 21 predicted proteins | sample 2041171 | NCBI WGS metagenome assembly RCNJ01 (sample SAMN09708213, study PRJNA481090) | feces metagenome | biome: feces | host: Pygoscelis adeliae | place: Antarctica: Rookery Lake | collected 2010-03-01 | reverse complement strand
ACGCGAGGCGTTGGAGCAGATTATCCGTTTACAGGTGAAAAACTTTCCCCTATATCAACGTTAATTAAGGTGGATACATTTGATGAAGCCTTAGACAAGATGGATGGTATTCTTCATTATCAAGGCTTAGGACATAGTTGTGGAATTCACACCACTAACGATGAACAGATTGATCGAATGGCAGCAAGAATGAAAGTAGGACGTATGCTTGTTAACCAGCCACAGTCACTTGGAAATAGTGGTGCTTGGTTTAATGGGATGCCTGTTACAATGACACTAGGTTGTGGAACATGGGGACATAATAGTACGAGTGATAATATTACATGGAAAAACTTAGTTAATTACACAACTGTCTCAAGAGTGATTGATCCAGTCGAACCTTCAGATGAAGAAGTTTTCCCAGAAAGTATCCGTAATAAAAAGATTTCTTTATAATTTAAATAAGAAATGGACATTTACATATGTGAATGTTCATTTCTTATTATATCTTGTTAAAGCGCTTGCATTTTATAGTACAAAGTCTATAATAGATGAATAGTCATTCATTATTGTAGAGGAGTGTAGATAAAATGGATATTGAATCAATGAAAATTACTGATATTTGGACTTTGCTTGAAGAAAAAGCTAAAGCTAATCAAGAAGCGGTAGAAGATATGAAAACTGATACTTATGGTTTTAAGATATCAGGTGATGAAGCTGGAGAATACACACTTGATTTTGATTCAGGTGATGTAACAGTAAGTGACAGTTTGAAAGACGATACTGATTGTACATTAGAATTAACTGATAAAAACTTTAAAAAGCTAGTAAATGGTAATTTAAATGCAACTTCAGCATTTATGATGGGAAAAGTAAAAGTTAAAGGAAATATCGGCTTGGCATTAAAATTAGAAAAATTATTGAAAACATTATTTTAAGATAACTAGGAGGATATTGATGCGATTACCAAATTATATAAAAGATTTTGAAGAATGGAAAAGTGGATTCACTTTTTCAACAGATATAAAAATAAGATTTTCAGAGACTGACATGTTTGGTCATGTGAATAATGTATCTCCGTTTATATATTTTGAAGAAGCTCGGACAGATTATTTTAATTCACTTGAATATTTACTTGATGAATCAAGCGGAAGTATTCCAATTGTGGCAGATTTACAATGTGACTATCACAGAGAAATTTATTTTGGTAATACATTAAAAATTTATGTAAAAGTAGAATCAGCAGGAACAAGCTCAATTGATATTCATTATTTAGGTATTAATGAAAAAGAAGAAGTATGCTTAACAGGCCGAGGCGCACTTGTAAATGTGAATCCAAAGACTAAAAAAGCAGAACCTTTAAGCGAAGAATTAAAACAAAAAATGTTGAATCCAAAAAGTAGTTAGCTATACGGCTAACTACTTTTTGTTTTTTTAATATGGTAAACTAAATAGGTATATAATAAAGTTATTAAAGAGGTGTGAAATTGGAAAGGTCAATAGGTGTGATTGATTCGGGTGTAGGTGGTTTAACTGTTGTGAATGAAATAATTAGACAATTACCGAATGAGCGAATTGTTTATTTAGGTGATACGAAAAGATGCCCATATGGATCGAGAGAAGAGTCGGAAATTAAAAAGTTTACATACAGTATGGTTAAAGAAATATTGACATATAATATAAAAATACTAGTCATAGCTTGTAATACAGCGACGGCTTATACGTTAAACGATTTATCTGAAGAACTTGATATACCTGTGATAGGAGTTATTAAACCTGGATCTCGTGCAGCGATATCAGTTACTAAAACAAAAGAAATAGGTATAATCGGAACAGAAGCAACAATTAACAGCAAGGCATATGAAATAAATTTAAAAGAAATTAATGATGATTTAGAAGTTGATAGGTTAGCTTGCCCATCATTTGTACCTATGATTGAATCAGGTGATTATTTACGTGAGAACCCTTTAGAGAAAATTCGAGATGTGCTTACGCCACTTAAACAAAATAAATCCCTTGATACATTAGTACTTGGTTGTACACATTATCCTTTAATTGCTGATGAAATTCGTCAGATATTTGGAGAGGATGTTCATGTTATTTCTTCTAGTGAAGAAACAGCTAGAGAAGCGAGTGTGATTTTGGATCAAAATAACTTATTGAGCACAAATTTAACAAAAAAACATTTATTTTTAATGACAGGAAATCTAGAGAACTTTAAAATGATATATGAGAATATTTTTGATAATACATTGAAAAGTTTTTCAGATGTCGAAATAAAACAAATAAAACTTAAAGAGTTAGAGGAGTCTTATAAATGACAAAAATTCGTACAGTAAATATAACACCAAACTATATCACACACCCAGAGGGGTCTGTTTTAATTGAAGTTGGTGGCACTAAAGTAATTTGTAATGCGAGTATTGAAAATAGAGTTCCTCATTTTTTACGTGGTCAAGGAAAAGGTTGGATTACAGCAGAATATTCAATGTTACCACGTGCAACAAACACAAGAAATACTAGAGAGTCTTCAAGAGGTAAAGTAAGCGGTAGAACAATGGAAATTCAACGATTAATCGGCCGTGCACTTCGTTCAGTAGTTGATTTAGACATGATAGGTGAACGAACTATCTGGATTGACTGTGATGTTATTCAAGCTGATGGTGGTACACGTACAGCATCAATTACAGGAGCATTTGTTGCTATGGCTCTTGCTTGTAATAAACTATTTAAAGAAGAAAAGATTACTGAGTTCCCAATTACAGATTTTCTAGCAGCTATTTCAGTAGGTGTTTTAGAAAATGAAGAAGTTTCTGTTGATTTGGATTATGAAGATGATTCCCAAGCGAAAGTTGACATGAATGTTGTTATGACAGGAAATGGTGAATTTGTTGAAATTCAAGGAACTGGAGAAGAAGCAACTTTTTCATATAATGAATTAGAAAAAATGTTAGCAGGAGCTAATCAAGGTATTACTCAATTATTTGAATACCAAAAAGATATTTTAGGTAATATCACAGATTTAATTGGAAAGAGGGAATAAAACGTGAAACCACTTATTATTGCTTCAAAAAACCAAGGTAAAATAAATGAGTTTAAAGATTTACTCCAAGAGTATGATATCGAAATAAAATCATTATTAGATTATGAAGAAATACCAGATGTAGAAGAGACTGGCACTACTTTTCATGAAAATGCAGCATTAAAAGCTAAAACAATTGGTGATCTTTTAAATTGTCCTGTTATAGCGGATGATTCTGGGTTGATGATAGATGCATTAGATGGCCGGCCAGGTGTCTATTCGGCCAGGTATGCTGGAGAAGAATCTGATGATGAAAAAAACAATTTAAAAGTATTAAAAGAGATGGAATCTGTTGATGAGGATAAGCGTTCTGCTCGTTATATCGCAGTACTTGCTTTTTATCGTCCAGGAGAAGAAGTGATTTTTAGAGAAGGGTATTGTGAAGGCGAGATTATATTTGGTGAACGTGGAAAACATGGCTTTGGCTATGATCCAATCTTTATTCCTCAAGGCTACACAAAAACAATGGGTCAACTAAAATCATATGAAAAAAATATCATTAGTCATCGTGCTGAAGCATTACATCAATTTAAAAAATGGTTAAACGAGCACGGTCTTTAAGGAGTAGTTTAATTAAATGAAAGTATTAATTATGAGTGATACACATGGATTAACAAAAGAAATTGAAAGTATAAAAAAACGTCATACTTGTGACTTAATGATTCATTGTGGTGATTCTGAATTAGTAAGTGATGCAAGTGTTTTAAAGAATGTAGAAGTAGTTAAAGGAAATTGTGATGTAGGTAAAGGTTTTTTAGAAGAAAAAGTAATCGATTTAAATAATGGTATAACATGTTTCGTTACACATGGTCATTTATATAGTGTTAAAGAGAGTTTACAAAGACTATCTTACCGATCAGAAGAGTTGGCAGTTAACTTTTGTTTTTTTGGTCATACACATATAGCCGGATCAGAAACAATAGGTAATACTGTATTTATAAACCCAGGAAGTTTAAAAAGCCCACGAAATTCGAATGAAAAAACATATGCTTTATTGGAAATTGAAGATACAAACTTTAATTTAACGTTTTATAATGATAAGGGGTTAGAAGTTAAAGAAAGTGACTTGTAATAACAAACAAAAAACAGATTGCATTAGCAATCTGTTTTTTTAAGATGTCCCAGGCAGGATTCGAACCTGCGACCTACGCCTTAGAAGGGCGTTGCTCTATCCGTCTGAGCTACTGAGACATAAAAATAAAGCGGGTGAAGGGGATCGAACCCTCGATATCAGCTTGGAAGGCTGGAGTTTTACCACTAAACTACACCCGCAAATAAATTTCACAATATATAGTTTTGACAACAGAATACATCATAACAATTAAAATATAACTTGTCAAACTTTTCTAGAATGGAAATGTTTGAAGGAATCTCAAGTGAAATACTATCGTAACACAAATTATATTAAAGTAAAATATTTACAGTAATTATCTAATTAATAAAATGCACACAAGTAAATACCTATGTGCATCGATTAATATTTATTTCATTTTTTTGTGTATGTCATAATAATGTACACCAAATTGAGAACCTTCTGAAACCATATCAGCATTTTCCATTTTTTCTACTTCATCTTCTTCAGCTTGTCCTGGTTTACCAGCTAATTTTAAAATTCTACTTTCTCTATTGCTTTCTTCTTTATAGCCAGTGTAAATATCATAAAGAACTAAACTAGCTAAGACACTTACGATTGTTGAAGCAATTGTTATTAATATATTTCTCTTCATTGAATTCACTCTCCTTATAAAATATATACCCATTAGTAAATAAACTTAAACAAATTTTGTATTAAATATGTATTAGTGTTGTTTTGTAATACAGTCAGTGTATAATTTATATTATCTAGTAAAAGTAAGCGTGCGTTTTTAGGAGGATTAAAATGAAAGATAATAAAAAGCCTTTAATAATTATACTGGTTATTCTTGCGACGATTGCAGGAGGGTTATTACTCGCAAATTATATGTTTAACCAAGTAGATGTTAATTTAGAAAAAGAAGAGTCTTCACATTCTGTCTATTTTGAACAAGATGAACATTTCTCTATATTTGTTAATGAAAGTTAACTCAATTTTTATTTATATCTAAATTGAAAATTAATTGAGGGGGTTTAGTGTGTCTGAATCAGATCGTATTATTATGTTACCTGGAGTTAAAAAGTCATTAGAAGAAGAAATGTATACTCACATAAAGGAGCAAGAGTTTACAGAAGCTTTGGCTATTTCTAATAACTTAATTGAGCATGAAATAGATGAGTTGAATATAAATATCGCTAAACTATCTTGTTTAACAAGCTTAAATAAACTGGAAGATGCACTAATTTTTATTGAGGGACTTTTAAGTACTCGAGATGAAAATTATTATGCATATTTTGAAATATATTTGGGTCTTTTATATGAAACTAATCAATATGATGAAGTAATGTTTATTTTAGATGAACAAGAGGACATACCAAAAGAATTACAACCAAAATTCAACGAATTATATCGGATATCATTTCAAACTAATGAAAAAATAAAAATGGTTAGTGCTAAAGAATTATTAACAGAATTAGAAGTTGCCATCAATTCAGAAGAAGATTTGAAACAATGGAATCTAATTAATCAATTAAGAAAATTAAAAGTTAAGCCGCCAAATAATATTGTCGAGCTATTAAAATTAGATACGATTCATCCTGTAGTAAAAACGTCTATATTTAATTGGCTGAAAGAACTCGATATGAAAGACGAAGTTGAAGTTATTAAATTTAATCAATCTAAAACATTAATACCATCTGAAACTAAAAGTCTTACAAAAAACTTAGCTGTTACAAAAACGATGCTTCATTTAAGAGTTGTTGAAGAAGAAAATCCGACATTATATCAAATGATAGAAGAGCTGTTAATTAAATATATCTATGTAAACTATCCGATTTTATATGATGAAAATGATGCTAAACAAGTAGCAAAAGCGTTAGAAGTAGTTTCTGAACAAAGTTTGTATGGTGAACTCGATATTGAATTAGATAAAGAAGTTGTTGCATATATGAATGATATTCAATATTGCTATAAAGTATATTTTGAAGTTATTGAAAGTTAAACCAGTTATATTTGAAAGAGAATTAAATTATGATACAATGTAAGAGTTGTATACGGTTTAAACTAAGATAAATTAAAATGTATTACTAAAAATAACATGCTAAAGCATGAAGAAATTAAACACGGAGGGATTTACATGACAATAGTAGCAAAGTGGGAAAAACAAGAAGGTAATCAAGGCGAATTAACAATAAATGTTTCAGCAGAGAAGTTTGAGGGAGCATTAGACGAAGCTTATAAAAAAGTTGTTAAAACAGTAACACTACCAGGTTTTAGAAAAGGACGTATTCCAAGAAATATTTTTGACAATCAATTTGGTGTTGAATCACTTTATCAAGATGCGGTAGATATTATATTACCGACTGCATATGAAGCAGCAATAGATCAAACAGGAATCTTCCCAATTGATCAACCAGAAGTTGATATTGAACAAATTGAAAAAGGTAGTGAATTAATCTTTAAAGCAATCGTAACTGTTAAGCCAGAAGTTAAATTAGGTGAGTACAAAGGATTAGAATACGAAGCTGAAGATGTTGACGTAACAGACGAAGAGGTAGAGACGGCTCTTGAAGAATTACGTGAAGGACAAGCTGAGCTTGTACTTAAAGAAGAGGGAACGATTGAAGATGGCGATACAGCTGTAATCGATTTTGAAGGATTCATTGATGGTGAAGCATTCGAAGGTGGTCAAGCTGAAAATCATTCATTAGAAATTGGTGCAGGACAATTTATTCCAGGTTTTGAAGAAAAACTAGTTGGAAAATCAGCAGATGAAGAAACAGAGATTGAAATAACATTCCCTGAAGATTATCATCAAGCTGAATTTGGAGGAAAAGAAGCTACATTTAAAGTGAAGATTCATGAAATTAAACAAAAAGAATTACCTGAATTAGATGATGAATTTGCACAAGATGTAGATGAAGATGTTGAAACATTAGCTGAGTTAAAAGAAAAGAAAAAAGAAGAATTACTTTCGAGTAAAAAGACAGAAGCAGATAATAAGAAACGTGAAAGCTTATTAATTAAAGCTTCAGAAAATGCAGAAATTGAAATTCCAGAAGTAATGGTTGAGACAGAGTTAGGAAATATGCTTCAAGAATTTGACCAACGTATTCAAATGCAAGGTATGACTTTAGAAAACTATTATGAATTCTCTGGTGAGACTGAAGAAAGCCTTAGAGAACAAATGAAAACTGATGCAGAAAAGCGTGTTAAATCTAATCTAACATTAGAAGCAATTCTAGAAGCAGAAGAATTAGAAGTAGAAGAGTCTGATATCGATGCTGAATTAGATGAAATGGCTAAATTGTATAGCATGGAAAAAGAACAAATTCTTGGTATGCTTGGTGGAAACGCTGATGTATTAAAAGAAGACTTGAAAATTAAAAAAGCTTTAAACTACATTGTAGAACAAGCTAAAGCAATATAAAATAACAAGGTGCAAATTATTTGCACCTTGTTTTTACAATTTTAAGTAGCTCTTGATTATTAAATCAAGTCATTATAGTATGAATTGTTTTATTTTTAACAGTCTATTTGATATGATTAGAGTAATCATGAAGAATATGTAAACAAATGAAATAAGTTAAACATATAGGGGTGAATGGAATGTTCAAATTCAGTGATGAAAAAGGACCATTAAAATGTTCTTTTTGTGGAAAAGATCAAGAGTCAGTACGTAAATTGGTCGCAGGACCAGGTGTATATATATGTGATGAGTGTATTGAACTTTGCTCAGAAATCGTTGAGGAAGAAGTAGGAACAGAAGAGGTAGAAGTCGAATATAAAGACATTCCGAAGCCAAAGGAAATTTGTGACACACTAGATAGTTATGTCATTGGTCAAGATCAAGCCAAAAAGAACTTATCGGTAGCAGTTTACAATCATTATAAACGTGTTAATTCAACAACAAAAACAGATGATGTGGAAGTGGCAAAAAGTAATATAGCTATGTTAGGTCCTACAGGTAGTGGTAAAACATTACTTGCACAAACCTTAGCTCGAGTTATTGATGTTCCATTTGCTATTGCAGATGCTACTTCATTAACAGAAGCAGGTTATGTTGGTGAAGATGTTGAAAATATATTATTAAAATTAATTCAAGCAGCAGATTATGATGTTGATCGTGCCGAAAAAGGTATTATTTACATTGACGAGATTGATAAAGTTGCACGTAAGTCAGAGAATGCTTCAATTACTCGCGATGTTTCAGGTGAAGGTGTTCAACAGGCTTTACTTAAAATCATTGAAGGTACAGTAGCAAGTGTTCCGCCACAAGGTGGAAGAAAACATCCTAATCAAGAATTTATCCAAATTGATACTTCAAATGTATTATTTATCGTAGGTGGAGCATTTGATGGTGTTGATGAAATTATTAAAAAGAGATTAGGTGAACAAGTTATTGGTTTTGGCGATAATATTGGTGAAGTTAATTTAGATACTCCAGAATTATTATCTAAAATATTACCAGAAGATTTATTATCTTATGGGTTAATTCCAGAATTTATTGGAAGATTACCTATTATTGCGAGCTTACAACCATTAGATCAAGATACTTTAATTGAAATTTTAACAACACCTAAGAATGCTTTAATTAAACAGTATCAGAAGTTATTTGAGATTGATGACATTGAACTTGAGTTTGAAGAAGATGCATTAATTGAAATAGCTAAAAATGCGATTGAACGTAATACAGGTGCACGTGGATTAAGATCTATTATTGAGACAATTATGCTTGATATTATGTTCGAACTTCCATCACGTACTGATATTGCGAAATGCATTATTACAAAAGATACAGTGTTAAATGAAGAAAGAAATCCTAAAATCGTCTTTACAGACGGAACAGTTACTGAAAGTGTAAAGAATTTACCAAAAGAAAGTGCATAAACTAAAGTTTGTGTAGCAGATAGAGGCTGACTCGATTAATTTTGCTCCCTTTATTCGTTTTAATAAATAATGGAGTTATTAATTAATGGAGCAGTCTCTTTTTTAATAATAAAGTATTATAATTAAGTTGTATGGAGGTTTAAATATGAAGAACAATCAAAAAGAAATGCCGTTACTCGCTTTAAGAGGTTTGCTTGTTTATCCATCATTAACAATGAATTTAGATGTAGGCAGAAAGAAATCAGTCAAAGCAATCGAAGAAGCAATGGAACAAAATAAAGAAATTATTTTAGTTTCACAAAAAGATTTAATGAATAATGAACCTAAATTAGAAGAGATTTATGATATCGGAATTATTGCTAAAATAACTAATTTATTAGAATTACCAAATGATACAGTTCGAATTACGATTGAGGGATTAATGCGTGTTAAAGTTGATGAGTATGTCGAAACGAAGGATTCATTCTCAGCTACTTATACTGAACTTACTGATGAATCAGTTAATGAAGTAGAAGCCAAAGCCTTAAATCGTCAATTGTTAGAACAATATGAAGCATACATAAGAACAACGCAACAAGTCAGTGAAGATAAGCTTGCCCAAGTATTAGAAATTGAAGACCCACATAAATTAACTTACGCAATTGCTAATGAATTACCGATAAGTGTTAAAGATAAGCAAAACTTATTAGAAATTGATGATATTTTTGAAAGAAACAAACAATTAATAATTAAAATATCAACTGAGCAAGAAGTTGTTAGTTTAGAAAAGGAAATTGGAAAACGTGTTCAAGCATCAATGGAAAAAACGCAGAAAGAATTTTTCTTACGTGAACAATTAAAAGCTGTCCAAGAAGAGTTAGATGATTCAGAGGGTAATAAGAGTGAAGTAGAAAAATTAAAAGAAAAGATAGAAGCTGCTGAAATGCCTGAAAATGTTAATGCAGCAGCATTAAAAGAATTAAGCAGATATGAAAAGATTCCGCAAAATTCAGCAGAAGGTTCAGTTATCTTAAATTACTTAGATTGGTTAACAACGATTCCATGGCACGAGAAAACAGATGATACTATCGAAATTGAACAAGCTCAAACAATATTAGACGAAGATCACTACGGACTAGATAAAGTTAAAGAACGAATTTTAGAGTATTTAGCTGTACAAAAATTAACAAATACAATTAAAGGGCCAATCCTTTGTTTAGTTGGTCCGCCAGGTGTAGGTAAGACTTCACTTGCGAAATCAATTGCACGTTCAATTAATCGTAATTTTGTAAGAATATCTTTAGGTGGCATCCGCGATGAAGCTGAGATTAGAGGACATAGAAGAACTTATATAGGTGCTATGCCTGGTCGAATTATTCAAGGTATGAAGCGCGCTGAAACTATAAACCCAGTTGTATTACTTGATGAAATTGATAAAATCGCTAGTGATATGAGGGGAGACCCATCTTCTGCGATGCTTGAAGTCTTAGATCCTGAGCAAAACAGTCAATTTAGTGATCACTTTATTGAAGAAACGTATGATTTATCGAATGTATTATTTGTTGCTACAGCAAACAGTGTTACAAATATTCCTGGTCCGTTACTTGACCGTATGGAACTAATTTCTCTATCTGGTTATACAGAGATTGAGAAGACTTATATTGCTAAAGAACATTTAATATCTAAGCAAATAAAAGAAAATGGTTTAACAGGGAATCAGGTTCAAATCAGAGATGAAGCACTTCTTACAGTTATTAGACGTTATACAAGAGAAGCTGGAGTAAGAGAACTAGAAAGAACAATTTCAGCTATTTGTAGAAAAGCTGCTAAGATAATTATTTCTGGTGAGAAAAAGCGTGTGATTGTTACGGATAAAATGTTACTAGAAATGTTAGGTAACTATAAATATTCATATGGTTTAATGGAAAAAACAAACCAAATCGGAACAGCTACAGGTCTTGCCTATACAGCATTTGGTGGAGATATATTATCGATTGAAGTAGCTCACTATCCTGGTAAAGGAAAGCTTGTTTTAACAGGTAAATTGGGTGACGTTATGAAAGAGTCAGCTCAAGCTGCGTTTAGTTATATTCGTTCAAGGATTGATGAATTGGATGTTCCTCCTGACTTTCACGAGAAGAACGATATTCATATTCACGTTCCAGAAGGTGCAACTCCTAAAGATGGTCCTTCAGCAGGTATCACGATCGCAACAGCGCTTATCTCTTCGCTTACAGGAACTCCTGTTAAAAAAGAAGTGGGTATGACTGGTGAGATTACTTTAAGAGGACGCGTTTTACCAATTGGTGGATTGAAAGAAAAGTCTTTAAGTGCACACCGTTCAGGATTAAAAACAATTATCATTCCCAAAGAAAACGAAAAAGATATTGATGATATCCCAGAAAGTGTGAGAAAAGATTTAACATTTATTCCAGTTACACACTTGGATGAAGTGTTAAAGCATGCCTTAGTGAGGGATGAAAATGAAAATAAATAAAGCTGAAATTATTACAAGTGCTGCTAAGCAAGAACAATACCCTCAAACAAACTTAAAAGAAGTTGCTTTAGCAGGAAGGTCTAATGTCGGTAAGTCATCATTTATTAATAAAATGATTAACCGTAGAAATCTTGTTAGAACTTCGTCTAAACCAGGAAAAACACAAACATTAAACTTCTATAATATTAATGATGTCTTTTGTTTTGTCGATGTGCCAGGTTATGGTTATGCTAAAGTTCCCAAAGCAGAAAAAGATAAGTGGGGAAGTATGATGGAAGAATACTTCGAAACACGTGAAGGATTAGGACTTGTTATGTTAATTGTCGATCTTAGACATAATCCAACACATGATGATATTAGTATGTATGAGTATATGAAACATCTAGGAATTCCAGTCGTTGTAGTGGCAACAAAAGCTGATAAAGTAAAAAAGAGTATGAAACAGAAGAATATTAATGAAATAAAAATCAAATTAAATATCGATTTAGATGATCCTGTTATAGCATTTTCATCTGAAACAGCAGAAGGAAAAGACGTTGTTTGGAGTTATTTAACTGAGTATCTAAATCAAAAATAATCGCTTATTAAGGAATTACAACCCAGAAGTTAGAATGAAAACTTATGGGTTGTGGTACCTAAGCGATTATTTTTTTATACATATAAATTTTGCTTGATCAAGTTATTATCGTTTTTTAAACAATACATAAAAGCCAAACCCAATCAAAATAATAGGCCAAAATGAATCTAGAAATTCTGTTACACCATAAAACCATTTAAATGCATCTGGTAAAGTCACTGAAAAGATTAATATAACTGAAATCCCAATTAAAATTAAACCAGGTATTAATCCACGATGTGTTTGCAGATAACGAATAACAAAGGCAACACCTACGATAAGTGTATAAATAGACCAATGGTCAATCCAGAAGTTGTAGTTTTCTACACCATGAAAATGAATACCTAATCCAAGCAAAAGAACACCTGTAAAAATATGTTCATATTCATGTGTCGAATAACTATGTATTAAAAAAACAATACCAATAATAATTAATACTGTAGGCCACGAATAAAAGGTATCAAATAATGCAAGGTCTAATTGTTTGATTAGAAAATAAGTTCCAATTCCGATTAATAAATATGCGATAAAACTATTTTGCTTTTTGATTATAATGCACCTCATTAAACTAAACTATCATTATTAATATAACTTTATCTAGAGATTTTGTACAGTAAATAATTAATAAACAAAAATAAATTCAGTGTAGAAAGAGTGTTAGTCTGATTTAGATATCTTATTTTCTTGCTTTTAATCCTAAAGAATTGTATATTATAATGAGTAATTATATAAAAATATACGTGGCAAGGGAATAGTAAAATTCCGAACATTTTAGAGAGAGAATCATTGGTGAGAGGTTCTTATGTTTACTTTTACGAGTCACCCTGAAGTAACTTTATTGAAATAGTAGTAGGTAAAGTCGGTGTCAAACATCGTTAAAAAACATTGAGTGTATAATTATATGAATAATTATAAATCAAGGTGGTAACACGGAATATATCTTTTCGTCCTTTTATTGAAGGTCGGGAAGTTTTTTTATTTTAAGGAGGCTTATTAATGACTAATAAAAAAAGAGAACTTGCACCAAAATATAATCCGAGTGAAGTAGAAGCTGGGAGATATAAATTTTGGGTGGATGGCAAATATTTTGAAGCAACAGGAGATAAAGACAAAGAGCCATTTTCAATTGTTATCCCGCCACCAAACGTAACAGGTCGGCTACATTTAGGTCATGCTTGGGATACAACAATGCAAGATACAGTTTCACGTATGAAAAGAATGCAAGGATATGATGTACTATGGCTTCCAGGAATGGATCACGCAGGAATCGCAACTCAGTCTGTTGTTGAAGCTAAGTTACGTGAAGAAGGTAAAACACGTTATGACTTAGGGAGAGACAAATTCATTGATACTGTTTGGGACTGGAAGGAAGATTATGCCGGTCAAATAAGAGAACAGTGGGGTAAACTAGGATTAGGTCTAGATTACTCTAAAGAACGTTTTACGATGGATGAGAAACTATCTGAAGCAGTTCAAGAAGTGTTTGTTAAGTTATATGAAAAAGAATTAATTTATCGTGGTGAATATATCATTAACTGGGACCCAGTTACAAAAACAGCTCTATCTGATATTGAAGTTATTCACGAAGAAGTAAATGGTCATTTTTATCATATGCGTTATCCAATCAAAGATTCTGAAGAAACGATTGAAATTGCTACAACACGTCCTGAAACGATGCTGGGTGATACGGCGGTAGCTGTCCATCCAGAAGATGAACGTTATCAGCATCTAATCGGTAAAATTGTAGTTTTACCAATTGTTGGAAGAGAGATTGAAATCGTTGCTGATGATTATGTTGATATGGAATTAGGTTCAGGTGCTGTTAAAATTACACCAGCACATGATCCAAATGACTTTGATATTGGTAATCGACATAATTTAGAACGTGTTCTTGTGATGCATGAAGATGGAACGATGAATAAAAATGCTGATAAGTATGAAGGTATGGATCGCTTTGAGTGTCGTAAAGCAATCGTAAAAGACCTTCAAGATTCAGGTGTTTTATTTGAAATTGAAGACCATGTACATCAAGTAGGTCATTCAGAACGAAGTGGGGCAGTAGTTGAACCTTATCTATCTACTCAATGGTTTGTTAATATGCAGCCACTCGCAGACCGTGCAGTAGACTTACAAAAAGGAAGCGACAAAGTTAATTTTGTACCAGATCGTTTTGAACACACATACCTAAATTGGATGGAAAATGTTCATGACTGGTGTATTTCACGTCAATTATGGTGGGGACATCGAATTCCAGCTTGGTATCATAAAGAAACAAACGAAGTCTATGTTGGAAAAGAAGCGCCAGAAGACATTGAAAACTGGAGACAAGATGATGATGTTTTAGATACTTGGTTCTCGAGTGCTTTGTGGCCGTTTTCTACAATGGGTTGGCCAGATGAGGATTCAGAAGATTTTAAACGTTATTTCCCAACTGATGTATTAGTTACAGGTTATGATATTATATTCTTCTGGGTAGCAAGAATGATTTTCCAATCGCTTGAATTTACTGAAGAGAAACCATTTAACGATGTCTTAATTCATGGATTAATTAGAGCATCTGATGGACAGAAAATGAGTAAATCATTAGGTAATGGTGTTGACCCAATGGATGTTATTGAAAAGTATGGGGCAGACTCTCTACGTTACTTCTTATTAACAGGTTCAACGCCAGGTCAAGATTTACGTTTCCACTGGGAACGAGTCGAATCAACTTGGAATTTTGCTAATAAGATATGGAACGCATCGCGTTTTGTTTTAATGAACATGGAAGATTTTAAATATGAGGATATTGATTTAACAGGTGACTTAACTTTACCTGATAAATGGATATTAACACGTCTAAATGAGACGATTCAAAACGTTACGAGTAATACGGATAAATATGAGTTTGGTGAAGCAGGACGTGCACTTTATAACTTTATTTGGGATGATTATTGTGATTGGTATATTGAAATGGCAAAAATTCCATTAAATGCAGAAGATGAAGTAGCTAAACAAACAACACGTTCAGTGCTTGCTCACGTCCTAGATCAAATTATGCGTATGCTACATCCATATATGCCATTTATTACAGAAGAAATTTGGCAACAGTTACCACATGAAGGTGAATCAATTACAGTCGCAGCTTGGCCAACTTATAATGAGGCATATCATGATGAAGCAGCTTCAAAAGAAATGAAGCAACTTGTTGATATTATTAAAGCAATTCGTAATATTCGTGCTGAAGTTGACACGCCAATGTCACGCGAAGTTCCAATTATGATTAAAGCAACAAATGACGATGTTAAAGTAACATTAGATAAAAACAGAAGTTACTTGGTACGTTTCTGCAATCCGAGTGAGCTGACAATTGAAACAGAAATAGTGGCACCAGAAGATGCTATGACTGCAATTGTAACAGGCGCAGAAATCTTCTTACCTTTAGAAGGTTTGATTGATTTTGAAAAAGAAATTTCCCGTTTAGAAAAAGAACTTAAGAAATGGGAGAGTGAAGTAGAGCTTGTTGATAAAAAATTATCTAATGAAGGTTTTGTAAGCAAAGCACCAGAACAAGTTGTAGCTGCTGAGAAGCAAAAACAAGTGGAATATATTGATAAACGCGAAAAAGTAAAACAACGTTTAGAAGAACTTAAGAAATAATCGTATAAATGACAAAAAACACAGAAATTTAATTTCTGTGTTTTTTTATATTAAAAATTACTTAGTATTTTCTAAAGTTTCCATCACTTGTTTTTGATAAGACTCACTCTGTAAAAACTTTGCTTCAAATGAATTTATGTTCTGTTGTAATAAACGGCTTTGCCAGAAACTTAAGTCGTCCATAAGCAGAACCAGTTCGATTTTATTTTCATTTAAATCTTCAGCATAAATTGCATCGTTTAAAATAAATCTAGTTGATCCACCTTTGCCACCAAGATGTTTAAATATATTTTTGTTATCTGGATTTAATTCCATTGGCCATTCCATCACATCACGTAATATCTTCATAGCTGTACCGGGTAGTTCATCATTAGAAATGATTTTAAGAAGTTTTCCATAATCATCTGCAGTTGCACCAATCAATCGATCAGACCGTACTCGTTCAAATTTACGTGAAGGGGTAATAGATGTATTTTCTGCTTGAATTTCTCCACGTTGCATTTTTTCACTCATATTGAAAGCTAATTCACGATACTCGTCTTTCGACATAGCTTCAAGTGATTCAGGTGTTATTTCAGTCATATTCTGTGGAATAAGCAAGGCCCCGACAAGTGGATAAATCGGTTCATGGCTTTCAAGCCCGAGTTCATTTACGCGTTCATCAATTTTACTTATACCTAATAAATTTATCATGTATTCAGTATTCGCATTAGAGCTATATGTAATCATACCTTTGACGACATCTTGTAAAGTAACTTCACCATGTTTGAGTTTTTTATCTTTTGTTAATGATTTTAACCAAGCTTCATGTGCGCCACCATCTGTGTTTTCTATATAAAATCTATTTAATTCGTCTAAGTGTACAAAACTATGAGGGTCTAACTTATTGGAGTCCACTCGCATAGCATATTCAACGGCTATTACAATTTTAACAGTACTTGCTAATGGTCTGACAGTATCTGTTTCGTATGTGACAAGTTCTTCACCATTCTTTGCTGCGTATAATGAAGATGTACTTGAATTTTCTTCCAAGTGATTTAAAACATAATCAGGATCGTCACTAAAGAAAAAGTATCCAGCAAAACCTATTATTAGAATAATCGAACCATAAATAATTAATCGTGTTTTCGTATATGTCTTTTTATCTGTTAAAGTAAATATGATAATACCTATTAATAATGCTAAGAGATAGTTAACTTGAAAAAGAGTGACTGCTATAATAATTCCGAAAACAATTAGTGTGGTAAATGCCGCTTTAAGAAATTTAGTTTTTGTTCGTTGACTTTCTTTTAAAAAAGGTAAGTAAATCAAAACAAGAATTCCAATCATACCTATCCAAGCGAATACATTCATATTATCATCTCCAAACTTAAAAAAATGTCTACATATGTTATAGAAAAGGCTTTATATATGTAATATACTCTTCTAATAAGTTAATATCAGTTGTCTCACTAAGTATTCGAGATCCAACAACATCTTCTATTTCATTAAATAATAAATTTCCATTTTTATTGATCAAAAAGTCAATTCCCACAAGTCCAAAATCAAACTGATTAATTATTTTATTAATTATTTCAATTTCACTTTCAGTTAGCTGATAGAGTGTTGCAGTTCCACCAAGTTTAAAATTAGCTCTAAAGTCGTTTTCACTTTCTCTTAATACTGCTGCAATTATTTTCTTTCCAATTACAAAAACGCGTAAATCTTTTCCCATTTGTACATTAGTAGATTGAATAATAAAACGGCTATGTTTAATTTTAGTTTGAACATTTAAATATTTGTCTTTATCTTCTATTAAAAAAACTTCACTACCGCTTCGTCCATTTACTGCTTTTAAAATAAATGGATAGGAAAGGGGAGGAGTTAATGGGTATGTTTCAAAATGAAAAGTTTGAACTGCTGGAACACCTAATTTGGCAACTTCAATATGAGCAGCTGATTTATCATTGCAAATAATTGATGTATGATAGTTGTTAAAACAAGCTACATCTAGAGCTGTAAAATGTGCTTGTAAAGTTGCGTCAATGGTTCGAATAATACAAAAGTCAGGTAAGTCTATCTGCTTGGTTTCGTAATATGTCAGATAATCAATCCCATCAATTCCAATGAGGAGATCTTCTCTTAAAATTAACTTTAAATGAATCTCTTGTTCTTTAGCTTCTTTGATAAACCAATTAATATATGATTTATTTTCTAAAGCGTCTTGTTTTTTATAAATAAGCCAACCCGTTTTCATTTACTTACCTCACGATCAATATAGTCAATCATATAATCTGCCACATTTATTCCTGTACAATCTAAAAGGTTTCTAATATGTGCATTCGAGTTAACTTCACAAATAATTCTCTCTTCTTTACCAAAAAGTAAATCAACCCCTGCAAACTCTAAACCTAAAGTTTGCGCAGCTTTAACGGCAAGATCTTTTTCATAATTATTCGGCGTATAAACTTCCATCTTACCACCTGAAGTGACATTTGCTCTAAAATCAACTTGTGATGTACGCTTCATCGCTGTGACAACTTCATTTCCAACTACTTGTAGTCTAATATCAGTTCCAAAGCTTGAATGAATAAATTCTTGACACATATACGGTCGATTATTAATTTTTAATAAAGCTTGTTCAATATCTGTTTCATTATGTACTAGATAAACTTGTTCACCAAAAGATCCAAAAGCTTCTTTTATAACGAAAGGAAAGCCAAATTGATTAATTGATTTATCAATAAAAGCCTGGCTATTTTCGATTGGATTCATAAAGTTTTTTGGAGCAATGAGTGTACTCGGAATAGGAAGATGAGTAACTGATAATTTTTGATAAGATTTTATTTTATCATCACTTATTTCTGTTGAAAAAGCAGTGTTAAATAAACGGTAGCCCATAGCTTCAAGCTGGTATGCTAAATAAATATCTTTATCAGTAAAGATAATATAATCGATTTTGTTTAAATCAAAATCTGTTAAAAGCCCAGGTTCTTGAGAGTTAAGTAGGCTAAACATTTCATTGTTTTTTAATAATCTTATTTGATGTCCTTTTTCGATTGCAGCAGATTTAAGCATATTTGCATAATCAATAAATTTTTCACTGTATAAACTGCCATTATAAATAATTAATCCATTTAAATTCATTTAGCTACTCCTTCGTGTAAAATCTTTTAACTATTGTTATACTAATTTTAATTGATATATATTAATATACAAGAAATTAAGGTGAGATGATGAAAAAAAATAATTTTAAACAAGCAAAAAAATTTATTACATCCAGAGGAATACATGGCATTAAACCTGGTTTAGAACGTATGGAAAGCATGCTTTCAGATATTGATTATAAAAATAGCTGTAAAATAATTCATGTGACAGGTACAAATGGTAAAGGTTCAACAACAGCTTATATTGAATATGGCTTACTGACGACAAAAAATAATATAGGTACATTCACTTCACCAAGTTTAACTGATTTGACAGGGCATTTTACTTTAAATAACGAAGAAATGTCAGAAGCTGAATTTGTCTTCTATTTAAATAAATTACTCCCAATTATTAAAAAGCTAGATGATGTTGATAATCATCCTTCTGAATTTGAAATTTTAACGATTATCGCTGTTTTATATTTCGAAGATAAAGCAGATATTGCTGTTATAGAAACAGGTATGGGCGGCTTACTTGATACAACAAATGTGTTACGACCAATTATCTCTGTAATCACGTCAATCTCAATTGATCATCAAACATTCTTGGGTGATACACTCGCAGAAATCACTAGACATAAAGCAGGAATTATTAAAGAAGGTGTACCTGTTGTTTTAGGAGAGGTAACAGAAGAAAGTTTAAAGATTGTCGAACAGACCGCAATTGAACATAATGCAAATTTATTTGGATTAGGTCATGAATTTACTGTTGAGAAAATAAATGAATCTTATAAATTTAATGATAAGAAAATTGGAGCCACACAGTTATTTACACTTGAAAATAAAGGTATTTATCAAAGTAAAAATGCGAGTCTTGCATTACAAGTATTTTTAATTTTAAACGAATTAGGTGTTGAGCTTAATATAGGTGATTGCACTCAGGCAATACAGAGAGTACTTATCTCAAATCGCTTTGAAGTTATACAAAACAATCCCCGTATTGTAATTGATGGAGCTCATAATGTGGCGAGTATGCAAGCATTTCTAGAAACGGTTGAACAAGAAACAGAGGTATTAGAAAAACATTTAATTATTAGTGCATTTAAAGATAAGCCTTTAGAAGATATGATTAATTTAGCAAAAGATAAATTTAAAACAGTTACTGTTACAACATTTGACCACGAAAGAGCTTATTCAAAAGCAGAGCTAGAAGAGCTTAAGTTACCTGTTACTGTAGAAGTAGATTGGTTTGAATTAATACATGAAATAAAAAGCGAAAAGAACAATAATACAAATACAACTTACTATATTGTTGGTTCCGTGTTTTTTACGAATACAGTAAAAAAAGCAATAAATAACTAAACGTGAGAAATAATGAACCATATCTATTTTTCGTCTTAAAAAAAGTCTGATTTAGTTTAATAATCTAAGATATTAATGAATTTCACTCATTCGTATATTTTCTATAGGTGTGTAAACTTAATAAATATACGAGGAGGAATATTCATATGGAATTACACGTAAAACTAAAAGATGTACCTAAAGCTGAACGGCCAAGAGAAAGATTGTTGCAGTATGGTGCAACCCATCTATCGAATAAAGAACTTATTGCTATATTATTAGGAAGTGGTACAAGAAACGAATCAGTGTTAAATTTAGCAAATCGCGTTTTAATGCATTTTGAAGGTTTAAAACTACTAAAAAATGCAACAATTGAAGAACTCACAGCAATTAAAGGAATAGGACCAGCGAGGGGTGTCATCATGCTCGCAGCATTAGAATTAGGTGAAAGATTAAATAAATATAAACCCACTGAAAGATACGTCGTTCGTTCGCCAGAAGATGGTGCTGATTATGTGATGGAAGAAATGCGCACACTTGATCAAGAACATTTCATTGCACTATTCCTTAATACTAAAAATCAAATAATCCACAGCCAAACAATTTTCATCGGTACATTAAATTCATCAGTCGTTCATCCTCGCGAAATCTTTAGAGAAGCAGTCAGGCGCTCATCAGCTTCGATTATCGTTGCTCACAACCACCCTTCAGGAGATCCTACTCCTTCACCAGAAGATATCAACGTGACAAAGCGTTTAGTTAAAGCAGGTAAAATCATGGGTATCGAAGTTTTAGACCATCTAGTGATAGGCGATGGTAGATTTGTTTCATTAAAAGAAAAAGGACATTTGTAAATTTAAAACACATAACTCTATTTTAAAAGTTATGTGTTTTTTTGTATGAAAAATTAAAAGAGTTAATTTTATTTAAACTATATAACATTATATATATATGATAATACTCAGAGTATTAAGGTAAGTTAATATTTTAATGTGAGCATAGTATTTTATGTATAAATATCGTTAGTTAAATGAATTTAATATAAATGTTTTTAACACTAAAAATTTGGTTCATAATACCTGTATTTTTAGATTGTAAAAACGTTTAATTTCTTATGGCGGTCTATTAAAAGAACTGCATAAATAATTAAATTTAAATGATATATAAGATAGCAATTTAATTCATGCGGATGAAGAAAATTATTCAATCATTGCGATGTGGAATTAAGATAGAAAGAATTATTTATAATGAATGATAATAAATAATTATGTTCAACAAATGGACCAGATTGTTGTTTATCAAAGTGGAAATAAGGGGGACATTTATGCGAAAGTTATTTGTATTAATGAGTTGCTTTGTTTTCGTGATTTTGCTTAGTGGCTGTGATAACAATGAAGACAATGCTGTGAAACTTGGAGAGGAATTTATCAAGAAGTTATACACTGTTGATGATCCAGATAGGAATGTTAACAAGATGAGTACAAGAAAGCATCTTGAATTTCAAGATGGATTTTCACCTTACCTGACAAAAGATGAATTTCACAAACTAATAATGGAAAGAGCTTTTTTAACACCAAGAGAAGTTGCGTTTTGGCTAAATAACACGATTTCTATTCAGAATATTTCGTTAGAGGAATACAGTGGTCTAGAGAAAAGAGAATCACTTTATTTTAACCATTCCTTCACTGTGATATTTACAAATCAAGATGGAAATAAAGTGGAAGAGGAAGAGATAACAGGAGAGATGACTATTATAGATACAGATGATGGGTTAAAAATTGACCGTTACTATGATGATAAAAATCTGATGAATATGTTGAACCCTAATAAGTAGCTAACCTTTATCGCAACTGGGCGCTATTCTGTAGTCTTAAGGAGGGGTTTCCTTGAATAAATAAAAAAGAAACATATTAGCTGCAGTTAGCTGATTTTTAAAAAACATTCCTTTTATTTCATTAAAAGAAAAAAGACATTTGTAAATATAAACACATAACTTTAGAATATAAAGTTATGTGTTTTTTGTATGAAAAATATAGTGTATAATTTTAAAAACATGAGTTTTTATCTAAACTATTTGATAATGTACATATATAGTAATAAGATTAGTTAATACTTAATAGAAATATAGTGATTAAGAACAGGTTTATTTCTCTGCTATTATTTAATATCAGTTACATTAATAATCAATAAAATCTCATTTTATATAAAGTAAAAATATTATCAAGAAAGGATAGGTGTTTAATATGAAAAAAGTATGGCAGATTTTTTCACATGACTTAAAAAACATAAGAAAAAATTGGGTAGCTTTAGTAATTATTGGTGGATTAGTCTTTCTGCCTTCTTTATATGCCTGGTTAAATATTTATGCGTCCTGGGATCCATATAGTCAAACAGACCGCATCCCTGTTGGAATTGTTAATGAAGATACTGGTGAGACTATTCGTGGGGAAGATATTGATGTTGGAAAAGAGTTAGTTGATACATTAAAAGATGATGACTCGATGGATTGGAAGTTTCTTGAGCAGGATGAAGCCATGAAGAAGTTAGAAAAAGGGGACCTGTTTGCTACAGTTCTTATTCCAAAAGATTTTTCGCAGAATTTAGGATCGGTTGTTAAAGCTGAGCCTGAAAAAGCGACTGTTGAATATTATGTAAATGAAAAATTAAATGCTATCGCACCAAAAATAACCGAGAAAGGTGCGAGTGTAATTGTTGAAGATATCAGTAGTAACTTTATTTCAACGGTTAATGGTGTAATCTTTGATATGTTTAATGATATAGGTTTAGAGTTAGAAAAGGATTTACCTGATATAGAGCGTTTTGAAGATTATATATTTGAAATGGAGGAACGCCTACCAGAAGTTCATGAAACCCTAGATAACAGTCTAAATGACGCAAATGAAGTGCAAGGAGTTATTACAGAGGCACAAGAAAAAATACCCGAGGCTAAAAAAGTTTTAAAGAGTGGTTTAACGACAATTGACGATACAACAGCATATTTAAATGAAGCTGAAGATAGATTAAATGAAATGAGTCCTAAAATTAAAAAGGATTTAAAAACAGCGAAAAGTACAGCCGATGATATTAATTCTCTTATGGGAGATATCGAATCTGTTGATGTAGATTTTGAAGAAGGAAAGAAAATTAAAAAAGATATTAATGAAAAAGTAACTGATTCTATCGGACGCATTGAATCAGTTGAAGACCAGCTAAATGGGGTCTTAAAACAACTAAAGAAAAACCAAGTTTCAAACACTGAACAAAATAAAGAAGAGAATAAAGAACAAAACAAAAAACAAGATAAAGAGCAAGACAAATCAGAGGACAAAGAGCAAGACAAATCAGAGGACAAAGAGCAAGACAAATCAGAGGACAAAGAGCAAGACAAATC
>RCNJ01000312.1_pt1 | contig 23746 bp, 27 predicted proteins | sample 2041171 | NCBI WGS metagenome assembly RCNJ01 (sample SAMN09708213, study PRJNA481090) | feces metagenome | biome: feces | host: Pygoscelis adeliae | place: Antarctica: Rookery Lake | collected 2010-03-01 | reverse complement strand
CCCCAAATTGAATGCAGCAGCCATCGCGGACAGAGGAAGGCAACTTCTCGGCCTTGATGCTCCAGCCAACGCTGCATTGGTAAGCGTGACCTGGAAACATATAGTTATAATCCTAGCTAATGCTTGACTAGGCCGCCATGGGTATCGAGGTCGGCAATAATATGATCAAGGTGCACGCACGCGTCCTACAGCCGCCAAAGATTTACTATGCTGCAAGGAGGATCATTGATGTCCGATTTGGGTCGTGGAATATGCAAAATGTGCAATTTTTTTCACCAGGAAAGGTCGAGCCATGGTCCTGGGTTACTATGGGGCCCCAGTTCAATGTAGAGAAGTTCCTCCCTTGGGTTCAGAAGCTCTCCAGGTTCATGGGTGGTCTGGGATTGTCAATTGGGAATTTTACCCCAGGCAAGAAACATTTTTGCGCACAGGCGACTCAACTTGAGCAGGTGTTTACTCATTACGCAGGGTTGGGGGTGAAGCTCCTGCTCTTTATCCTTGAAAGCGACGACACAAGCACTTACCGTACGATAAAGATGCTCGGCGATATCAAGTTCGGTCTGCACACAGTTTGCGTGCAAGGGAAACCCGGCAAATTCATACCCCAGGGAAGGCAGCGGAACGATCCTACTCCTGAAGACAATCCGCAATATTTCGCCAATATCGGCCTAAAGTTTAATCTCAAGGGCGGCGGGATAAACAACACTCTGACTCCTGGTGCACTCAAGTTTATTGAGGAAGGGAAGAAAACTATGGTGGTAAGTTACACTCTTCACCTCAGCTAATGCTAACTTCTAACTATACCACAGGTGGGGTTAGATGTTACTCACCCTTCGCCCGGCTCGGCGCCGTCCGCCAAGAGTGTTGCAGCTATGGTTGCTAGTGTCAACTGGCAGTTGGGACAATGGCCTGGAACCATCTCTGTCCAGCGAGACCAGCCGCCGGGAAGCGCGCGCGAAATGATAGACGAGCTGACTACAATGCTTGCATCTCGTCTAGTCCTTTGGCAGAACAACAACAAGGGTCAACTACCGGAAAATATCCTCGTCTATCGCGATGGCATTAGTGAAGGGCAGTATGACTTGTGTCTGAACGAAGAACTCCCTCGTCTGCAAGCAGCCTGCAGAGATGCCACAGCTTTTCCCGCTTATGCTAGACCAGGCGCTTTTCCTCGGTTCACGATCGTTGTCTGTTCGAAGCGCCATCATACTCGCTTCTTCCCTACCAAATCTAACGACGCTTCCAACACAAGCAACTGCCAACCAGGAACCGTTGTGGATCGTGATGTGACGACGCCGCACATGTGGGAGTCGTTCTTGCAGGCACACCACTGTATCCAGGGAACCGCTAAGCCCTGTCGCTACATCGTCATCAAAGACGAAATCTTCAGCAACAGGGCCGTGGTTAATCCCCGAGTCAATGCGGCTACCATGCTGGCAGAGCTCACAAACAATATGTGCCACATGTTCAGCCGTGCCACCAAAGCCGTCTCGCTTTGCCCTCCGGCATACTACGCGGATATCCTCTGCGAGCGTGCACGTATCTACCTGGCGGACCACTACACTGATGATACCTCCAGCCACACAGGCAATACTTCACAGGCGACCGGCCCTGCCCCTTACGTGGACCCAGAGAGTGGAAGAAGGATCAAGGGCTTTAAAGAGGATAATTGGGCTACGTTGAATGCTGCGCAGAAGGCCGCCTACTTGAACAAGGAAAACTCGGACAGGGAGGCTCAGCAGAGAGCGGTCACTATCCACAAGAATCTCGTGGACACCATGTTTTATGTTTAGGTTGGTTCCATTGTATGGGGATAAGTGAGCAAGGAAGTAATGGTAAGAAGGGAGATTGACGAACGATCACGGCCTATGAACAGCTGAGGTTGGATTTGCGCAGCCTGTTTTGGACCTTGGTGTGGGAATTTTGAAATTAGACCGGAGGGAGGTTGACCATAACGATTTACGACAAATTATAACTTACGATGGATCGCCGTAAGCCATATTTACAATGTCTATTAGTTTGGTCAGCAAGTTTAGTTCAAAGTGAAACCATTTCCTTTTTGATGGTTCGCATCCTGCTACCCTGGTGAGTTTTTGAGCTGAGTGTAATTCCTGTGTCAACCTTGAGGGCTGGAGAGGCTTCCACCACACCTCCCACACCTCCCGCAACCAGTTGAGGCCTCGATTTTTTGACCTGCCGCGGTTTATAAACTTGGAGGCTTGGTCATTCTTCAACGCCAATACCGGTACATGGGAGCTAGTGTCGCATTCATGCGTGTCCCTCTTCTACCGCAAAACCGTTGCATCTCGCCTCGCCCTTCGCCGATCACTTGTTTTATCAACAACCTGTTAGTTTTGCTCTGGCCAAGCATCAATGTTTTACTGGTTAATGTCCCATGGTCTGATTACGGCACTCAGACGCTCAGCAATTAGCGCCGTCGTTAATAAGTGCACCAAAATTCCTGGGTATGCCAGTGGCGAGCATCGCGATGCTGCCTCGTGTGGCACCGTGAGTGGTACACCCGAGCGGTAGAAACCTATGCGTGAAGGCCACCAAGCTTTGCTGACTTGCATGAAAGTGTGGATACCTCGGTCTAATCAAGAGGCACCCTTTAGCGACGTATCGAGTGGTAAGCTCTCGTCTATATTTGCAAGCTCAATCCTCGATAACGAGGCTTTGGTTAACGGTAGGTGTCTCATCTAACTCTGCTCTCTTCCACGATGTCCTCTCTGCCTGAAGACTCTTCACGCCTCATATCAAAATTCTGTAACTTCGTTACGGCCTTCATCGCTCTCCCCATCATCGCCGCAGCCCCATTCGATGTGGTCCGAGCAGCCGCATCTCCTCTCCGCCGTGTACCTGGTCCATTCTGGGCACGCCTCACCAAGCTCTACTACCTCTACATTTTTCGTGAAGGGCGTTTTCATGAAGATGTCATCGAACTGCATAAGAAGTACGACCCGGTAGTCAGGATATCGCCAAACCAGTTCTCCGTCTCGCCAACGAGCTACGACGATATCAGTAAGATAATGGGTTTCAAGAGCCATTTTTCCAAGGTAAGGCTTCGTCTGCTGCAACAGCTACATCGAAGCTTCAGAAGATGAGGTGTTAAACAGTAAACTAGGCCGACTGGTACAAAACTTGGATGCCACCAAACATGCCGGCGTCCCTCTTCCCCGACACCCACCCCAAAAACCACGCCATCCAACGTCGCAAATTCCAAAACGCATAATCCGTCTCCTCAGTCTTAAACTACGAGCCCTTCGTCGACGAATGCACAAAGCTCATCACCTCGCACTTTGACCGTCTCTCGTCAACCTCCTCCATGGTTGAGAACAAAGGTTTTTCAGATGTAATTGACTTGGGTCGCTGGTTCCAATGCTTCACCATGGACGTCATTGGATCCATCACATTCGGGCACCGCTTTGGGCTCCTCGACACCGGTCTCGATCCCCTAAACCTCCTTACCGAAGCCGAGGAACGAACCCAATACTCCGGTCTCGTCGGTTTCATCCTCTGGGCGCACGCGCCCATCATCTCCCGCTTCGGGGGCCACGGATACATCGCCACCTTTACCCGGCGCCTCATGGCTGAGAGGGAAATCGAAGTTAACGAGGCAGATGGGAAAGGTGTTGATCTCTGGGGGATGGGAAAGCCCAAGGATTTCATGTCTAGGTTTTTTGAGATTCATCAAAGGGATAATGGGAAGATGTCGGGGTTTGATATGTTTATTACTTGTAACATGAACATTGGGGCTGGGAGTGATACCACAAGTATTGCGCTGTATTGCGCTGAGCGCGATGTTCTATTATTTGTTGCATCCTAAGGATGAGGGAAAGACGCTGGGGAAGTTGAGGAGGGAGATTGATACTGCGAGCAGGGAAGGGAGACTGGATGATCCTGTGACTTTTAATGAAGCGCAGGAGTTGCCGTATCTGCAGCTTGTTATTAAGGAGTCTCTCCGTCTGCATTCTGTGGTGGGTATGGCGCCTCCGAGGGTGGTTAATAAAGCCAGCAGGATTGCTGGCGTCGACTTCCCGACTGGGGCGGTTGTATCTATCTCTCCCTGGGTCGCGCACCGCAACACCGATATCTTTGGTGAGGATGCGGACTCTTGGCGTCGGGAGCGCTGGGTGGGGGACAAAGCAAAAGTGAGGGAGATAAAGAAGTGGACCTTGGCATGGGGTGGAGGGAGTCGGACGTGTATTGGGAAGGGGATTGCGATGATGGAGATGGAAACGCTTGTTCCACAGTTGGTGAAGGGGTTTGAGTTTGAGTTTGAGGGGAGATTGAAACAGAGGTTGGAGGGCGGCTTGCGGTGGGAGAAAAGGACGACTGTTTTTAGTAAGATGTATGGGTTCAATGTTCGGGTTAGGAAGCGGGAGATGTGAGAGGTTTGTTACTTTGATAAATGCGCCTTCTACTGAGAACTACTTTGTCTCCATATATAAGGAATCATGTCCAGCACTACTCAATTATGTGTCAAACCGGCCACCTATAGCTCCCGTACCCAGTTTATATATCTCGGCAATATTGACTTGCGGCGTCTTAACGTCAATATAAAGTCCCCCCCAACATTTCTATGAAAGCTGGGAACTCTGCTAAGATGTATAGCGGAATTTTCACCCATATAGAACAAATTCTCCGGATCCTCACGTTGGTCCTCAGGATCCTTGAGTCGCTCTGACGACAGCCATTCGCCGTTGGTAGGTGCTTTGAGGACAGAACTATCGTCCATGTCTGATACGTGGGCGACGTCAAAAGACCTGAGTGAAACAAGGCATCTTAGTCGTCAAGTACATTACTCCTTTGTCATGCCGGATCCGTCGCGGTCGAGAACAACGGCAATAAGGCTCACCACTAGGACAGCCATACTGCACTTAAGTCAAAGAAGATCGACCCCAAGTCTTGCAAGCCATCATTCTTTATCGATCATCCGGCCAGAAGGCCTCGCTTCCTCGTCTGGCTCCCCCATCACGAGATACATAAGCCAGTTTGCTGACTTCGGCAGTGAGAACAAAGAAACTCTAGAGAACACTAAGAAAAGCACAACATCTACCTCAGTGATACCACAAAACACAGTGAAGAACGCGAATAACTTGCTCAAGGTGTGTGCTGACTTACACGTCATCTCAGAGTCCACATTGTACCAACGATGGCCCCACAACGGCAAGGATTCAATCAAGCCAGCGTCCCATGCCATAAACAACTTCGTAATGGATCATCATAACAGTAGGATCAAAATGCTTCATTCGCTCGCAACTGGATATATCATACAAGGCACAACTCCCCTTCTCCCTTACCCACTTCTATTCGACGGTGTCTGAGGGTGCTATGCCTGTTTCGTAATCGCTTTAAACATTCTTCATCATCCCTTGCCTTTACTCCTATCACTCGTCTCATCCTCCCTCTCCGTCAATGCTCCAACTTCAATGTTCAGCTCGACTGTGTCGGTCCTCTGCTAGGTGATCAAGGCATTCAGTGTCGATTTAGTCGTAGAACTTCCTGTTCTCGTTCTTGCCGAAAAGAGTAGTGCGGATGGCGGGTAATGCGGTGTCCTCAAGCAGGCGTAGACGCTCCTCAAGGTTGTTGTTGATGTCGATCTTGCCGCCTCCGCCGACGATGGAGAGGCCTCCGGCACTGTAGGATGTTAGTAAGTCTCCTTCCAGAACCTCCGAGGCACCCATTCCTGGCCGCTTTTAGAGGTCGCAAGGTTTGAGTTTGTTGGATGAGACGGGAATAGGACAACAAGGGACAGCATACCATCCCTCGGAGAGGGCCCCCCTCTCATCAATCTTGACCTCAATATCCTTATACATATTCTCTTTATACTCCTTCTTCGCATCCTCGATAGCCCTCTGTGCAATATCCTCGTCCGCCTTTCTCACCCTAATCATCACCTTCGGCTCGTTCAAAGCATAGAAACCCTCAAGCATAAGCTTGGCCAGCACTCCCTGATATTTCGATTCGTCCTTAGTAACCTCCCCCAGTCTCCCAGCCGCCGTCTCAAAAATATCATCCAACAGTTCCTGTCTCGCCGCCAAAACCCTCAATCTCGTCTTATTGCTCACAGTACTTCTCGTGATCTGCTGTGACATAGAGGCGGCCTTGAACTTCTTCTCATAGCTGGCATCGATGGCCTGGTTCTCCTCTCGGACAAGCTTGGATTTTTCAATGGCGAACTCCTCGTCAGCTTTGATTTCGATTTCGCTGGCTTTTTCCATGGCTTCTTGCGCAATGAAGGCGGTCATTTTCTTGAGCTCTGCTCCGACCTGAGGTTACCGGTATTAGCATACTGTCCGGTCTATGGTAGCTTGCAAGGTTCCCAGTGACGCTGGTGCTGGGGGGCCTGAGGGAGGAGAGACGGACCTGGTCATCGGAAAGGGCTTGCTGAGACATGATGGCGGTTGTTATGTGTATAGTCCCTGATGGTTGTGGTTGTAGGAAGCGTTTGGAGGGAATGTGTAGGTTGTGATGTGCCCAGCGGAGCTATGATGTGGTGTTGTGAGGCTGGGATACTGGGCGGAGTGCGATTAAGCTCAAGCCGATAAGACGCAAGTGCGGCCGATTGTGAGGTAGCAGGGACACGGACGGTGTATCACGTGGGATAACTGTAATGACCACCAACGCTTTCATTAAAGCTTACTGAGCTAAAGACTAACAGATTGGTTTATGTAGCTTCCGGGTGTTATTTCAGGACATTTTACATTATTTTATTCGTCTTCTACTTGTTATTGTCGACCACTCCCGATGCAGCTTCTAGACCGTCCCCAACACATAATGACCGTGCGCCTCCACCGTCTTTGGCACTTATCGTCACGACAAGCCCAGTACGTGACCTTGATAGACTGAGTCCAGACCTCGACGACAAGTTGCCATTCATTCAACAACCACACACTCAACCAACTTCCTGACTACCGCCTTTCAACATTCTATCGACAGCTAAACGCGCATGAGCACGACAAAATTGACATTATAGAAATGGGGCGGCTGGGTGACCTGACACCCGAAGGCAGCATATGTGTATGTACCTCTTATCGTCCTCCACACTCCACAGCTATATTTTTGCTCAACAACATCATACTTGGTGAGTTACTGACACTCAATTATAGATCGGCGTTCTCGTAGGTCTCCTTAGCACGGCGGTGCAGTCTATCGGCCTCACGTTACAACGCAAATCACATATCCTAGAGGATTCCCTCTGCTCAGAATCATGCCTCCTCACCTCCGAACCACGAACCCCTCGGCCAGCGCATAGAAGACGAAGATGGCAATTAGGGTTCGGCATGTACCTCATCGCCAACCTCATCGGTAGCACCATCCAAATCACAACCCTCCCCCTCCCCGTCCTGTCCACTCTCCAAGCCTCGGGGTTGGTATTCAACTCCATCTGCGCAACCCTCATCCTCCACGAACCCTTCACGCGCTGGAGTCTCGGAGGCACAATCCTCGTCTCCGGTGGCGCCATGTTGATCGCCATCTTCGGGGCCATCCCCAGCCCTGCCCACAACCTCAGCCAACTCCTCGAGCTGCTAAACCGGGGGAGCTTCCTCCTCTGGATGGCGGGACAGGCTGCACTGGTGGCACTCATACTCGGCATTGTTTGGGTACTGGGAAGGGAGTCTCGTGCTACGAAACCGAGGGTGAGGTTGTTACGGGGTTTGGCGTACGGCTGCATTTCCGGGATCCTCTCCGCACACTCACTCCTCGTTGCCAAGGTCGCGGTGGAGCTGCTAGTGAGGACGATAGTCGATGGGAAGAACCAGTTCGACCGCTACCAATCCTGGATAATCCTCATCGGCCTAGTAAGCTTGGCGTTGACACAACTCTACTTCCTGCATCTCGGCCTCAAACTCGTCTCCACCTCCGTGTTATACCCGTTGGTATTCTGTGTGTATAACATCATAGCCATCCTCGACGGCCTTATATATTTCCACCAAACGTCCCTCCTCTCACCTATAGACGCCGGGATGATTTGCCTAGGGACTGTGGTGCTGTTGAGTGGGGTGCTGAGTCTGAGCTGGCAGTTGAGTGATGAGCAGAGTCACCCTGTTGTGCCGTCCAGTGCACTGGCGCCAGGGCTAGGGTTGGTGGATGATAGTGAGACGGAATACGATGAGTTTGAAGAGGTGGCGGAGGAGGTGGAGGAGGAGCATAGGAGGTTGGAAGGGGATGAACCGATGACGCCTACGAGTAAGTTGGATACGGTTTTGGGTGCTACGAGGGGAGTGAGGAAGGTTATTAGATTTGGGGAGGAGGTGAATCCGTGGGCTGATGAACGGGCGGGTGGTCAAGATGGTGCTATTGGGTATGGCACGAAGGTGGATGAGTCGCCGGACGCGGTGTTGCCGACGAGGAGGCAAGTCAGCGGCCCGATGGCTGGAACGGTGGGGGAGAATACGCCGTTGCTCCTCAGAAATCCGAGCATCCAAAGGCGGCGAAGAAGGAGGTCAACAGGTTTCCATGGCTTCACTGCCAGAGACCCCAAAGAAGAGGAGAGGAAGAGCAGCGGACATTTGGGGAGGCTGGGGAGGATGTTCAATAAACATCATGATCGGTGGTGGAAGAAGGACGGGGATGGGAACAACGGGGACGACAGCGCTGTTTAGACGCTGAGTGGGTTGTTGCTGTTGAGGTATAGCATTTAGGTTTTAGAGGAGGCCGTCTACGCTTGTCTGTACGATACGCATGAACTAATTGAGCTTAAATCGGAAGGATACGCGTTGGTTTGCCTGGCAGGAGCAGGATCGGATGCATAATGAGGAGTTTGGGAAGCATTTATCTAGGATACAGGAGGAATGAACGGCGCACGGCGTTACGTGTATCTTGCAGCTGTTTCGTGGCAGAACCGGTTAGCATACTGGTTCTATCATGATAGAATAGATTGATTCATATCTAATCTACATTTATGGTTTGGGACGGTTCTCCAGGGCTGGGATTACTATGTTAGGCTATGACGGAAGAATATCGGAACCGACGTCCACTTCTCGGTTCTCATGTCATGCTATGCGGTTGGAAGCTTTCATCTTTGGTTATCGGATTTCGGTAATCCGCTTGCGTGTTTCCAGGGTTTTAATTGGACGGCGTGTGAGACCGTCTATTGTGGGACCGTGTGAGCTTTGGTGGAGTTTCGATGGAGTTTTAGAAGCACGGGATGCTCGGTAAAGCTTCTTTCCATCCTCCGCCGCAGTGCTGCCGCGTTGCGGCATGCGGGAGGAAGGTGTAAAGAAGTGGAAACGAAGGGTCATAGTTGTGGGTAGGGTTATGAATGATGTGAAGGAGATCCAGAGAGAGGATCGAAAAATGGGCAGATGATGGTAAGAAATGTATGAGATGTTGTTTCCGTGGGAGAATGTAAGAAACGCCTGATAGTCGTATCTGGGTGCAAACCAATTAGGAGTTTTCGTAAGTAAATAGCCGTCGGCACAGTAAGATGAGCCCTACAGGCCGAAACACGAAGATGAGTGGCGGAGTCGAGATTGTGGGTTTCATGTTTGCCCGTTTTCGCTGTATCGCTGGCCATAAGCTTCAGCCTTCTCTTGGATGGGAGCGCCACGCACAGTCTCGTGCAGTAAGTCGGCGTGGGATCTGGCGCAGTGTTGAGTAGACGTGGCTCAGGGCGTGGCCTCTTTACGAATGAGAAGGTGAATGAGTTTGGAGGATGTTATTGGCGCTTATTTGGACCCCTAGATTATCACTTGGCGACGTTTCAGACCAAGAGATGTCGGCGTCGGCACTGAAAGGAACGGTGCAAACCCACGGAGAGGAACGTTTCGAAATTGCGATTCCAAGGTATCGCCTGGATAGGTTAAGTGCGATGGGTGGAGGAGAACGGCCTCCGAAGTGCTTGTGAAGGGTCTTAGGGCGGCAATGTGATTAGTAACCTCGGAAGCGCGAGGATCGAAATCTGAGGATGAGGAGAGCAATCGAGGCTGAGTTATCTGAAACATCAGATCTTCACAACGATGGAGTGCGAGTGCAAGAGTGGGAAAGACGTTGAAAGATGGATGGGGCCTACCGATGTACTTTACTGTACAGTATATGGTGTACGTCGTAAGTATTGTCGGTGGGGACACTATATCCAGGATCAGCGACAAGGGCTTTGGCCGCGCAGAACTACCTTTTGATTGATCACTGGAACCTCCCGGGTGGCGAACCTATCTACAAAACATACCCTATATATCTCCGTGAAGAAGAGTCTTTCCAAAGGGTGTTTCCAAAGGATGTTTCCAAAGGGTGAGTACATCTTTATGTTGCATATTGTGGAGAGGAGAATGCTTGAGCTCGAGGATGTTGATATCCTCGGTGTTAAGCGGCTGGTGGTAAGTGGTTACGAGATCCCCAATCTCGGATCTTTGGGAGAATGCTTAAACTCCGCGTTCTCCTGCAGGTTGTGTTCGGTGCTGCAGCATGGTGGAGGTGAATATCGGCCGCGCATGTGCTAATCACGGCAAAGCTGCGTGTGAAATGGTGATGTAAACCATTAAAGTATAATTTATCAGCCGAGATGCGATGAATGGCTGTGTAAAAGCCACGGCGTAAGATGGAGACAGCCGCCGGATATCGATGGTTAATCTTCCGTCGCTTACATAGTGTTAGGGTCTTTTGGGTGTTGGTGAAGCATAAATAGATTGTGAAGTTATGGCTGTGCATAAGCTCTCAAGCTCGAGACTGGATCTCCAAGGACCCGGCCATGGTGGAGTTGCGTGCTCGATGGTTCTGCCGTGCTAGACTTCTTTAGTGGTGAGTTGTGCTTATGCGAGAGTTAGTTATGCGAGTTAGCGACTTTATTTGCGCTTCAGCATTCATTAGAGCCCGCGCTTCAGTGATGGCTTTTGAAGTCTTGGCGCTTGGAACGACACCCCCCTAGCCTAGTCCACGCCCTACCTTCAAAGCAGCACTCCCGCCAACATTACTCTTATCAGTGAATGCGCACTATCAAAGCCCCCGACGCATTGCTAACCCGCGGACAGCACGGCAGGCTGAAGTAACCACCTCCTGGAAACCACACCCACTCCCAAAGGACCCAGAGGGTGTCAAAGCCGTTTCAACGTTCCTTTTTGTGACAGCGTCGACTTTCAATTTACAATTTCGACGACACAACCACAATAAATCGGCCACCACGGATGTTATAGCGTCACCCAGGGTCTCTTCCTCCATAATTTCTGTCAAGTGACGAGTGTTGCCGCTGTCGCCGACCCAGCGCATTCTTGACGCGGTTGCGCTCTCCTGCCACGCCGCTTCTTCCGACGTAAGCGTAGTCAGCATAAAATCAAAATAGCGTCCATTCAACGCCGACCCGCGAACTGTCACGTAGTCATTGCCACAAAACTCCCATATTCCTGTACTTCGAATATACACCCTCGTTCACAGGACGAAACCACTGTCATTTGAAAGTTCGCCAAACTACGAATAGCGACGATATACTGTCTGTACTGCGCTGGCGCACACGATACTGACGACGGGCTTTTGCCCAATTGACAATAAATCGCCATGGCTATCCAACCATACATGGAAGAGGATCCAGAGCCGGCACCGCCCACGAACAGGCGTACACGATGGGCAACACAGCGGAAGAAGGGAACACATGCTGGGCGGAAACGAGTCTCGATTATTGACCGTCTAAACAAGGGGAACCAAAATGAGAAGAAGCGCGACTCTGGCGGGCCAACCGATCCAGCATTGGAAGAGCAAGATGGCTCGGAACACGAGGAAGCTGAGGAGGGAAATGGTCCTCGATCAGTCTTTGTGAATGTACCCCTGCCAGAGAGCTTCCAGGATGAGAATGGCAATATCAAAACGCAATACCAAAGAAACAAGATTCGGACGGCGAAATACACTCCTTTATCGTTCATACCGAAGAACTTGTTCTACCAGTTCCATAATATCGCGAATATATATTTCTTGTTCCTCATCATTCTTACGGTAAGCCGAGGCATACTTTTAGAGAAAGAAGGCAGCAGCTAACTTGTTGGTAGATTTTCAGCATTTTCGGGGGAGTCAATCCTGGACTCAACGCCGTCCCCCTAATCGTTATTGTTTTTATTACCGCACTTAAAGATGCGATTGAAGATTATAGACGAACGGTCCTCGATAATGAGCTTAACAACTCGCCAGTGCATCGCCTAGTACACTGGAACAACGTCAATGTTAACTCCGACAATGTCGGATTATGGCGCAGAATCAAGAAGGCCACCACAAAAGGCATTGCTTCTGCATTCAAGGCCGTTGTGGGTGTCATGAAGGTGAACAAGGGCGCAGATAAGGGGAAATCGTACGCACAGAGAGCTGTGGACGCCGAACGTGCCTCGGTGGATTCGACCGGAAGACGGGACTCCCAATATTCGATGCGCACTTCGTTCCAGTCTGCGAACGATATCCAGATGACACCAGTGCCATCGCCGTTACCTCCGGACGACCAGATATCTCAGAATCCATTCCATTCGGACGCCGATCCGCAGGAGATTGCTCAGAAGAAGCCGCTCGTACGTGGAGCGCTCGACGACTCTGACGTCATTGATCATACTATGCAACCACCTAATAAGGCAAGATTTCATGAAGACTATTGGAAGAATGTACAGGTCGGAGATTTGTTGCGTATTTACAACGACGACCAAATCCCAGCCGATGTGGTTATTCTGTCGACCTCCGACCCAGAGGGTGCTTGTTACGTCGAGACGAAGAACTTGGATGGAGAGACCAACTTGAAGTTGCGCCATGCTCTTCGCTGTGGACAGAAGATTAAGCATGCCAGAGACTGCGAGCGCGCCAAGTTTATGGTTGAGAGTGAGGGCCCTCATCCAAACTTGTACCAGTACAGCGCTGTTGCACGCTGGACCCAGCACGAGGAGAACCACCCTGACGGAACTGGCGAGGAGAAGGTCGAGCCAATTTCGATCAACAACATGCTGCTGAGAGGATGCAACCTGAGGAATACTGAGTGGGTTCTGGCTATCGTTGTTTTTACTGGTTTCGACACCAAGATTATGCTGAACGCTGGAATGACGCCTTCTAAGCGCTCCAGGGTTGCCAGAGAGCTCAACTGGAACGTTGTGTACAACTTCGTCATTCTGTTTATCATGTGTCTTGTGTCTGGAACCGTTCAGGGAACGGCCTGGGCCAAGGGCAGTAGTTCATTGGACTTCTTCGATTATCCTTCAGAGAACCCAGCATTGGAAGGATTCATCACCTTCTGGGCAGCTGTGATCCTGTTCCAGAACTTGGTGCCAATTTCTCTCTTCATTTCCCTCGAAATCATCAAGACCCTTCAGGCGTTTTTTATTTACTCTGACGTACACATGTACTACGACAAGCTCGACTATCCCTGCACACCAAAGTCTTGGAACATCTCGGATGATGTGGGACAGATTGAGTATATTTTCTCCGACAAGACCGGTACATTGACCCAGAACGTCATGGAGTTCAAGAAGGCGACTGTCAACGGCAATCCTTATGGAGAGGCATATACTGAGGCACAAGCCGGTATGCAGCGTCGTCTCGGAATCGATGTTGTTGCCGAGACAAAGAGGGCCGAGAAGGAAATCGCTGCCGCCCGTATCAGAATGTCAGAGAACAACCGCAAGCTTCACGACAACCCCTTCCTGCACGAAGACGAGGCCACTTTCGTCGCTCCAGACTACGTTTCTGACCTGGCTGGCGAATCTGGCGAGGAACAAATGGCTGCCACTAGGCAGTTTATGCTCGCTCTTTCGTTGTGCCATAGTGTTATCGCCGAGCACTCTCCAGGAGATCCACCAAGAATAGACTTCAAGGCGCAGTCTCCTGATGAGGCTGCGTTGGTTGCCACCGCTAGAGATGTTGGGTTCACTGTGATTGGAAACACTCATCACGGCATCAAGGTCAATGCCCTTGGAGACGAGCGCGAGTACGAGGTGCTCAATACTCTCGAGTTCAACTCCACTCGTAAGCGTATGAGTTCCATCATCCGCATGCCGGACGGAAAGATCATCCTCTTCTGCAAGGGAGCCGATTCTATCATCTACGCACGCCTCAAGAAGGGTGAGCAGCGCGAGCTCAGACAGACCACCGCCGAGCACTTGGAGATGTTTGCAAGAGAAGGTCTCAGAACTCTCTGCATCGCCCAGAGAGAGCTCGACGAGCAGGAGTATCAGATGTGGAACAAGGAGCATGCTCTCGCCGCCGCTGCGATCAATGACAGAGATGAGAAGCTTGAGAGAGTCTCTGAGATGATTGAGCAAGACCTCACTCTTCTTGGTGGTACTGCCATTGAGGATCGTCTCCAGGAGGGCGTTCCAGACACTATCGCTCTTCTCGCCGAGGCAGGTATCAAGCTTTGGGTCTTGACTGGTGATAAGGTCGAGACTGCCATCAACATTGGTTTCTCTTGTAACTTGCTCAACAACGATATGGAGCTTATCGTCATGAAGATTGAGGATGGCAAGGTCAGCACTGCTGAGGCAGAGCTCGACAAACATCTCAAGGCATTCGGCATGACTGGCTCCGACGAGGAGTTGAAGGCTGCGAAGAAGTCCCACGAGCCACCTGCGCCAACGCACGCCATTGTTATCGACGGTGACTCCCTTAAGCTTGTCCTTGACGAAACTTTGCGCCAAAAATTCCTGCTTCTCTGCAAGCAGTGCAAGTCTGTTCTCTGCTGTCGTGTTTCCCCTGCGCAGAAGGCCGCCGTCGTCAAGATGGTCAAGGCTGGTCTCGACGTTATGACTTTATCCATCGGTGACGGTGCCAACGATGTTGCCATGATCCAGGAAGCCGACGTCGGTGTTGGTATTGCTGGTGAGGAAGGTCGCCAGGCAGTCATGTCTTCCGACTACGCCATCGGCCAGTTCCGTTTCCTGCAGCGTCTTGTTCTTGTCCACGGTCGCTGGTCGTATCGTCGTCTTGGTAACACGATTGCCAACTTCTTCTACAAGAACTTGGTTTGGACGTTTGCCATTTTCTGGTATCAGATCTATGCCGATTTCGATCAGACGTATCTGTACGACTACACCTATATTCTGCTTTTCAACTTGGCTTTCACCTCGCTTCCAGTCATATTTATGGGTGTCCTGGATCAGGATGTTAGCGACAAGGTTTCCCTTGCTGTTCCGCAATTGTATCGTCGTGGTATTGAGCGCAAGGAATGGACTCAGACGAAGTTCTGGTAAGTAAAGAGAACTCCGCGTCTCGGTCTCCTGCTAACAAACCGCCAGGCTCTACATGCTCGACGCGACCTACCAATCCGTAGTGTGCTACTTCATGGTGCACCTCGTCTTCGCACCCGGCGTCTTCGTCACCTCGGGCGGCCAAGACGTCGGCGACCGCAACCGAGTCGGCGTCTACGTTGCAACCGGCTCCGTCATCGTCGTCAATATGTATATCATGCTCAACACCTACCGCTGGGACTGGCTCATGTGCCTGCTGACCGGCATCTCCACCCTCCTCATCTTCTTCTGGACAGGCGTCTGGTCCACCAACGATGGGTTTGCCGAGTTTTTCTACCAAGCCGCGGCACAGGTCTTCTCCCAGCCATCATTCTGGGCTGTCACGGCACTCATCGTCATTATGTGCCTGTTACCGCGGTTCGTCATCAAGTTCCTGCAAAAGGTCTACTTCCCCTACGACGTCGACATTATCCGCGAGCAGGTCCGACAGGGAAAGTTCGACTACCTCGACGATCCGAATGCGAGCCCACCGCCGAAAGAGTGGGGTGGTGCGAGTGCAAATGCTTCGAATGAGGACTTTGCGAAGCCCAGTAAGCATTCTATACTCAGTTTTGATAGCGATCAACGCCCGCTAAAAGCTCCGTCAGTCGCCGCTACCACCAACCACTCGACCCACAACTCGAGAAGTCAGAACGGGTCAGATGCTTCGAGGTATACTGGACATCGGTTCAGTATGCAGCTTAATGGGCAGGATGCTGATCCGTCGCCGTTGTCGCCGAATAATGGGAGAGCGTCGGTGGACAGGGCGAGAGCGTCGGTGGACAGGGCGAGACCATCGTTTGATAGGATGAGGCAGAGCATGGATAGGATAAGGCCGTCTTTTGAGCAGACGAACGACTTTACGTCCGCCGCGATGTTGACGAGGATGGAGAGTAGTCATAGCTTTGGGGCGACGCATTCGAGGAGGAGTATGCAGCAGGGGCAAATGGAGCCGTTTACGGATATGACGCCGCATGCTAGGTGATCGGTGGCGATCGAGCTCGGGACGAAGTAAGCTCGAATTGCCAGTATTGAGCGGGTGGACCGAGTACAAGGATCGACAGCACCAAGCCGGCGAATAGCAACCGGATAAAATAATGTACAATATACCTCGTTCGTTGCCGACGGTTCCCGTGGTGCGCCGTTGTAGGATTGCGGAGAGCTCTGTCTCAAATGGTGGATGATCCGGTTGATGCGATCTTTCCGTGGGCAGTTATGTTTGGCGCATGGGGATTTTGCATTTCATCATCGTTCAAGAGACGACACACCGTTGCAGAGGCAACACAGAAGGTTACATCTCTTTTGAATTGAGTACGAGAAGGAGAGGAGGAAGAGTGAGGAAGAGTGAGGAAGATGAGGAAGAGGAGGAAGAGGAGGAAGAGGATAAGAAGGGCCGCTTCAAATGAAGTCGATCCAAGTGTCAGAGGAGGAGCTTGGATTCAAGATACCAAGGGATTGAGTGATGAGTAAAGAGAGGGATTAGGCAACAGTTGATACTTTGAGGTGCATAGAAGGAAGAAGTGTACATACAGGACCGTATTATATTCATGATTCAAAATAAACGTCCCGTTCCAAGTGCAATGATTTGAGGTTTGAGAACAAGGTGACATGCTTGAATCTGCCGCCCTATATCGGCCAATACAATCGAGCTCATTCGCTCACTCTCCTGTTGACTCGTACTATCATACTATGTTAAAGTCGCTCGAGGTCTTTATTTCCACGTTCTTATTTTCCACGTTCGAAAATCTTCCCACGACCCATTAGTTAATTGCACTCAACAGCACCTCCAAAAGCTTTAGTCAACTTGACATTATCATGCGAGGCAAGACTATATGGTTATATGCAATAAATCACAAGTCAGAGGCCTCGGTAGAGTTGAACTTTGCAGGTCTGATGACCTCCACACGCCAAGCTGTGCTTCGTTGCGCCAAAATTTGGGAGACCCGCCGCTAGAGTTCTGACAGCTTGACATCTCAAGAATACTGGACTGTAAAGATGTGTACAACGACACCAGAACCGCTCCAATGCACGTGATTTCCCGTGAGATAGTAAAGTGTAATACACAAGTCGATACTAGGGTACCACGACACCACGTGTGCTTATCGTGGCCGTTGGTGGCTCGCGGTGACCCTTACTCTATGCCGTGGAACTGCACCCAGCTCCTCGACTTTCCAAGACCTCTCTAGGGAGAGAGACACCTTCTCCGGTTACGCCTTCTGTGGTGGTTTGCGCCTTCTGTAGTGCTCTTATGCCCAATTTTCCAGGTGGCCCTGTACACCCTTCAGACCACTGAGTCCAACACTTAAAGAGCTGCAGAAGCAACCTTGCTCTTCTCAATCGGGAGATTTCGCCAAGACGGTGTATAGAAGGGCGGACCTCCCATGTTTAGACGGCTGGGCGTGCGGTGACATCCCAGCCTCCGTATCTTACGGCACGCCGACGCAAGTTAACAGAGGTCACGACTTATCTTCGGCGACATCGTATTACGCACTCGGAGTTAGGGGACCGCAGGGTATTGAGATCATGACTCTTACAGTAGTGACGAAATGGCGGAAAGAACGCCCGCACCTATGAGGCTCCCAGGCTTCATCTAGGCTGCCCACTAGTACTCTGCAATGAAAGCCACGGTCGAGGTCGGGGGAAAGACTCTCAATGGCAATCATCACTTCCTCCATTTCCCGCTCACACCTCCCGCTTACACCCCTTTCCTCAGTTGCGTCGTAATATGCTTCCTCAGCACGGACGAAAGTCGTGGTGCTAAAGCCGCTCTCGTGATGCTAAAGCCGCTCTCGTGATGCCAAAGCCGCTCTCGTGTCATGGTTGGCTCACTCAAGCCACCTCATGAAGGGGTCGGCATTTTGATAAATTCCGTCCGCGATCCAGCCCGATCCAGTGACCAGGGTGTCACCGAGCTTCTTTCGTACTAGCTCCCCGCCACATTTCACGTTTGGCCTTGTCTCGTCGATAAACTTCCAATGAGAGGACTGGTCGGAAGCTTAATGTCCAATCCCCCATGCAAGTGTCGACGGCAGGGAGCAAATGGTGGCTTGGCTAATGGAATGGTGACGATCTTATCTGGGAAATTTACAGCTGGCTGCTATATATCTTGAGGAAGGGCTCCCTTTGTTCTTTTGTATTTATATGGCTGTGTCCTCTTCATAAGCAGAACTTCTTGGTGTAATAGGTCTCAAGCGACATTCATAGTTCTCGTCACCGCTTTGACGAGCATAACTCCTTTTTGTAATAGGTCTCAAGCGACATTCACAGTTCTCGTCACCACTTTGACAGGTGAAGCCGGAGGCGCAACTAAGCGACGAGTGAGAACGACTAGCGACAAGCAAAGGGAACACCAAAGAATACCTTGGGCTCGACAGCCTCGTCACACATACACTCCACGAAAGTTGGAAAGTAAAGTTATGAGACAGACTTGATCGGGGAGAGCGACAATGGCGATCGTCGATTACTTCAAGAAGTCCGAGGACGTTGGGAAGAGAACGACTGTGCCACCATCTACACCCTCATCCGAGCACAACACCACGACCGGTATCTCGCACAACAGCACCAGCTCAAAGATTGACACCACGACCGACGCGCACCTCAAGACGGGCGAACTCACTCCACTCGACACCCGCACATCTGACGAGCGCCGCCACGAACTCGAACGCATAACAACCGAAGATATAAACGTTGAGCGCATCTCCTACCCCTCCGGCCCAAAACTCTGGCTAATAATGTTCTCCCTCTGCTGCGCCATCTTCCTCGTCGCGCTAGACCAAACAATCATCTCCACGGCCATTCCAAAGATCACCGACGACTTTAGCAGCATCACAGACATTGGATGGTACGGCTCCGCGTACTTGCTTACCGCGACGGCGTTCCAGCCCACTTACGGGAAGATATACACGATTTTTAGTATTAAGTGGGTGTTTTTGGGTGCTATTGGCGTTTTTGAGTTGGGGTCCCTTATTTGTGCGGTGGCGCCGAGTAGCCCGGCACTCATTGTTGGGCGCGCGATTGCTGGGCTTGGGGTGGGAGGTATTTTCTCGGGCGGCATCGTGATCCTCGCGTATACTCTTCCGTTGGCTAAAAGGCCAGCGGCATTTGGTCTGGTTGGCTCGATGTGGGGGATTGCTTCGGTTGCTGGGCCCCTGCTGGGCGGCGCTTTCACTGATGGTCCGACATGGAGGTGGTGCTTCTATATCAAGTTCGTTTCCCATTCCTTCCCCCCCTGATATGTCATGTCATGAACGCGAGCTAACATACCCCCGGCCTCCCAATCGGAGCCATCGCCGTCGTATTCATCACCTTATACCTCCACATATCCCGCGTCAACAACGCAGCCGGCCACAGCCTAATGCATCGCATCAAGCAACTTGACCTCATCGGCGCAGCAATCCTCGTCCCGGGAGTCGTCATGCTCCTCCTCGCGCTCCAATGGGGCGGCGCAACCTATCCCTGGAACAACAGTCGCATTATTGGGCTCTTCGTCGGCTTTGCCCTGATGATCGCGTTGTTTATCTATTGGAACATCCGTCAAGGCGACAATGGGACCTTGCCCCCAAGGTTGTTTAAGAACCGCAACGTGGTGAGCGCCATGCTGCTCACGTTTTTCTTTGGCGCCGGGTTCTTTGCCCTCATCTTCTACATCGCAATATACTTCCAATCCGTCAAAGGCAGCTCCGCCACAAAGTCAGGTGTGCAGATCCTGCCCCTCCTCCTCGCCGTCGTCATCTCCTCCATAATTACCGGCGCGGCCATCTCGACTATAGGGTACTATACCCCGTTCCTAATAGTCTGCATGGGCCTCTTCGCCATCGGCGCCGGCCTCATCACGACCTACGACATCAACACACCGGTGGGGAATTGGTTCGGGTACCAAGTCCTCGCCGGGGCAGGCATAGGCACGGGCTTTCAGGGCGCCATTCTGGTGGTGCAAACTGTGTTGCCGTTGGTGGATGTCCCTGTGGGCACCACAGCGGTAAGCTTCTGCCAGCAACTAGGCGGCGCGGTCTTCGTCTCCGTGGCCCAAACCGTGTTTGCTAATGGTCTTATTTCGGGGTTGAAAGAGAATGCTCCAACACTCCCACCAGACGCGTTTATTAACAGCGGCGCTACCAGCATACGCAGAATCCTAAAGGACCTCGATGCCGAAGACCAACTCGAGGGTGTCCTCCAAGCTTATGCCAGGGGGCTGCAAAACTGCTTCTCAATCGCCACAGCCTGCGCTGTCTGTGCATTTATCTGCGCTTGTACGTTGCAGTGGAAGAGTGTTAAGAAGGGGCATGGACAGGATGCGCCAAAGGCTGGAGACGTTGAGGGCGCTTCTGGTGAGCATGCGCACCCTGGCCTCGAGGCATCGGCTGAGGGCGTCCTTGGCAATGGAGCGGTGGAAAATCCGGCGTTGGAAGAGGCTATTGGGGAAAAGACATCTCTTGGGGAACATCCGCTGAAGAATGATGGTGTGAATGAGAAGAGGGAGGAGGCTGGTATGGCTGCTAAGAGGGACCAGTAAGCGTCCTCAGCATTGAACCTAAAGGGGAAATTTGCGGTTACTTATACTGACGGGTTTCTCAGGATCAAGGTTTCTACGAGTTATCAGTTGTAATCTCCCTCCTTATTTACGGCGTTCAGGGGGGATGATAGAGCGGTTTAGCGAGCGACCAAGCGAAAATACCGAACATCGCATTGGTTGACTTATAAGGTCTGACCTAAGTCAATCATCGTATCTTGGACGCCTCCACGTATGGCCTCCTAAGTCGGGTAAGGTTCAAGAAACATACCCAAAGCAGGCCAAACTTCGAAAATGTTGCCAAATTCGCATTTTAGAACATGACCTTATAAGCCAGTGAATATACATGGTCGGTAACCATATAGGTCAATTAAAGCGGAATGCAGGAGTTGACAATGGTAGGTGGAGCGTCTGGGCATATTATAGAGTTCTTGCTGTCTGCTGTACACATACCCCACTCAAGGATAGTCTGGCTTTATCGGCAAATATACAAGCCAGAAAGCGTAATAAATCTTCTCAACTACACCTCATCACCCCTTACTTTGGCGCCGTGAACTTCTGGGCGCTCTGACACTACGAGTTAACTCCTCGCCATCGACCAAGTCCTTGAAGAAGTGCTATATATATCCACCCTATCAAGCCATATCCTTTCTCTGTAGCACCAATAGTTGCCAATCGTCTCCAGCATATGACCCCTTTGCTGACCAAAGCTGTCATAACGACTGCATGCTTGCTGCTTGCCATCGGCATCCCATCTCCCGTACAGTTAGCGTGAAGCATGAGCTGGCCGGTAATCTGTGATGTCAGTAGCACGATAATGCTGATGCCCTCCCCCATACCATTATTTTGGCACCTCATTCGACCATGCCATCGTCGCTCAATCCCCAGCAGCTCTTTCACTGGCCAAGGATGAAAGTACAGCACATAACCGGCTGCTCTATAAATACACGTCCCACCTCTCAACACTTCTCCTTGTTTACAAGCAGGATTAAGGTTATAGGCAGGATGTATGATTTCCTCGGGCGGCTGGATTCATTTATGCCTCACGGCCTCGCCGCATGCTATACAATTCGCTCCCGTTTCCAACTCTCAGTCAGCATTGAGTGCTTAGTTCAAGTCTGAAGGCTTCCTTTCACAACACTCTTTCAGAATGGTACATAAGCCGCTGCACTGAACCTGTTTTTCGAGTAAAGCAAGCACAAATGCTTCTTTTACTATCCGTCTTATGGCGGGCGACCTTGATACCTCCTCAGCCCCTGGAGGAAACTAAGCGGTGTCTAGTATTGACTGTCAGGTAGATGGTGGTGACAGCAGGACGATAGGCGGAAGGACGATAGCGGGGATGGAGACTCGCGGGCGACGTCGGCTATGATCACTGGATTTGAGAGTTTGAGAGTGGTGGCAGATGAGAGATGAGAGAGCTCATGGCATGTTTTTTCTTGTCGATTTTCTTGCTGTGAAGAGAATATGGTACCTGGTTAGGGTAGATTATATAGCAAGATGGAATGAGTGTTGGACCATAAATGGGAGCAAACATTTAGACCTCAACATCATACAAGCAAACTTCTCGATACCGATTCTTTACGAGTAAGCTTCCTTGGCTTCGATTCCATGCAAACAAACATTGTGAATAGTTTTCCTGATTGGTATATCCTAACAGAATGCCCCAACAGCTTCTACAGAATTCTGGCGTATAAACAAACGTGAAGCGAGTGTCTGGAAAGGGCCAGAACAATCATGCGTGCTTGCTTGTTTGTGTACTTAAAGCTGGAGGACATGTCGAGTTATTAAAACAGCAGCGAGATGTGTTCGGACGGCAGAACAAGACGTGTTTGAGTAAAGTAAAGACTCCTAGACTCAACTGTGTTGACTGGCACTTATTAGGATTCAATGATAAAGTATTGGGTAAATGACACTAATTAAACCTCGTAAGTCTACAAGAAGCATGGATGATGGTTACTGATACTGTGTAAATGTGAGAGCAAGGTTAATGAGAGCACGGGCTGATTCAGCACAAGTACCTCATATCCTCAATACCTATGATAAACAGATTGTGGAACAGTGTGAGAGAATAAATAGGGAGGACAATCGGCTTGCCATTTGTTTCATAGACTAAATGCTGGCTCTTTGCCAGCACTTAGCAGAGTGTAGCTATATATGTGTCCTATGCCAAGAATTGCCACCGTAGTTGCTCAAGTGATTTGACGGCGCACCGCCATCGTTCCGCTTGGGCTGGTTGTCGTAAAATAGACTAAGGCTTAATGCCAGCGCAGTTTCAGAGAAGGTTATCCTTGAAATTCATGACCCTGACAATACCCCTCATCTCTTGCTCCTACGGCAATCGCGGAGCAATGGTCGTTGTCACCCTTGACAGCACTGAAAATGCTGGGGTAGGTCCGAGGTGTCTAGGGGAGCCCTAAACAGAGTGGTGCACTAGGCGAGATATGGTCCAGAGGGATACTGAGGACCAAAGGCAAGAGGTGGTTGACTTGGACTAAACGTGATGTATACGACAGTGTATTCGAATAACTGGGGAGCAGTTGTAGAGCTGATCTGGCTCCTACAAGTAGGGAAGTTGCTCGAGGCCTCAGTTCACCAACGATCTGAATCTAAGGGGAACTGCTGCAGACAAGCTGTCAGTAGACTGGGACTGCACAAACGCGGTCTTGTGCACGGCGTAGAGCATTGGTAACGTTACTGAGAACTGTGGTTGGTTGTGTGGAGTGTTTAATAACGTACAGTAGCGGATGATGAAGATTCTGTGAACTAAACAGGATATTACTAGCGGTCCATGAGAGAACCCTGAGAACTAGTGATATGATAATGAATGTTATTGTTTGCTTGATCGTCCAAAGAGTGGAACGATCAAGCCTATTTATTCTAAAAAGTGTTGGAAACTGGTGGAATGTAGTGGAAGTTTCCAGACCAGTATTTTGTAAGCGGAATGTCCTGAATGATTCTGGAAGAACTGAGTAAGGCAAATGTCGAGATGATAATCCAAAGTGTTGAACTGTGTAATAGTGAGCGTCTGGTATAACTGTGATAGCTGCATTGG
>RCNJ01000313.1_pt1 | contig 23793 bp, 20 predicted proteins | sample 2041171 | NCBI WGS metagenome assembly RCNJ01 (sample SAMN09708213, study PRJNA481090) | feces metagenome | biome: feces | host: Pygoscelis adeliae | place: Antarctica: Rookery Lake | collected 2010-03-01 | reverse complement strand
GCCGAGGTCAACCAAAGAGGTGTCTCTTGTATTTGGATGTTGATTTTAAAGAACCTTGCTTAACCGCAACAGAGTGGCCTGACAGTCATCTATTATCATAAGAACATCTCCTTGAACCCATGTTTGTTTGCTGTCAGGCATCAACGGCATGCATATTGCAAATGCTTATTGTAAGAGTGTAATTGGCAGTGTGGCTCAGGCATAACCTGGAGATGTAAGATCTCTAGTCAATGTGTTACAACTCCGCAACGCGACCCACCAACTGGCGACCCTAGCGTCGCAACCTCACAACCAGGCACCTGCCACAACGATTGGAAACCCGACCTCCAGGATAAAACCCTCAGGAATACCCTCCCAAAAGAGGCATAGCCCCTAGGTAACAGAACACACTAAAGTGGAGAAAAAGACCGTGCCTCAAGATTGCTGGATTGTTTGGATTGCTCCAACTGTCCAATAATCCAAGCAATCCCACCAAATTGCGATATAATATAGAGCTCAGTCATTCCTCTAGCACTGGGAACCTCATAGTCAACTCACGCATTCAATCTTGAATACGGTAAGGTTGTGTAGGTCTGAAGATTCCAAGGGAGCCCTAGACGGGGTGGTGCACCAGGCAAGATATGGTCTCAAGAGATACTGACAACTAAAAACAAGGGGTAGTTGAGCCGGATTGAACGTGATGTATACAACAGTGTATTAGAATAACTGAGGAGCAGTTGTAGAGCTAATCTGACTCCTACAAGTTGGAAAGCTGCTCGAGGCTTCAGTTCACTAACGAGGTGAATCTAAGGGGAACTACTGCAGACAAGCTGCCAATAGTATGGGACTACACAGACACGGTCTTGTGTATGGCGTAGAGCTTTGAAAACGTTACTGGGAACTGTGGTTGGTTGTGGGAAGTGTATGATAAAGTATGGTAGCGGATAAGGAAGATTCTGTAAACCAAACATGATACCCTAGCTGTCACGGGCGCGCCGTCGTGAAGAGCGCAAGCAGGTCGGGGCGACCCAACCGTGATGCCTCCTAAGCATAGGAGACTCAAATCTCAGGCTGCAACCTCCATACAGGTGTAGGGGCGGTGCCACCACCGAGTCGGGGGCTGTACGGCAAAGGTTCAACTCCGCACCCCCTTCCTAGCTAAACAACTCTGACCCCCTACTAGGAGGGCTCAGAGTTTAGCTTGTTGAAACTCGACATATGCCACCCCAAAACTCCGCACCAAGGAGATGTCCGGGACCCCTAGCGGGAAGAGGTCGGCGGCAGCAGGTCAAAGTTGCTCCTGAGCTTTGGGTTGAAAGCACGGACGATTAGGCAGGACGTTGGTAGGAGTGACTGGACACTCCTGCAACATATATAAAGAGAGCATTGCCTGGAAAGCTAACACCTCCAGGCTAAAGTCTACTCGTCAATGCAGATTCTGTACTGTTTGAGCCACACTGCATGCCACACTCTTACATCACAGCTCTAATGCTCTGGCAACCACAACCACTGCGGATTCGCTTGGCACAGACAAAGAGGCTTTACCCATGGAGTCATGTGAGAATGTGAGGATGTGACAAACATTGCATTCTTTGCTGAGATTTCCTGTCACATCCTGAGCGTAGCTCTTTGAGATACGTCTTGTCCACAGAGGCTGACCTACCTTAGGGGACTAGTGCCTACCCGTTGCAATAAATGTTGTGCCAACCGCCTGCCATGTTGCATTCCCCGTCTACTTGTTCTGTCCGAGCCCGCCCGTGGCATGACATCCTTACCTTGTTTACAACCCTGAGACGGATAACCTCGAGGTTGTTGCCTATGGTGTGGACGTGCGGACCGAGGTGGGACAATATCGGAAATTTATATCATAACCGTAAACCCAACCTCCCGCCCCTTTTCCTCAATCGACATCTGTTGGAAGTCGGAAGAAGGGTCAAGGTCGCCATCCCAGATTGGTCTCACAGCCCACTTCCCGCCATCTGTCAGCAAAGCACGAGCATGTGGCCACACCCCATCAACATCCGGTCTGCTGGGGAACGGCCCTGGACTTGGCTTCAGCTTCAGGTGTGGAATCGTACCAGAGTGCGGCGGATGGACAGGATGCGGCATCGGAAATGGTGCGAGGACCGGCTGCGACATAGGGACGGGCCTGTCATCATCTCCTGCACGAGGATTCGGAACAGGATGAGGCATCGGAAATGGTCAAAACGCAGGCTGAGGCAGGACGGGCTTGTCATCGCTTCCTGGCGGGTTTGGAAAGTCTGGTTTAGGTAGAGGGACGTCATCTGGATGTATAGATTTTTCAACCATCACTGGAAACGATGGTTGTGGAGGTGGAGCACCATCGTCTGGTTGCGTCGGGTCCACGACTACATGTGGCCACCGGCCATTATGAAAGAGAGTTGGTCCATCGGTGGCTGGTCCATTACTGGGTCGGGCTGTACGATTGCCGGCCTCGGAAGTGGACTCGGACTCAGTGTGGGTTCCGGTGCAACTGGTTTGAAATTGATCTCTCCTGGACTGGGCATTGTGATTAGGTCTCGTCGTTGTGGTGGTGAAGGATTTGGTATAGCAAGGTCGCTGGGATTGGGAGTCGAGTTGGATGAGGAATCGGAAGATCAAATGTGTTTGAAATTTTAAAGATAGATCTGATGTCTCTGCTGTCTGTGTGCTTCGAGGTCCATGTTGTAATCTGAGCGTAAGACGAGGGGTTCAAGGAGACATATATCCGCTCCTCCCAGCCCGCGTAAGGCAGACATCGGGAGGATCTGACATGAGTTCTGGGTCATTCTCGGTAAAATGGCTGTAAGCTGAAAACGAATCTCAATTACGAGGTGGCTTTGTTGTGGTTGTGGGTGCCTCCCGTCCGAAATTAAATTGAAGGTAATCAATCGGTCTGCAAGACCCGATCTGTATCCCCGTCTGTGCAGCTGAGTCACAATTTGATTCGGTGCCACGCATGAGCTGAGCAACCACCACGATCCACATCGGATAGCACAGAAGCCAACTCTATCATAGGCAGTCTAACCGCCATCAATCGCATGCTAACGCGACACTGATACTCAAGCGCTCAATGTGGCATTGCTAATGTCGCTTTCTCCACTTCACAGTTGACCAAAAGAAGGAAGGAAGCACTCACATATATAAACCAAATCTGGCCACTTGAATGTAACCTAAGCTGACCTCAACAAAGTTAACGCCATCACGACGTCAGTCACAGGATGGGATGATGATGAAAACCCTCGAGCTGCCCTAATTGCGCCACAGAGCACGGCTCCGTATGAACTTCAATACTTCACTCTATTGGGACAAGTGTGGACAGTTGTCACCGGGACCGATAAACTGCATGGACGGCTGGAATTTCGAAAGCCTACTTGTTGACTAAGTGATAAGCTAAGATTCGCTGTTTACATCATGTTGATTCTCTCAGATGCTCCTTCCGTGAAATTCCACAAATATCGATTGATAATAAAATCAAATAAAATAGTATATGGCCGTAAAGACCATGATAAATGATATTCTCCTGCTGTTGCATATCGCTCTTCTTCCGTATCATGCAGACCATAAGCCCAATTATCGCATTCTTACCTCTTGCATAGATTGCCGCTCCATCCATTACATCATTCTTCTCTCTTTCCTTACAATGTCCAATTATTCCCCTCCTCATTAACAAACAAACTCAAGTCCCCCACATCCGCCGTAAACCCATCTCCAAACCCCTTCGCATCAGCACCCAGACTCAGCAGATCAGCTTCTTGCGACAGAATGGCATCATCTCCAAACTCTCCCAACTCCAAGAACATCGCATCAGGATCCGGCGCAAGACTTGCTGAGCCATCCAGCGCATCATTCTGTGACGCTCCGTCGTAGTATCCCATACCAACGCTGGGACTAACGCTTGAATGGTAGCTTTCTGACGTACCAGGACGTGAAGGTCGTGAGCTAGCAACGCTTCTATTACTACTCCCCGTCGTAAAGTCCGGCGTTGGGACGTTCATCATGAGCTGGGGACTGACACACGCACTGCTCCCCGTCGTAACAGGAGGAATAACGAGCGAATCGTACTTAAACACCACCGGCCCTGTTGTATTGAATGCATTGCTCTGTTGGCCTTGGTACGGGTTCGGGACGATGAAGTCGGCGAACGGTGCTGAGTCCAAAATGCCGTAATCAGGAACCACCGACCTCCCTCGGTGCGACGTATCAGACTCAGAATAGTACTCAGATGCAATCGAGTACGATCCCTCACTCGACATCGTGTTACTCCTCTCCTTTTTAATACTCGTCCTCTGTTGTGTCGCAACACTCTTCTCTCTCCTTTCCTCATCATCCGGCCTCTGCTTCCGCGGTCTCCCCCTTTTTACCACCTTCTTGACAACACCTTCAAAAGCACCCACACACATACCCCTCTGTCTATGCCTCGTCAGCGCATCATGTCTCGCAAAGCTATTTCCGCATTTACACGGGTACGGCTTCACGCCCGAATGGATTTTCGCGTGGCGTTTCAAATCATGCTGTCTAACGAAGCACTTTGAGCAATGCGGACACTGGAATTGTCTGTCCCCCAAGTGCGTTTGGACGTGAGACTTGATGTTTTCTTTCCGTCCGAAGCGCTTGTTGCAGTCGGGGAAGAGACAGTTGTATTTCTGGTCTGAGGGGTCGGGACCACGGATGTATTGACAGATATCGTCCATGCTGATACCGGTTTCGTTGATCTGTTCTTCGGAGTTTATGGACGCATGGGAAGCTGTTGACCGGGAGCGAGAGCGGCAGTGGGAGGAGTAGGCCGGAGAACTTTCGCGGGTTTCTGACCCGGAGAGATCTGGGTATGACGATTTGAATGAGGAGTCGTGGAACGGATCGCTGTGAAGTTGCTTGAAAGACAACTCTGGCGAAGAGTTCTGAGAATGGTAAGGTGAGTCGAAGGATCGGACACTGGCTTGCGAGCTCGGTCTCGAGGACGGATGGACGAAGAATGAAGATGGTGGCATCTTAGCACGGCTCTCATCCTTCGCCGGCTCGCTCATTTCTGCTTGCTCTCGCATTTGCTGAAAGCTGGACTTTACAGGTGAGCTTTTGCGACTTGGCTTGATTGTTGCTTCCATGGATTCATCGTAGTCTTCGTCGAATCTGTGAGGTACTGGCATATCAATTCTTGTCGGTCGCTGGAATGGAGTTTGTTCTGGAGTTGGAAAATAGCCTGCCAACCGGTTAGCACAATCAAGGTTTCCATCTATTCGCGAGACGCACTGTTGGAGTTTGGGTTTGGAGGTGTTAAATGTCTCGACATAGACTGTCCAGCAATATTGCGGTCGAATTGTGCTAGGCCGTCCGCCATGTTTCTGCTTAATGGACGGCTGACAGGACGACTTGATGGCCGTGAAGCCTTGATTGTTGCATACATGTCATCCTGCTGTGAATTCTCCAGTGACTGTGAGAAATCAATAAAGGCAGAAGGAGTGAAGGGTTCATTACTAGGGTTGAATGTCGAGTTGTCCACGAAGACTTGGCTTGTGTCGACTCTAAGCGATGGGTTGAAATTTCCAGCGAAGGGCATATATGAATTCTGAGTCTGCGAGTTCAGTGACGAGCCATACATGTCCAAATCGGCGCCATCGACGGATGATCGGTGTGGAGTGGCGCTAGGCGATATCAAGTAGTTCTCGTCGTTCGTGGGATTGAAGTAGTATGGCGAAGGTTGCTGGCCCTGACATGCTAGTCTCTGCTGTTGCGCCTCTCGTATGATATGTTGCTGGCTTTCGGTGTATCCTTGGTTAGTCGTGCTTACCCGAAGCTGTTCTTCCTGAATCGAGTTCCGTCGGCCATCCATGCTCATGCCACGGCGGTGCATAGACTGTCTCTGAAGATCAGGAATGGCAGGGACCCTGGTGGCATCATATGCTGTGGGTGTCGATTGTTGTCGTCTGTGCAGTCGTTGCTGCCGAAGATTGGTCGTGGGATTATTGGACATCATCTTCGAATGTCAGATAAGCTCGAGGGAGTGCGGTCGACGTTGATTATTGCAATTAAGCAACCCAGGTGGTTCCAGGACTATTCAATGTGAGCATGAGCTCTTTCAGGTAAGGGGGATGTTGCCTACATCACGCAGACAAATCTGTATGTCCAGGCGTTTGGTCCAAAATGAAGCTATTCAGCAGCCGCGCTCTAGAGGAGCTCTTCGGATTTTAATGCGGCCGTGCGAGCCTGGATAGATAAAGTAAGGGCAGAAGATATCTCGCAAGTGAAGTGCGGTGCAGGAGAGTGGAGGTGTGTGGAGATGTGGAGTATTTTTTGGATTTGACAGTTGTGATCTAGAGATGCTCGCTCAGTGCACATTCAAGGTTGATCCCCGGTTTATGCAATTCGGGCAAGTTACAATCAAGGTGACGGCGGCTGACTGCGACCAAGGAATCCGATGTAAACAGAGATCCTGCCTGTCGCCGAGCAACCAGGCACGTGAAGTGAGGATTGACGGGGGTCGACGGGCCAAGCCTTTTGGAACGCGGGCCCAATCACGCATCAACATCCGACGACTAGAGGAACTCCAAAACCACAGCTGCTCATTGGCAAAGACCTATTTGCTGCGCTTTAACCCAAAGAACAAACAAAACTCCAGAGAAATAGTAGCTTTAGCTGCTACACTAATACAAAATGTCTACAACTGGACGCACCATGAGAGGCGACACTCCATCGCGCACCGGTGGAAGGGGAGGAATTCCATCCTTCGTAAACAGCCCCGCTGCACCATCCGGCATTCCAAGGTCTATCGAACCACACAGCAGATCGATTCTTGAGAGCGACGTCGGCGGTTCTTCAGTCACCACCAGCAGGCAGAAGCAGAGTAAGAAGGATGAGGTACGTTCGTTCTGCTTCTCAAAAACAAAATACTGGACCCTTCACTGACCAATCGGCAGGCCATCCGCAGAAAGATTGAGGGCGACCTCAACAAGAAGACCAAGACAGCTGGTCGCGCCAGACAAACCAAGAAAGCTCCTCCAGGAACCGTCATGGCTCTCCGCCCATCCCAAGCCCTTCAGATCAAGCCAAACACCACTGTCGCAGAGGCCGCACAATTGATGGCAGCAAAAAGAGAGGACTGCGTTTTGGTTACAGATGACGATGATCGCATTGCTGGTATTTTCACGGCTAAAGATTTGGCATACAGAGTTGTCGCAGCGGGTGTCAAGGCTGCCAACATCACCATCGCCGAGATTATGACCAAGAACCCACTTTGCGCCCGTACCGATACTTCCGCGACCGATGCGCTCGATCTTATGGTTCGCAAGGGCTTCCGTCACTTGCCAGTTATGGACGAGAACCAGGATATCTCTGGTATCCTCGATATCACAAAGTGCTTCTATGAGGCAATGGAGAAGTTGGAGAGAGCTTATAGCTCGTCGAGAAAGCTTTACGATGCTCTGGAGGGCGTCCAATCCGAGCTCGGTTCCAGCCAACCGCAGCAGATTATCCAGTATGTCGAGGCTCTGAGACTGAAGATGTCTGGACCGACTCTCGAGTCCGTTCTTGATGGCCGCCCACCAATTACTGTCTCTGTTCGCACAACCGTCAGAGATGCCGCTCAGTTGATGAAAGAGAACCACACCACAGCGGTCCTGGTCCAGGATCAGGGCTCAATTACCGGTATATTTACCTCTAAGGATGTCGTCCTCCGTGTTATCGCACCGGGACTCGACCCAGCGAACTGCTCCGTCGTCAGAGTCATGACTCCTCACCCAGATTTCGCACCAGTCGATATGACCATTCAGGCTGCTTTGAGGAAAATGCACGACGGCCATTACCTGAACCTGCCAGTCATGAACACCGACGGAGAGATCGTTGGTATGGTCGACGTCCTCAAGCTCACCTACGCCACTCTTGAGCAGATCAACACCATCAACACTGGCGACAGCGAGGGTCCCGCATGGAACAAGTTTTGGATGTCCTTGGAGGATCATGACACGGCATCCCAGATGTCCGGAGAGGGCAGCTCCCATCACCCAATCGTCCGCTCGATAATGTCTCCAGATATGTCTCGCCACGAACGCGGCCTCGACCACAGCGTTGCGCCAGGCGACTCTGCTTCTCACACAGGCATGGATTCGCCAGTCAGGCCTGAGGAGCCACAAGTTCCAGTCGAGGAGATCCCGTTCCCATTCAAGTTCAAGGCGCCAAGCGGAAGAGTCCACAGACTCCACGTCATTGCTGCCAACGGCATGGGCGAGCTGATCTCCCAGGTCACTGCCAAGCTTGGCGGTGAGGTCGATGCTGTCGGTGGTGCTGCAACGTTCGAGGACTGCAAGCTCGGTCTTGCTGGCTACGCCTTGTCGTACCTCGATGATGAAGGAGACACCGTCTCCATCACCACCGACCATGATCTCAAGGAAGCTATCGTCATCGCCAGACAAGGACGCAGAGACAAGGTCGACCTGTTCGTCCACGACCCAGAGAAGCCAGCCATCACTGCTACCCTCGACCCACACCCAGTCATCCCAATCGCCATCGAGGCCCCAACTCCACCGGCATCTTTTGTCCGCGAGAGGAGGAGACGAACTGATTCCGAGGTGGAGGAGAGCGACGAAGAACGTGAGAAGCGTCGTGCTCGTCGTGCTCCTGCTGTTCAGACACCACCACCACAGATTATTGCGGGTGTGCCAAATGAGTTGATCTTGCCCGGTGCTATCGGTGTGTTGGCTGTCACTATTGTTGCTGTTTTTGCCCTTACTAGGGCGACGAGCAGATAAATCGTGATAGCGTGTTGTACAGTCATCGAAGTCCTCGCTGGCTATATATCCGGAAGGATATACAAAGTGCCTTATGGCTTCCTTGGCCGTACGGTACCTTGTGTAACTTTTCGTGCGCGTCGATCAACCCTGCACCTCGGATATACAGCTTTTTGGGAAGACTGGGATGTGTAGTGGTAGCGGGTGTACTTTATTTAGGATGGACTCCATTATTCCTTTTGTTTTTACGACTTCATGATGTGTGCATCATACTTTCTGCCCGAGTAAGTATAATACTCTGTAATATTCATTAGAAGCATGTTTTTGTTTAAACCAATTTTCTGGACAATTTGCTAAGGAGCTTTGTGTTGCTGTGCAGAGTGATAAAGTGATGATCCGCTGCCACCACAATTCTGGCCAGTCCAATGCAGTCGCACCCATGCTGCATGCCGGATTAACCTACCACCGACGACCGCGCTATCAACCCCGAAATCTCAAAAGTTCCGAAGACGACGACGAGCAAGATACTCCGACTCCCCGTCGCCCATATGATGATATTAAGGACCTCAGTCTCACGGCAGGGTAAGCCTCTCTCCTTACCTCCTGAAACTATCATTGACATCCAAGATAGTGCGCCGCGCCGCCGAGGCGACCAAGACCATCCGCACCATCGCGACCACCACAACCGAGAAGCCATATAAACCAGTCGTTCATTTGACACCAGACACCGTCTCTAAGGAGACCGCACCAGACTACCACGCCGCGCAACACATCAAGAAGTCCACCGGCAAGTTCGGCTCCGACATCGCGCCGTTCTACCAACCTCACAAAGCTTTGACCTCTCCCCTCGAACCCAAGGATGTTACGCTTGAGCTGCTTATGGCATCCCAGGCGCATATGGGGCATAGTACCAGCCTGTGGAATCCGATGAATCAGAGATATATCTATGGTGTGAGAGCGGGCATCCATATTATTAGTCTTGAGCAGACGGCTGCGCATCTTAGGAGAGCGGCGAAGGTTGTTGAGGGTGTTGCTGCAGCGGGAGGAGTCATATTGTTTGTTGGAACACGTAAAGGACAGCAACGTTCGGTCGTTCAAGCGGCCAAGATGGCTGGTGGTTGCCATCTGTTCGATCGATGGATTCCGGGAGCGATCACCAATGGATCTCAGATTCTGGTTAACTCTAGACTGAAGGTTGTGGATGAGCTGGATGTGGAGGTCACAAAGCAGGGTGGAGAGCTGGAGCGCAAGATCGCCGAAGCGGCTGCGATTAAGCCAGATTTGGTCGTGGTTCTGAACCCATTGGAGAATTGGGTGTGCCTCCACGAGTGCGGTCTGGTCGGTGTTCCAACAATCGGTATCGTGGATACTGATGCGGATCCAACTTGGGTCACTTACCCAATTCCAGCCAACGACGATTCGTAAGTTTCCCCGAGCGAGTATAGCTGTGTCGCCGACAGACTCCTTTGTCCCATCAGTAAACTCGAGAACTGCGCTAACCCGATAACAGCTTGAGATGCACAAACCTCATCGCCGGTGTCCTCGGCCGTGCAGGTGAGACAGGTCGCAAGAAGCGTCTTGCAGCTGCTGCACAAGGAAAGCGTGTTGGTGCTGATAATGATTTGGCGGAGTGGATCAAGAATGATAAGCTGGATAAGAGGTGGATGGGAAGACCACAGCAGAACAGTGAGGTTAGCGCCGCTGAGTTGGCTTACTCGAGCTGGCAATAAATGATCTGTGGACAAGAATGTTGGTGAAGGTCGCTATTAGGGTGAGAGGATGGGGATCGAAATGGGCAGGTAAAGGGGCGGGAGTTGTACGATATATGCATGTCAGGGCGATAGCATACAGATGTGCAAAGGGTAAGGGGAATTGGGTGTATCTGCGTAAAATCCAAAATGTATAAATCAAGTTCTTTTTTCAATTTCTCTGTATGCTCATCGGCATGATTCAATCTTGGATCAAGAGGCATGCCGATAAAATTGGCTAGTCCGACTGACGCTAGGACGCAACGATTGCAAGATCAAACTGGTTGATACTCTCCATTATCTTTGTATCGATAAATCTTCTCCCTCGGGACATACTTTGTCACACTAAACAAATGTTACGGTGAGGTTTTGTGCCCGACCACCTTGGTGGATATGAGTGTTTTCTTGCCAGGCAATTATGGATTTACTCAACGTCGTCGACACAACTTGGGAGAAATCTGAGGTTTTATCGGCAAAGTTACCAAATTTATAGCTCTTGGAAACTAACTGTGAGTTGTAATGTCGGGCTGAATGGTTTTCCTGCCATAATGCATGATTTTTCGAAAAAACCCCTGTTTCCTTTTATCTTTTCTGGAATCTCTTTCAGTTTTTCTGATTTGAGCAAATACGGATCAAACACCTGAGCTGTGTATAAAATTCTCCATGTCAACATCAGCCTATTAAACAATTTACTGGTCTAACTCATTATCTCAGTTCTTCAAATTTAAAATTTTGTGTGCGGTTTTGCTGCAGCCCGGAGTTTCCCACGACTCCGAGATTAGAAACATGAGTGGAAACAGCCTTACTCAAAAGTCAGAAAACGCATTTTGACAACAAAACAACGCATGCTTATCAGCGAGGCTTCTATGCTACGACGAGAAGGTGAGGTCACTACTGTATAAAGCAACGATATCGCTGCCAAATTGAAAGTCCTCTTCATTCACTTTCAATTCGGCACTCTTAACTAGTTATCCTACATCAACAGTACCCACCGCCATCTTCATCAAGGACCGCTCTAAGAAAAATGGCTTTCGAATGGGGTGCTCAAGACGAGTTCAACGTCCGCCTCACCTTCACCCACAACGGCACAAATCTTCCTGCCCCTGACTTCTTCCACCAGCAAGAAGTTCAGACCATCACCCTCTGCAACACTACGCGCGACTTCAAAAATCTAGGTTTTCAAGTACCTTGACAAGTTGACCGGCGAAGAGCAGAGTTTGAACGGCGCAGGCGCCGAAACCTTCCCATCAATCAGATGCAAGTCCGTTGGGCCACTAAATATGGAGAGCCGATGCGGCATACAATAATCCACGACAAGAATGTTGGGCCTACGTTGGACCTGATGAAGAAGAACGGGAGGGATGTTTTCATTGTCACGCAAGCGATCCCAAGAGTTCGAGGGTCATCGTTTGTGTGACTCGGTTCCTCAGAAGAGCGAGTGATTCTTGTTTTAGCAGAATTTCACGAATAGGGAGGCGCAGGGCGTCGAGTAGAAATGATAACAAATGTTACGCGAAAGGAGTCCCTGGTTTCATTGCGAAAACCTATGAACTAACTATGAGCGAATGCCCTCTATCTGAAACCCTAATCAAGCAAGCTAGCAAAAGGATCAGGCTTCCTCGCCTCAGGTGCGACGGGTTGAGAAGTGGATGGTTTTGGTGCTTGCTGCTGCATGTGCTGCTGGTACTGTTGTTGTTGCTGCTGCTGATACTGCTGCTGTTGCTGCTGCACGTATGAAGGTTGTTGAGGGTGTGGTGCTGGCGATCCAAATGCGCTCATAACATTGTTGACCTTGTTCCGCACCGGCGGGGTCTGGAACCTCTGTGGTCCGGAGCCGAGACTGATACCTCCAGCTTCTCCATGGGATGGCATTGAGCTACCGCTGATCTGAAGACCGAGTAAGTCATCCGCTAAACCATTACCAGCACTACTTTGTCCGGCCGCCGATTGCGCTGGTGCTGGAGAAGCTTGTGGCTGTAACGAAACACCTCCAAGCCGAAGACCAAGCAAGTCATCGTCGATACCGCCCACAGCTTTGCTTGGTTCAGCTTGTGACGAAGTTTGAGCTGATTGTTCCGGCGCTGGTGCTGGTTCCTCGAAGTCAATCAAAGACAACTCATTATTCGCATCCTTTGACACTCCAACACTCGTGCCCAGCGTACCCTTCTCGATCTTCGACGCACCCTCAATATCACCCTTCTTCAGTAACCTATACCTCTCCACTGTCCTATGTATGCTATCATTGATCTCAAACAGCTTCGCAACCGCCTCATGATCGTCGCTCTCCTCCTCACACATCTTCTGGATCTTCGGCTGTGCGCTCATTAAGCTCGATGCCAGTTCCTCGTAGACATCCCCTTCTTGCATCTTGTCTCCTGGCTTGAATGCTTCGAGTCTTTCTTCGAGAAGTCGTGCTTTTCGTTGGATTTTGCCTACTTCCTCGGCGGCTTTCGCTCTGTAATCGGTCTTCGAACGGGTATCATATCCTGCCATAATCTTCATCAACCTGTTGGCCTCCTGTAGGTCCTCTGGTCCTCCTCGACGGATCAGTTCTTGGAGCTTAGCTGATTGTGCGGCTCTTTCTTCCTCCTCCATCTCTTCCGCCGACTTCAAGTTCTGCAACTAGTTAGCGTTCTGTCTAACACTCCGCTGCTCCTGACGCAACACTTACGTCGCTCGGGTTTAGCACGGCCGCATCCTCTCTCCTCACTTGTGGAAACACATATCCCTTATAACTCAACAGACGATGCATATCTCTAATAAAGCCCAGGTCTTCCTTATACCGGCTCGTCTGACAAATCGTACTCTTCCACTCCTCGATCGCCTCCAAAATCTTCAACTGCACCTTCGTCGCCCTAACCGGCGGTCTCTCGGGAAACCTCCTAACCAATTCATTCAAAAACTCCTTCGTGCCAATCTGCAAGTGGAACGGGTATCCGCAATTCTTCACACAGATGTCGAGGAGGTTCAATGCCAATATGGCCACGTTTGGATTGCGGTGGTTGATGTAGTTGACGATTGCAACGGCTGCTTCGCGAGGCGCATTGCCTTTCTTGGAGTTGATGAGGTCGGCGATCTCGAGGGTGAGGGACAGGTTCGGCTCGTAGTTCTCGGGGGAACAGGCTTGGGCTATGTAGCGCCCGAGGGGTGTTGGGCCTGGATCGTTGGTAGTTGAGAAGCGGTCGCGTGCAGCCATGCGGGCTGAGGTGGCTTCCATTATGAAAGAGGTGGTGGTGATGCGTAGCTCGGAATGATCTGTAATTGAGAAGTTGTGGTGTTGTCGATTTGGATATGGAGAGCTTGGTGCGTGGCGGAGCTATTGTGGTTCGGTGATGTCGACAGGTGGGCTTGGCGGCGGGTTGCTTGGGTGGAAGGCGGCGATCGCGGGTGAGATGGAAGGCCGAATTTGGCGGGGCAAAGTTGACTTTGGTGGAGAGACGAAGGCTCAAAAGCAACATCAACCTGTTTACACGAGAGGGATTAAAGATCCTCACTTCAATACCTCATCCACTCAGAGAAACGATCACCGCACAACCGCGATCATGGTCAGCCAAAAGAAACACCACAACTCCGCCAAAGGCAAAAAATACAACAACGGCCCCCGCCAACGCGGTCCCCGCAACGACGAAGACCGCGACACCCCCTTGGCAAAACCAAACTTCAAAGCCGCATGCTGGGATCTCGGACATTGCGACCCAAAGCGCTGCTCAGGCCAAAAGCTCATGAAGCAAGGCCTCATGCGCGAGCTCGCTATCGGACAGAAGCACTCGGGCGTCATCATCACACCGAACGGGAAGCAGGTCGTTTCGCCCGCTGATAATGAGATTCTGGAGCAGTATGGTGCTGCGGTTGTAGAGTGCTCGTGGGCTAGGACGGCGGAGGTACCGTGGAGCAAGATTGGCGGGAAGTGTGAGAGGTTATTGCCATACTTGGTTGCGGCCAACAGTGTGAACTACGGAAAGCCATGGAGACTGAACTGTGTGGAGGCATTAGCGGCGTGCTACGCTATTTGTGGACATCTGGAGTGGGCACAAGAGATTCTCGCGCCATTTAGTTATGGAGAGTCGTTCTTGGAGATCAACAGCTCGGTACTTAAGAAGTATGCTGCTTGCAAGGACGCAGCTGAGATTAAGGAGGCAGAGAAGACTTGGATGGACAGATTGGAGAAGGAGTATGCCGATAGCAGAGAGAAAGGCAACGATGATGATATGTGGACTAACGGAAACATGAACCACAGAACAGCAGTCAGCTCGGATGAGGAGGAAGACAGTGATGAAGAGGAGGAGGATGACGACGAGGATGGAAGCGTGGATGGCATATACCTCGGAAATAAGTCGGAGAAGAAGACGAGGACCGAGGCGGAAGACAACCAAGCTGAGGAGGAGAAGAGGCGAAACCGCGATCCGTTCGAGATATCAGACGACTCGGACGAAGAGGAGCAGATGGCAGAGCTACGCCGCCAAGTCTTGGCTTCGAAGCCTTTCACAAACCCGTTAGTGCCATCCAAATCCCAACCTGAGAAGATCCCGGATCCACGGAACTTAAAAGAAGACTCCGAGGTCGAACCTGATTCTGACAACGGCTCAGAAGGTGAAGACGATGAGTTTGATGGTATTATCAACGCAACCGTCGTGACGGATAGAACAGGGATAGAGGCAAAGAAGAATGCAAGGAGTCAAGAGACGGTGATTGCCAATTTGAGCTTCCAGCATACAGTGCTGAGTGCGCCGAAGAGACGCTGAAGTAGGAGCGTGCGAGGCCATCAATGCCAAAGCTGTCCGTAGATGATAATCTCGAGGCAACATGAAATAATGACACCCACTGTTACTTGCCCACCTTTTTGCTTATTTGATATCTGTAATCGTTTCCACTGTGGTCTTATAAACTTATCACTGAAAGCACTTCCTAAGCTGGTTAGGGTTCTTTAACGTTGAGGTCAGGATTCTGGAATATCTTAGCTCCGGCAAGGCTGACGAACCAAGCTTGTAGCTCCGTCATCTTTTGTGTACGAGCTTTAACAATTGTACAGACAACACAACCTCAGGATGCCAGATTCAACAGCCAGAGATTCACGAAGAAGATCAAGATCGCGATCCGAAAGCGATTCCGAGGAGGAGCGCAGAAGACAACGGCGGGGAAGAGAACGCGAAGATCGCCTGAGGGAGCGCAGGACAGACGAGGATGATAATGATATAAGGCGCGACGCCAGCAGGAGATCTCGGAGCCCAAGAGACAAGTACTGCGATGGCTATAGGCATGGGCGTGACGGGAGACGAGATGAGAACAGCGTTCGCGATCGAGACTCCAGAGAACCACGTAGGCACAGACATCGTGAAGACGAAAGACATCGTGAAGACGAAAGACATCGCGACCCCGATCACCGCCGTCGCACAGAAGACAAACACGCCGCATCTCGCCACAGCTCGCGCAGACACCACGAAAGATCACCCCGCCGTGACCGCAGTCGAGACCGCGATCCCAGACTTCGCGAAAAGTCACCACCAAAAGCAATCGCCTACCAAAAAGCCGCTGGACCCCTCCCAGACCAGCAAGCCGCGTTCTCCATGACCTCCGGCCGCCGTCCACAAAGAGACGAAAGAGGAAACACAGTAATTCCATTTGACGACGAGCCACCGATTCAGAAAGAGTTGCCGAACTTTGGGAATTCTGGACTGCTGGCTGCGGCGACGAATACGGTGCAGAAGGCTGATGGGAGTAAAGTGGTATTGAAGTATCATGAGCCGCCTGAGGCGAGGACGCCGAGTGGGAAAGATGCTTGGAAGTTGTTTGTTTTTAAGGGGAAGGATATTCTGGATACTATTGAGTTGCATTTGAGGAGTTGTTGGTTGATCGGCCGAGAAGTTGCAGTTGTTGACCTGCCGGCTGAGCATCCAAGCGTGTCGAAGCAGCATGCGGTGTTCCAGTTTCGGTATGTGGAGAAGCGGAATGAGTTTGGGGATCGGATTGGGAAGGTGAAGCCGTACTTGATCGATTTAGAGAGTGCGAATGGGACGTTTTTGAATGGGGAGCAGATTGAGGAGAGTAGGTTTGTGGAGGTTAGGGATAAGGATTTGATTCAGTTTGGGGAGAGTACGAGGGAGTATGTTGTGATGCTGCCACCGAAGGAGTAAGAGGAGGAATTCCGCCTGCAATATCGACATTGATGTGGGATATGACTCGACCATGGCAAGCCGAAACTATGAGCTCCAGAGATCTATCAAAAAACAAGGCCGCGGGTATCCGAACAGAGATAAGAACAGAGAACCTTTCTATCTTTGAGCCCTGAGAAGAAAGCGGCGGGAAAAATCAACGATGGAAGCTTTCACTCCGCGTCACACCGGCGGACAAGATAGTAATCCGCCTCCGACGGCGGCAGACATTCACCGCATAGATGAGTGCGCATGACGGCGACCTCCTACTACCCCTCAACGAAGCGCATACCGAGTTACACGTCACTATTGAAGGTTCCTGGATCTAAGAATCGATAAGCTCTCTGAGGTCGGCCCATTGAGGGTGACTAACCGAGCTGGTGCACAACCACGACGGTTCAGATCAAGACCAGTACCTCGTTCTGAAGCGCGGCCGCGAACCGATGAGCAGTATGCAACAGATACGCGTGCATAAGAGTTTGATAGGGCCGAGACGTATGAAGAATGCCACCGAGAAAGCCGATGGGCTAACGGGTGGCGCCGAGTAGCTTGCGCCACTCCATCATGAAGAATTGTCCATCTCTAAATGGCAGGCGAACGAAGTACTCGTACAAGGCGATTAAAAGGCGGTCCTCTAGTACCGAAGTCAAAGTAGCAGCTTATCATGTCTGGTGAATACTCCATGAGACATCACAGGTTTCTTTACTTACTGGTTGCCGCGTGATGTGTGACCATGAATGTCTCGGATCCCTCGAGGCGTTTTTTCAATACGACGGTTATCTTCGTGGTATTGAGAGGAAGCTCACCGAATGGAAGGACACAGGCCGCAGTATACGACGACTCGACGCCTTTATCTGAAAACCATTCTACGGATGGAGCTGTTCAGACGGAACATAGGAAATGGTAAATAACATCACAAAACCAATCTTCACCTCGTGCTGGGTGATGTCTCTAGCGCAGGGCGCGGGCGCTAACCGTGTCAGCCATTCCGCAACCTTGCAGGGTAGCAGGGATCAGTGCGGATGTGACAGGCTGTACTTCCACATCTATCTGCACATAACTCACGATCCAGCAAATCAGTGGTCATTCTTCAACGCGCTATGCTGTTTGTACGTCGACGACATGAGAACGATACCGCATTATTGAGCACATCTGCGTTAAACCGCATGGCTCTAATAGGTTTCAGGACTCGGCTGCCATTTCCTGCGGGGTAAATATGCGGCGGACGAGGAGCATGGCACTCCGCGCACTACCAAGTCAAGCTTGAGATTTGAGGCTGATGACTGGAGACTCGTGTACAACTACTCTGGTACCGTAGCTTAATGATCCGGGGAGATCTCTTCCGCGTCTCTCAAGAGGAGACCAAACTGGAGGTGTACTACCTACACCGTAATGCCGATATTCGGAGACGGAGACCACCAGCCACTTCCAGGCAGCCACCTAAAGACTTCAAGAGAACGGTAAGCTGTCACGTAGAAGCCATCCACGTGCGGTTGTCTTTGGCTTCGATCTGTAGATGATGCTCTGAGCCGAGTCGTTGTGCAAATCCATATATAAGTGTTGAGTCTCCTCGTCTGTAGACGTTGAGAAAATCAACCGCGATACAGCTATGGTAAGTCTCCGCATCGTTTTCCCCTTTCCTCGTACCCAGGAGCTGTAACACCAGTTGCGATCTGCTTACCGTCAGCATGATCGTGGCTGAGCGTAACTCAAGTCCCTCGCACAAGATCCGTGGCGTTCTCCGTCCCACTCGAACATTCTAACCAGTTACTTAGACCACCATAATCCCTCTCGATCAAATCCAGCGCTTCGAAATAACCTGCGTCTACGACAACCCTGAAGCAACCGTCGACATCGTCCTCGTCCACGGCCTGAACGGCCATCCGCGGGAGACATGGACGTCCAGGGATAACGGCATGTTCTGGCCTTCTGGCCTCTTGCCACAATCGCTGAAGGGACTGAAGGCGAGGGTGCTGGTGTATGGGTATAATGCGGATGTGTATACGTTCGGAAGTGATAGGAGTGCGAGTAGCGACATGATACATCAGCATGCGCAAACGCTGCTGACGGCGTTGAGTACGGAGAGGGAGAGTGAGGATATGGCCACGAATGCGATTATTTGGTTGGCACATAGTTTGGGTGGTATACTTGTTAAGCGGGTAAGTGTCTCCACTAACCAGGAAAAGAACTCGAACTTTGGCTAACCGGTTCGTTTAGGCCCTCTTACTGTCCAACGACCTTACTGGCAAGAACGCTGAGGCCAGTCGCTCGATCTTCGTCGCCACTTACGGCATCATCTTCCTTGGGACCCCTCACACCGGTGCTGATGGCGGGAAATGGGGACAAATCCTGCAAAAAATGCTTTCGGCCGTTACCACGAAGAAGATGGTCGACACAGAGGACCAATTGCTGAAGACGTTGAAGACAAACAACGAGACGCTACAAAACATCAATATTCACTTCCTCGACATCTACCAACGCTTCGAGATTGACATGGTCCACGAGTCTGTAAAGACCGACCTCAAGGGCACGAAAGACTTCATCGTCGATCAGGTCAGCGCCTCTCCTCAGTTACCGGGCGTCAGGTATTACGGAATTGAAGCAAATCATTCCAGAATGTGCAAATTCGAGAGCAAGAATGCTCCTGGCTACCTAAACGTCAGCGTACAGATCAAAAAATGGGTCAAGGAGTGCGAGCCCAAGATCCAAGATCGATGGAATCAGGAGGCGCAGACGAGGCAGAAGCAAAAGGAGAACGAGGCCAGGGAATTGCTGGGCATTTTTGGAGAGAATGTGAGTTCGGATGTACAGAGAAAGTATTGAGGGGTGCTGATTGTTGGGTAGTTGAGTCCATCAGCTATAACTCCTCAGATGGACACGAGCAGTAACACACTTGGTACGTTAGCTTCGAGATCTGTGAATGGGCCTCAAGGGAATGCTCAGTATACGTCGGGGCCAACTATTGAGCAGGTTCTGGCTAGGGGGGCAGGAGGTCCGTATCCCTATACTGTGGAAGAGATCGCGGAGAAGGAGCCGGAGAAGGTTTATCGCTACTGATTTGCGCCTGCTTTACCAGTCGTCTAATGCTGCGTTGTGTTACAATTTCCTTTGTCAGTTTTCTTGGGCAAGACAGTGGCTGATGTTTGTCTTCTACGTAGCTTTATCGAATTCCATTTCCAAAGTCCCCAACACAACCATCATACAAGCCGTCGCTTCAATAGCACCTGAAGCTGTGATTGAGATTTTGGCACCAACCAGCCACTTCATCAAGCCTCATGGGTTCCGTCCTAACTCGCTATTTGTCGGTAGAGAAGAGGAGCTCGAAAAGCTTCACGAACGGCTATTCGATAAGAAGAGAAGGTCCGAGGGAGTAGCAGCCGTACTATTACAAAGCATACCAGGCGGCGGCAAAACACACATCGCACGCCAATACGTCTACAAACACCTCAAGGACTTCCCCGGCGGCGTCTTCTGGGTAACAGCCAAGAGCATGGAGCAGCTCAAAGCCGGATTCTGGCGCATCGCCGAAACGGTAGCTCTCAAACCCAGCCAGATCGCTAAGTTGCCACGAGACCCAGATAACTTCGTCGCCTCGGTCATTGACTGGTTTACCAGCCATCATGAGTGGTTGTTGGTGCTGGATGGGATACATTTTGATCACGACCCAGAGCTCCAATCTTTCATACCAGACAGTGAGAACAGTTCTCTACTATATACCAGCACAGAGAACAACGTGGGCGGCGATCACCACTTCATGAACCCTTATGTCATGCAGTTACCTCTCCTCTCCGCACGAGAGGCGCAGCAGTTGTTTCTGCTTGAGTTGGGAAAGAAAAATTCAAGTACTGATGAGCTGAGCGAGGCGATGAAGCTTGTTCAGCGGATGGGGTTCCTGCCGGAGGTTATACATGTTGCTGCGAAGAGGTTGAAGGAGACGAGGGAGCCGCTGGCGAAATTTGCGAAGGCTTACAACCAAGGACCGAAGCTGAGAGCGCTTGATACCTTTGTTGCTGTTAGGGATCAATTGATTAAGGAGGAGTCAATGGCTGCTATCAACTTGATGCAGATCATCTGCTACTTCTCCGGCAATATGCCCGTCGAGATGATAAGTCTAGGGCTAAAAGCCGTCGACCTTCCACTCAAAGCCAACGAGCCAGCCACAGGACGCAGTCTGAACAACACATTCAAGATCCTCAACCGCTACGCCTTAATCCAACGCAATGAGCCCGAAATGCGGGACGCAACCAGCAGTCGATCAAGCAAAAGCAGCCAGAGTAATCTCCTTGCGGACGATTTGGACGTGATCAGAATTCACCAAGTCATCCAAGATTTTTTCATCGACTCCGTCCGCGCCGCGGACATCACTCCAAAATGGCTCAGCTATGCCATCGCACTCTTTACTCTCAGCTACACCCGCGCATGCCAACGGATGGCTGAGGCGGGGAGTGGTGGGCTTGTTAGCGACTTTCGCAGTTACGAGATCCAAGGTAGAAGGTTGCTGGAACATCTTAATAGAGTGGAGAAGAAAGGGCCAGTAATTCCACAAAGCAGACAGGCATTGGAAGCGGCGTTGATGGATGTGGAGAGGAGGATACATGAGAGGACTCATCAGAGTAGTATTGATATCTCCACCGGCCACGGTGAAGGGTTTTTAAGTATCTTCGATCGCACGAGTTCAAGTTCTGATACTGGGCCTGAGACGCCGGGGATAAATGGGGCGGGTAATGCTGCGGGTTATGTGTTGTGGGATATGAAGCAGAGGGAGAGTCCGGTTAGTATTAAAGAGGAGTATCCGAAGGCCATTTTCCCGGTGATGGGAGAGCTGCAGCATGTTTTAGATAACGATATTGGGTATCACGATATTGGGTACGATTCGGAGAGGGAGTCCGAGGCTGGGCTGAAAGGGAGTCCTCATACACTTGCACCGTACTCGACGAGCCCGAGTCTGCATGGAAGCTCATTCACCGACGACGTATCCGACAAAGGTAAGTGGTCGACGATAGATTATAAAAAAAGGAAGTCCAAGGCGCATACCATTGACCATCGGACGACAAGGCACCTGGAACAACATAGGTACCACGACCGTGCCGGTGCCTTCCGAGCCATGCTTCCTCATGCACCCGCGAAAAAGGAGGTTCGGCCGCATCCTGATACGGCAATAAGTCAGGAAACAGTGCAAGGCTTCATCCCACATATTTTTCAACCAATTAACGACACAGGATGGTTGCCGTTCCCCATCTTCAGCCCGCACACTGGCCGCCCATTATCCAGTGGAAGGAGTGATACAAGCGGTGGTAGCGCGGCCGAAGTTGCCCTGGGCAAGATCAGTAAGGCTTCGCCACCGCCGGGAAGGGGTGGTGGCAATATTCAAGTTCGCAGTGCCAATAGTCCTCGACCCGGCCAGGGCCATTTCAGGAGTGGTAGTGATCAGTCGCTGGGCATTTTTGGACACTTGAGGACAGGGACTTTTAGCGATGCGCACATACAGGGAACCCCCGCGACAATTACCGCCATACCAATTGGTTCAAGTCCGCTCACGCAGACGATGTCTGACCAAGGGCCTCCGGCAGCGCAAAAAGCAGACAGGTCGAGGTTGGCAACTATGCAAGCCTCCGCTGCCCGTGAAAGCCTTCAACGTATTCCATACTATCACCCAGCGCAAGGACCAGAGTTGGTGATGCCACACGCAGAAGTCAATAAGCCTCTCCCTCCGCCTCAGTCACCACACTCGGCCGAATTTGCATCTTCAGCACCTATAGATACAGCCGGATTCAATCAGCGGCCTTATCCAGTCTCAGACCTCGACCTTTCTCAAAGTCCCACGGCCTCGAGTCTGCTTAGTCGTACGCTACCGGTTCAACATCATGCGCAGTTCTATCCGAGGAGAACAGGACCATTACCAGTTGACATTTACCCAGGCGTCAGAGCTGCAATAACCGCGCCAAGCTCGAGTGATACTATATTCCTCTATCCTCATGCGCCATACCAATCTGCTCGCAACACACAAGCTCTACCACATCACCACACAACAGGTTACTCAAGCCAGCCCATGTCGAGAGATACCTCGGCGCAAAGCAAGACTAGTGGTAGTTCAGGCAAGACAGGACGTCCGAACTCACCACGTACTGCCGCCGCTACGTTGACGGGTTTGAACGACGCTCCACCTTTGTCTGTTGGTATCTCGCCGGCGTATGGGAATGTAGGCCTCGGAATTGGTATAGGCCGCAACATTTTGGATGGCAGACCTCGGTCGCGGGCTGTCTCGTTCACAGAGTCGGAGCCTGGACCAAGTCTTCCCAAGATGGGCAGTTCGATGGGGAGTGGGAGGACAAGTTATAGGGCTTTTATGGATGAAGCCGCTTACCACGCTGGCGATATCAACCGACGTGCATTCGCTAAGAATCAGACCTCACCAAGCATACCTAAAGGGAATAGAGGAAGTCAGGCGGGCTTCAGTGCGGTGGTTGATAGAGGACTTCACCAGGCTATGCACCAGGGCGACTTCGCTTCCCAAGTAGACGGAGCAATTTTCGAACCGCGCATTCCGAGGAGACCTGAACCTGGCACGATGTCGGCGCCTCAAACAACGACGGTGCAACAAATTAAATGGACCTCGACGAGTAGGAGCTCGACGATAGGTGGAACGGAGAACGTTCAGGCAACGGATATGGAATGGGGGGGAAGCGGGGGCAGTGGTGGCGTAAAGGTTGGAAACATATTCGTAGAGTTTGGGCAGCAGGAACCGGTCGGTTTTGGCATTGGGGTAAAGGACGGATGGGTAAATGATTAGACAACTATATGACAAATGATAGCGACCATGACTAGAGGATGAGAAATGTATTTTTATTGTTACATGAGAAAATTACCAAAACTGCCACCTTTATTATCGGATTTGTCTCCGCTGCCACCCAAATCCGGCAGAATGACAAAGCTGCCACCCAAATGTTGCTCAGCAGCACACCGCCACGTATTCAATGGTTCGAACTAATTACTGGCTCTTGATTGGTTTTTCAGCGGTTGCTTATCATTCCTTATCGGATGTTGCGGACATCCTGCGGACATCGACCTTTCTTCATTGAGCCTAGTGGTAACTTATCGCCCGCCAAAGTCGAGCCCGGACAGGGGCGCGCGGACACCGGTTTTTGGCCCCAAGATACTGCCTTTTGCCCACTGATAAGTCGACTACCTCCCAATTTC
>RCNJ01000311.1_pt1 | contig 23902 bp, 20 predicted proteins | sample 2041171 | NCBI WGS metagenome assembly RCNJ01 (sample SAMN09708213, study PRJNA481090) | feces metagenome | biome: feces | host: Pygoscelis adeliae | place: Antarctica: Rookery Lake | collected 2010-03-01 | reverse complement strand
GCCGGGATGCTGGTGATGCCATATTTGGCGGCAATGCCGGGGTTGTCGTCGACGTTGACCTTAACCACGTCGACCTTCTCTGCGTGCTCTGCAGCGATCTGATCAAGAATCGGCGATAGCTGGCGGCACGGGCCGCACCATTCGGCCCAGAAATCCACAATCACGGGCTTCGGTGCATCCAGCACGTCTGCCTGGAAGGAGCTGTCGGTAACGTCCTTTGCCTGGCTCATGGTTGGTCGTCCTTTCTGAAGGGGTTTCTAGTTGGAAACTGTTGCGGTTTGCTGTGCTGGGGCAGGCAAACTGGAGAGATAGTGTTCGACGTCCAGCGCTGCAACGCAGCCCGAGCCGGCAGCGGTGACTGCCTGACGGTAGGTGGGGTCGATGACGTCACCGGCCGCGAAAACCCCGGGTAGCCGCGTCTTGGATGTCCGGCCCTCGACGACGATCGTTCCTTCTGCGGTCACGGGCAACTGATCCTTGACCAGTTCGGTTCGTGGATCGTTGCCGATGGCAACGAATACGCCCGTCACCGCTAGCTCAGATTCGCTGCCGTCAAGGAGGTTGCGCAATTTCAGACCAGTTACCTTCTCGGACCCCACGACGTCGTCGACTGCGGTGTTCCACACGAATTCGATCTTCGGGTGGGCCAAGGCACGGTCAGCCATGATCCTCGAGGCGCGCAGTTCATCCCGACGGTGGATGACGGTGACTTTTGAAGCGAACTTCGTGAGGAACAGTGCCTCTTCCATGGCCGAATCTCCACCGCCGACGACGGCGATTTCCTGATCGCGGAAGAAGAAGCCGTCGCAGGTGGCACACCATGAAACACCGTGTCCCGAAAGCCGCTTCTCGTTCGGCAAGCCCAATTCACGGTAGGCCGAGCCGGTGGAGATGATGACGGAATGGGCACGATATACTTCGCCACTAGCCAGGGTGACCGTTTTGATGTCCCCTTCCAGTTCGACGTCGGAAACGTCTTCGTACTGGATCTCCGCGCCGAAGCGCTCGGCTTGGGCCTGCATGTTGTCCATGAGATCCGGTCCGAGGATTCCCTCACGGAATCCGGGGAAGTTCTCGACGTCCGTCGTGTTCATCAGTTCGCCACCTGCGGTGACGGAGCCGGCCACGACGAGTGGGGCCAGATTGGCCCGTGCCGTGTAGACGGCTGCCGTGTACCCGGCGGGGCCTGAACCGATGATGATGACGTCGCGAACGGCATCGGGTGTATCTGTTGCCACGCGGTGTGTCCCTCCCTCTCAGCCCGTGCGGTGTCGCAGCTGCGATGCACGGGTATTGATGATCTCCTGCCCTGCACAACGAAGCGGTGCCGGGCTCTATTCCCTCGGTGATACTAGGACACCTTGATCTCCGCGACCTGCAGTCCGTACGGGCGGGAGCTATTGGATGTCGAGGCCAAGCGGGGAAGCTCGTTGATGTTGAAGAACACGTATTTGCCCTTCACGGGCTTGTCGTCGTCCCCGGAAACCGGAACGGAAACCGTGGGACCGGTGAAGGAACCGGACGTCACTTCCTTGGCCGAACCAAGGTCATCGGAATCACCGACGCTGATCTGGAAAGCACCGCCGGTTCCGTTGAGCCCCGATAATTCGACCTCGGAGATGGTGGCTGCGTCCTTGAGCTCCACGACCAGAACCATGTTGGAGGCAAAGCCGCCGAACTGCGGGGTCGTAAAGGAATAGGAACTGTACAAGCTGCCCTGGTTCCCGTCGATGGCGTTGGACAGGGTCGAATCGGTCTCGGCGTTCAGGGCCTGGTTGCCGGGAACGACACGCGAAATACCGGTGACCTCGGGTTTCACTCCCGCCTCGGGTGACGGTGCTTTTGACTCGTCCTTCTTGGAGGAGCCTTCCTCCGAAGACGGTGCCTGGCTGGATTCCGCCGCCGTCTTGGGGGCATCGTTCTTGCCCAAGGTGTTGAACGCGATCACGACACCGACGACCAATACCAGCACCAACAAGGCCCCGACGAGCAAGCGGCTGAGGCCACCTCCCGCGGCTTTCTCCTCCGTCTCCTCCTCGTCGGGTCCTTCCTCGGGTGCGGAGAAATGGCGGGCCCCGGCAGGGAAGATCGCTGCAGGACGTTCGTAGCGTTCCTCCAGCACCGGCTGGCTGCCGTGGTCAGCTGTTTCGGCGGCTGCGGCTGCGGCACCTGCGGTGGCGACATTGCCTTCGGCGGTGTCCTCTCCGTGGGAGTTGGTTTCCGAACCATCCCCGTCGGCGGCGCCCCAGAGGGAGACCTTCTCCGTTTCACCCGTGGCGTCATCGTCCACTGTGTCGGGGGATTCCGTCGGGTTCCTGGGCGTCGTTGGAGGTGTTTGCGGGCGCGGTGGGACGTTGGCCGCTGCCGCGGTGGGTGGGGCGGACTCCGTGGGCTCGTGTTCTGCAGCGTCGGGTGAGGATGCGGTGTCGGCAGTCTGTGCTTCGTCAGCAGCTGCGTCGATTTCGGCGGCCTCGGCGTCCGGCTCGGGGGATGCCGAAGTCCTCTTGCCACGTCCCAAACGGCTGGTGAAACCGGTCAGCTTCTTGGCGACCCGGCCTCCGACGTTGCGTTCCTCGTTGGCATGGAGTTCTTCCCAGTATTCCTCTTCGTCGTCGTATACCTCCGGTTCCGCGCTGCGCGTGACACCGAAGATCTCCGAGCCCAGGGTGTCGGTGTAGAAGGGTTCGATGAAGGGGGCATCGCGTTGGATGACCAGGTCGAGTAGATCAGCCGGACTGGCGGTGTTCGTGATGAGGTACGTGCTGCCGTCCGAGATGCCCAGATCCAGGACCTGCATGGTCCCGTAGCGCTCACCGGTCGCGATCTCGCGGGCGCTGGTCGCCACCTGGCTCGCGTTCTCCGGTGAGGCCACGAGGATGCTCACCGAACGATTCAGCACCTGATCCATCCCACCCAGGACAGCGTCGCCGTCGGCGGAGGTCAAAACCAGTTCGGTGACCTTGTACCGGCCCCCAAGAACGGCTCCGACATCGATGGGCTGCGACACTATTTACTCCCGGGATTGGTGGTGTGTAGCTGGGCATGCGGTTGCTATGCTTCGACCATGTTACCGGTGTCCCCGCCCGGGTAGCGGGACATCGTGTCCTAGCGGCGCAACCTTCTGCCCAGGTCCGGAACGCGTTTGGCCGCGCGACCGATGAAATCGTCCAGTTCCGGTACGTTGGCTGCCTTCAACAACAGCAGGTAGGCCACGGCCATCACGCTGCCGACAACGGCGATGCTGATCAGCGCGGTGAAGATCGATTCCCAGGCGAATCCGCCGGTGTAGCCGCCCATGAACCAGAGCACGAGAGCCCCGATGGCCCCCGAAATGGCCGAGTACCAACCGATCCGGATATAGGTGTTGGCGACTTCCCGGGTGCCGTAGTCGCCGTAGCGGCGCACGACCAGGAAATGGGCGATGATGGCCGAGAGGATGTTGGTGACCCCGTAGAGCAGTGCGATGCCCAGGGCGATTTTGGTCGCCGGCAGGACCCATGCCAAGAGGTAGGCGATGATGACGCCGATGACCGCAATGGAGGATTGGATGATCATCGGGGTCCTGGTGTCCTCCTCGGCGAAGAAGACGCGGATGAGGAAGAAATGGATGCTCTTGAAAGGCAGGCCCAGGGCCGTCAGGAGCAGTAGCTGTCCAATCGCGGCGCCAGCGATGGCTGAGTACTCCCCACCACCGGCGAAGAGCCGCCCCAAGGGCCCGGCGAGGACGATGAAGGCGACCGTGGCGAACACAACGGGCACCGCCGTCGTGCGTAGTCCGAGGGAGAGGGTGGGAGCGACCTTCTCGCGCTTATTGTCGGCGAAGGCACGCGAGAGTTCGTTGAAGAGCACGGTGGCCAGCGACAGTGCGAAGATCGAGTGTGGCAGGACGGTGACCAGTTGCATGGCGTTCAGTGCTTGTTCGCCCGGGACGCTGGCGCGTTGCTCCAGCGGCAGGTCGCTGCGGGCGTTCGTGGCACTGGAGACCAGCCGGGCGTAGATCAACGAAGCGACGTTGCCCATGGTCATCGAACCGAGTGTCCAGGCCGCAAGCCTGCCGACGTGGCGCAACCCCATGCCGCGCCAGTTGAACTTGGGACGGATCTGCAAACCGGAACGAGCCAGCGGAATGAAGAGCACCAGCGCTTGGACCGCGATGCCCAGGGTTGAACCGCCGGCGATCCAGAGGGTTTGCGTCGACGTCCAGTTCGCCAGTTGGTCCGGATCGCCGTCGTATTTGCCGAAGGACATCATGAACCCGATGATGACGATGATCTGCACGACGTTGTTGGCGACCGGGGCCCACATATACGCGCCGAAGCGCCCGTGCGCGTTCAGGGCCTGTCCGACGACGGCATAGACGCCGTAGAAGAAGATCTGTGGCAGGCACCAGTAGGCGAACGCGGTGCCCAGGGTGAGCATCGGCGCCGACCAGTCCTTGGTCAGGATGGTGATGATGGGACCGGCGCCGAGGGTCAACAGCACCGTGAAGACAGCCATGACCACCACGGTCAGGGTGATGAGCCTGCTGGTGTAGTCGGAGCCCTTATCCGCGGCCCGCGAGGCCTTGATCAGCTGTGGGACCAGGACGACGTTGAAGATGCCGCCGGCCAGGAGCATGAAGATGATGTTGGGGATGACGTTGGCTTTTTCGAAGATGTCCGCCACCATGGCGTTCGAGCCGATGGCGAAGGCCAACAACGCCGTCCGGGCAAAGCCCAGGCCCCGGGACACAATGGTCCCCGAGGCCATGAGGTGATAAGCCTTGGCGTTCGAACCAGCTTTCTGGTCCGTGGTGTTGTCAGTTGCCATGCTGCGGGAGGACGTCACGGGCCAATTCCGCGATGCGGCGCTCGTTGGGGAAGGAGAGTTTCCTGCCGAGTTCGGCGATCGGGATCCACGCGACGTCCACGGCCTCGTGATCCGGATCGTTTTCAATGGTCAGCTCTCCGCCGGTGGCCTCGAGCAGGAAATGGTGCACGGTCTTGTGCACGCGGTAGTTCGTCACGGTGAACCAATAGTCGATGCTGCCCAGCGGGGCGAGGATCCGCCCGGCGATGCCGGTTTCCTCGTCCACCTCCCGGACGGCTGCCTCTTCATTGGTTTCCTCGCCTTCGGGGTGGCCCTTGGGCAGGCACCATTCAAGCCGGCCGCCCCGGTTGTAGCGTGCAATGATCGCCACCGGGAGTCCCGGCAACGCCGTATCGACGATGACCCCACCGGAGGAGATTTCCTCGACGGTGGGCAAGGAGTGTTGGCCCGGCTGCGCAGACGCCATGGAGGCGTTCAGCGGTGTGCGCTTCGGAGCGCGGGGTACTGGATGGGCCATGGAAACCACTCTATCCATCTTTGCTGTGCACATGTGCCCGCCCCGCGTATGACGCGCGTCAGGCGGCAGCGGAAAAATCTGACAAGCTTAACGGACTATGCAGCAGCTACCCGCACCATCCGCCCTCAGGACGCTACTTCCCGCCGTCGTCTTCGAACTGGCCGACCGTTTCACGGCAGCCGGCCACGCATTGTCGCTCGTGGGGGGCCCCGTGAGGGACCTGTTCCTGGGTCGCGTGTCGCCGGACCTGGATTTCACCACCGACGCTGAACCGGACCAGACCCTGGCCGCGGTCGCCGGCTGGGCGGACGCGACCTGGGAGGTCGGCCGGGCTTTCGGCACGATCGCCCTGCGTCGCGGGGAGCACACCATCGAGGTCACGACCTACCGGGCGGACGCCTATGACCCCGCCTCCCGCAAGCCGATGGTGGACTTCGGCACCTCACTGCATGAGGACCTGTTCCGCAGGGACTTCACCATGAACTCGATGGCCCTGCGCCTGCCCCAGCTTGAACTGGTGGACCCCTACGGAGGATTCGAGGACCTGGAGCAGGGGCTGATCCGCACCCCCGGAACCCCGGCGTCGTCCTTTTCCGACGACCCCCTGCGCATGATGCGCACAGCCAGGTTCGCAGCGCAGCTCGGCGTCTCCGTGGACCCCGAGGTCGAGGAGGCGATGACCGACATGGCCGCGCGGATCGACATCATCTCCGCCGAACGGGTCCGCGACGAGTTCATCAAGCTGATGACCGGCCGCCACCCCCGGGAGGGGGTCGACCTGCTGGTGCGCACCGGACTGGCCGACCACGTGCTGCCCGAGGTCTCCGCCCTGCGTCTGGAGGTCGACGAGCACCATCGGCATAAGGACGTCTACCAACACTCCCTCCAGGTCCTGGACCAGGCGGCCTCGCTGGAAACCGGCCCGGAGGGGGAAGTACCCGGCCCCGACTTCGTCCTGCGCTTCGCCGCGCTGCTGCACGATATCGGCAAGCCGGCAACGCGGCGCTTCGAACCCAACGGAGCGGTCAGCTTCCGCCATCACGATGCCGTCGGTGCCAAGCTGGCGAAGAAGCGGATGCGCGTCCTGCGCTTCGACAACGACACCATCAAGGCCGTCGCCCGCCTCGTGGAGCTGCATATGCGTTTCTACGGATACGGCGACGCCGGCTGGACGGACTCGGCGGTACGCCGCTACGTCACCGATGCCGGAGCCGTGCTGCCACGCCTGCTGCGACTCACCCGGTCGGATGTGACCACGCGCAACAGGCGCAAGGCCGAATACCTGGCCTTCGCCTGCGACGACCTGGAACGTCGGATCGACGACCTGGCCGAGCAGGAACAGATGGAGTCCATCCGGCCCGACCTCGACGGCGGCCGGATCATGGAACTGCTGGGTATCGGACCCGGCCCGGACGTCGGGCGAGCCTATAAATTCCTGTTGGATCTGAGACTGGACCACGGCCCGTTGGGGCCCGACGCCGCGTCGAAGGCGCTGGTCGACTGGTGGTCGGGGCAGGGAGCCGATCAGGAAACTGACGAAAAGAGGATGAACGATGACTGAATTGCCCCGCTTATGGCTGGTCCGCCACGGTGAGACCGAATGGTCGCGCTGCGGCCAGTACACCGGGCTGACGGATCTGCCGCTCACGCCCCTTGGCGAGGAACAGGCACGCAGCGCCGGGGAGAAGCTGGCCGCCATCCAGGAGGCAGGCACCTCCTTCGACCTCATCATGACCAGCCCATCGCAGCGCGCTTCGCACACCGCTGAACTCGCAGGATTCCCTGACGCCGAAGCCGTCGACTACGCGCATGAATGGGACTACGGCGATTACGAAGGCGTCCGTTCGGCCGAGGTGCGCGAAAGGAACCCCAGCTACCTGATCTGGGATGACGGGGTCCCCGCAGGGGAGACCATCGAACAGGTGGGGGTCCGTGCCGAACGGATCGTGCAGCGGGTGCGCACCGAGCTGGCCGACGGCGGAAACGCAGTGCTCTTCTCCCATGGGCACTTCTCCCGCATCCTCGCAGCGACCTGGTTGGGCCTCGGTGCCGGCCAGGGACGCCACTTCCTGTTGGGTACAGCCGAAGTCTGCCGCCTCGGCTGGGATAAGAAGACACCAGCCATCGAGGCCTGGGGACTGTAGAAGAACGACGTCGAAACCGGCGTGTCGTGTCCGACGCGCCGGTTTCGGACAAGAATCCAACAAAAGAATCGGCCCGGGTTGGCGCTCGAGGCCGATATTAAGTTACGTTGATATCGGTGATTGAGAGATCTCAATGAGATGTCTCGACCCGTGGACCTATTGACGGCCGACGTTGTCGGCCCGTTCACCGAAGGAGGTGGGAATCGTGATGATCATCCAGAACACGCAAGCAGTGGCTACCACTGCGCACGTTGACGGATTCCGTGATCGTGCCTTGATCCCCGCCCCCGGAACGGCGAACCGCTAGATAGCAGCGCCGCTGTTCCAGGCCTCCCCACCCCGAGGTTTCGAACGAAAGAACAGCGATGTCCGCGCAATCCAGCACCACCCGCCCCTCCGGCCTCCGTTCCGCCGAACTCTTCGTCACCGGCCCCGACGTCCTACGCGCCAGGCCCCTGATGAACGAGCCGGCTGCCCGCCAGCCCTCCCGCCCCGATGTGTACCGGGGAGGTGAATGACGTGCAGAAGAAGCGCAGCAAGCCCAACGGCCCGCAATGGTTGAACACCTTGTACAACCCGCAGCCCAGGAACCGCTACGAATCCCAGCTCCCTCCGGAAATGCTTTTCCGCCTCCGCTAAGTCGGTACGCCGCCGGTTCATCCGGCCAGATCAGCGACCGACTTCCGAGGAGGGAGACCATGAGCGAGATATCCGGCCCCACCGCAAAGCCCGCCGGCTTCACCGGCGGGCTTTGCCGCTTAAATCGTGGATCGCGATCCCGGGACGGCGCCGCGGATCGCTGGTAGCTTGGGGATCACCGGCGCGACAAGGTGGTCCGCCGGATGACATGACGGCCAATGGACGGGAAGGTCCGTGAGCAGATGCGCAGTACCACCGAGCAACCCGACAGTGCCCCGGAGGCCATGAACGATCTGGCCATCTCCCAACGGGCGACGCTGAAGCCGATCGAGGAGATCGCTGCGGCTGCGGGCATCCCAGCGGAAGCGCTGGAGAACTACGGAAGGTACAAGGCGAAGATCAATCGTGCCGACCTGCCCGAGGCCACCTCGGGGCCGGGACGGGTGGTCCTGGTCAGCGGGATGTCTCCCACGCCGGCCGGGGAGGGGAAGTCGACGGTCACCGTCGGTCTCGGCGACGCCCTGGCTGCTGCGGGAACCCGGACGATGATCGCCTTGCGTGAGCCGTCCCTGGGGCCGATCTTCGGGATGAAGGGAGGGGCAGCCGGCGGCGGATATTCGCAGGTGCTGCCGATGGAGGACATCAACATGCACTTCACCGGTGACTTCCACGCCATCACCAGTGCCAACAACCTGTTGATGGCCCTGGTCGACAACCACATCCAGCAGGGCAACGAGCTGGGCATCGACCCGCGGCGCATGACCTTCAAGCGCGTCATGGACGTCAACGACCGGGCCCTGCGCAGCATCGTCATCGGTCTCGGAGGACCCACCGAGGGGATGCCCCGACAAGATGGTTTCGATATCACCGTCGCCTCGGAGGTCATGGCGGTCTTCTGCCTGGCCACCGACCTCGACGATCTGCGCGAGAGGCTCGGACGGATGACGGTGGGATACACCTTCGACCGGCGCCCCGTCTGCGTGGCGGACCTCGATGTCCAGGGGGCCCTGACGTTGCTGCTCAAGGACGCCATCAAACCCAACCTCGTCCAGACCATCGCCGGGACCCCCGCACTGGTGCATGGTGGCCCCTTCGCGAACATCGCCCACGGCTGCAATTCGGCGATCGCTACCAACACCGCCCGCCGGTTGGCCGATATCGTGGTCACCGAGGCCGGCTTCGGGGCCGATCTGGGAGCCGAGAAGTTCATGGACATCAAGGCGCGCTACGCGGATTGCCCGCCCTCCGCCGTCGTCCTGGTGGCCACCGTCAGGGCGCTGAAGATGCATGGGGGAGTCCCCAAGGACGGGCTGGGCCCCGAGAACGTCGAAGCCGTGCGTGGCGGGGTGCCGAACCTGGCCCGGCATGTGCGCAACATCGGACGGTTCGGGTTGGCACCGGTCGTGGCGATCAACCAGTTCGCCACGGATACGCAGGCGGAACTCGACGCTGTTCTTGAATGGTGTGCCGCCGAAGGGGTCGAGGCTGCAGTGGCCGACGTCTGGGGGCGTGGTGGCGAGGGGGCCGGGGAACTGGCCGCCAAGGTGCTTGCCGCCGTGGAAGGGCCTTCGGACTTCCACCAGCTCTACGACCTGGAGCTGTCGGTGGAGGAGAAGATCCGCACCATCGTGCGTGACATCTACGGCGGCGCCGACGTCGATTTCTCAGCCAGCGCGCGCCGACAGCTTGTCGGGATCGTGGAGAACGGGTGGGATTCGCTTCCGGTCTGCATGGCCAAGACCCAGTACTCGTTCTCCGACGACGCGAAACTGTTGGGAGCGCCCGAGGGGTTCACCCTCCAGGTGCGCGACCTCATCCCCAAGACCGGGGCCGGATTCATCGTGGCGCTGACCGGGGCGGTCATGACCATGCCGGGTCTGCCCAGGGTCCCGGCAGCGATGCGCATGGACGTGGACGTGGACGGGAACGCCGTAGGTCTCTTCTGAGCACGACGGCCGCCGGCCCCTTTCTTCTTGGTTTCCAGGGAACCGGCCGCCGTCGAACCAGGTGGTTCCGAGGCTAGCGTTCGATGTCGCCGCGGATGAACGCCTCGACGCTCTCGTGGGCTGCCTCGTCGTTGAACTGCTGCGGCGGGGACTTCATGAAGTAGGACGACGCCGAGAGCAGGGGACCGCCGACGCCGCGATCCATCGCGATCTTGGCGGCGCGGATGGCATCGATGATCACGCCCGCGGAGTTCGGCGAATCCCAGACCTCGAGCTTGTACTCCAGCGAGACGGGGGCGTCGCCGAAGTTGCGGCCCTCAAGGCGCACATACGCCCACTTGCGGTCATCGAGCCAGGCCACGTAGTCCGAGGGGCCGATGTGCACGTCGTCGGCGTCGAGCTTCGCCGAGGTGTTGGAGGTGACGGCCTGGGTCTTGGAGACCTTCTTGGATTCGAGGCGCTCGCGTTCGAGCATGTTCTTGAAGTCCATGTTGCCGCCGACGTTGAGCTGGTACGTCCGGTCCAGCGTGACGCCGCGGTCCTCGAACAGCTTGGCCATCACGCGGTGGGTGATGGTGGCGCCGATCTGGGATTTGATGTCATCCCCGACGATGGGCAGCCCGGCCGCGGTGAACTTGTCCGCCCATTCCTTGGTGCCGGCGATGAAGACGGGCAGGGCGTTGACGAAGCCGACCCCGGCGTCGATGGCGCACTGGGCGTAGAACTTCGCTGCCTTCTCCGAACCGACCGGAAGGTAGCAGACCAGCACGTCGGTACCGGAATCCTTCAACGCGGCGACGACGTCGACCGGTTCGGCGTCCGACTCCTCGATGGTCTCGCGGTAGTACTTGCCCAGACCGTCCAGGGTGTGGCCGCGCTGGACGGTGACGCCGGTGGTGGGCACGTCGGCGATCTTGATGGTGTTGTTCTCGCTGGCGGTGGTGGCCTCGGCGAGATCCAGACCGACCTTCTTCGCGTCGACGTCGAAGGCGGCGACGATGGAGACGTCCTGGACATGGTATTTGCCGAACTGGACGTGCATCAGGCCGGGAACCTTCGTCTCCGGGTCCGCATCCTTATAGTATTCAACGCCCTGGATGAGCGATGTGGCGCAGTTACCCACGCCAATGATTGCTACCCGAATGGGGTTTCCCGACACAGTGACTCCTACAGCAGAACGGTTCTTGGGCGGCCGAAGGCCACAACGATTCTAAGTGACGTAGCGGCCCGGTTATTCCCCACCCGTTTCCTCGGGTCCGGGGTCGGCCGCCCCCGGGGCGGGAGCGGGCCGGAAACCCTCAGTGGCGCACCGCTCGGATCAGCCGCAGGGCGGGCCGCGGAAGGGCGGTGCGCAGCCGGTGGTGCAGGGCCATCCGGCGCGCCCGGGCCAGTGCCTCGGAAGAGGTGGTCAACCTGCCGGCGCGGGCGAGCCGGGCCAGGCGCTCCAAGGCGTCGGAGGCCACCGCATCGGGTGGGTGGAAGTAGTGCTGGCCCAGCCACGCACCGTCCGGCCGCAGGACCTTCAATTCCTCCACGTCCTGCAGCGACCCGATCAGCCCGCTGCCCTGGAACACCAGGTTGTAGAGTTCGCGGTCCAGACCGAAGTCGGCGAGGACGATGGCGGGAAGCCCCCGGTCCAGTGCCTCCAGGACCGCTGTGGAAGAAATCGTCACGACCAGGGTCCCCGGCCGCAGCACGGCGGACATGGTCCCGGTCGCGAAACGTACTTCATCTCCTGCCACGGCTCCGCTAGCTGTCAATTCGTTCCAGAGCCTGTCGTAGGGGTGGCGTTCGTGGTGGGTTTGTGGTTCGCCGTCGCGCGCCCGCAATTTCACGATGACCTCCACCCCGGGGTTCGCCCGGTGCGTGCGGGCCAGGGCCTTCAGGACCTGTTCACGTTCGTGCCGGTGGACCGGGAACCTGGCCTGGGCGGCGAAAAGCACCGATTGCACCGGCGTCGTATCCCGGACCGGCTCCCCGGACGAAGCCAGGAAGGGCAGTCGGGTGGTGAGGACCGACTGGTCACTACCCAGCCGGGCCAATACGCCGGAGAAATCCCGGGCTTCGGCCAGGCCATGCGTGAGGAAGAGGTCGCCCAGGGAACGGAAGCCCATCGCCTTCTCCGTGGCCGGGTAGGCGACCCCTGGCAGGGCGGAGACCAGCGCGGTGCTCCTACCGGTTCCCCGGTGGCGGGACGCGACGAGGCGGAAGACCTCCTGGACCACCGGGCCCGTGGCGGCGCCCAGCACCACGTCGGCGGAGTCGAGCAGGGGTCCGAGGCGGTGGGTCGGTAGGACCGGCGTGGGCTCGGCACTCTCCATGAAGGTCCCGGCGACGGCACCGACCCGCTGTTCGGCAGTGGGCAGGATGGGGGTGCGGGCCAGGACCACCTTGCGGTCCCAACCGGGGCCGAGGGCGTCGAGGGTCGCGCAGGCGAACTTGAAGTACGAGTCGCTGTCGGCGACGGCGAGGACGCGGGGTGGGGCGCCCGGGTGGTTGTTCACGAGGTGGGGTCCTCCAACGAAGTTCCCAGGTGGGTGCGCAGGGACGGGGAGGCGGCGTCGGTCCACCAGCGTTCAGGGACCGGGTGGCCGGTGATCGGCACCTGGTGCGGGCGCAGCAGCAAACGCAGTGAGGGCAGGACCGTGGAGGGCAGGGCGCTGACCTTCTGCCCCCGACGCAGACCCCGCAGGCGCATCTCCACGGGGATGGTGTTCGGGTGCACGGTGATCAGTGGGTGGCGGGCCAGTTCGGCCAGGAACCCCGGTTCCTCGCGGCGGTGCGGGAAATAGCCGACCGCTCCGTCGCCGGCCTGTTCCAGGACCCAGGACAGATACGGTTCGCGACCGATCAGCCCGTCGGCGGCCAGGGCCGAGCCGACGACGATCGTGGGTTCATGGAATCGTTCGGTCACGGGCTGGGTGCCGAGCCATTCGAAACGGTGGTGCTCCAGATGCCCGCCGAGATCCCGGAATGCCTGTTCGACGTCCTGGCTGATCGGCAGGGCGGTGCAGGCCAGCAGGCGGCCCTGGCGGGCCAGTGCGCGTAGCCGATACCAGCTGGCCACACCCAAGGCGTTGCGGGAGGTGCTGCGGGCGGTGCGGGAGCGCACGAGCGGGGTCGGACGGTCCCCGGTGAGCAGCTGCAGCAATTTCACCGTCGCCAACCCGTCATCGATGATCACGAACTCGTCGGCGGGCACCGGGCCCATGAGTCGGCGCTGGATCCTTCCGGAGAACGCGTCGCCGGTGACCCAACGGTCAGCGGCGCGGCCCGAGGTCGAGGTGGCCTGCGGGCCGGTCCCGCCGAACTGCACCCCCGATGGCGCCTGGGCCATGAGCGTGCGCACGGTGGTGTCCATGCCGGCGGTCCCGCCGCGCGGGTGGATCGTCGACTGCCGGCCCAGGAGTCCCGCCCCGTGGGCTTCGATGGCGCTGAGCAGCTGCAGCGGGGATTCCACCCAGACGTCGGCCCGTCCGAAGCGGGGCCGTTGGACCTGGGGCACCAGGGCCACCCTGCGGGCATGGCCGGTCATCCCCGCGCTGCCCGGCAGTTCAACCGCGTTGGACACGCGGTGCCACCTTCAGTAGCCGGCGCGGCACCCGACGGATGCCACGGTTCAACCGCCGGTGCACGCGGGCCGGCAGGCGCCGCTTCAGCCGGGCGGCCAGCCCCGGTGCCGGCCGGCCGGCCGGCAGGGACCCGGGCAGGTCCAGACGGGTCAGCCGGCGACGCTTGAAATACTTGGCAAAGCGCGGGTAGTGGCCGGCCAGGAATTCCCGGGTGGCCTCTTCCTCTTCGGCCAGACGCAGCGGCTGCATGCAGTATCCGACGGCGGTGACCAGCTGCGTCAGGGGCCCCTCGGAGCCGTTGGGGTCGTCGACGGGTAGCGGGAGACTCCGGCGGAAGAGCGCGTCGATGAGGGTGACGGGGATCCGGTTGGAGTTCTCGTAGGGGCTCAGGCGTTCGAGCATCATCTCGGTGCCCACGGCCGCGCATTCGGTGCCGAACAGGGTGCGGATGGACAGTAGTGCCGTGGAGAAGCAGCTGATGACGACGTCGGGGCGCAGCAGTGCCACTGCTGTTTCGGCCAGGATCGGTTCCTGGAGTTGGGTGAACTGCAGTCCCTGCGAAAGGGCGTCGCGTTCGAGCTGGCGCCCGGAGGCCGGGCCGGCTGCCGGATGGGGTTTGAAGATCACCGTCGTGGCGCCACGACGGTCGGCTTCGCGCAGCATTTCACGATGCAGGACGCGTTCCTCGTCGTCGTCCATGAGCCCGAGGTGGGCGAGATACTGGCCCAGGACCAATGCGGTTTTCGGTCCACCGGTCACCGCCGGTGACAGGGCATCCGCCGGCACCGGATCCACCGGCTTGGTGGCGCGGGCGAGCCCGTTGATGATGTCCGCCAGCGGCTGCGGGGGAACCGGCGTCAGCCGCGGAGCGAATTCGCGCAGCAGCAACGGCTTCAGCCCGGGAAGGAGATCGAGGTAGAGCAGCCCGTCGAGTCGTTGGTGGATCGAAGCCGGGAGCAGGTTGCGGGTGGGCCCGTAGGACATCAGGCCGTCCGAATGGACCAGGAACGGTGAGTCGTGGAAGATCCGCAGGATCGCGCGGGTCGGATTGGTCTGGATCGAGTCAACGACCAGCTGCAGCTGCTCCTCACCGAGGTGGAAGGAGCGTCGCAGGAGGCGCTGCCATAGGTACAGCTCCTCCTCGCGCGGATCGAATTGAGCCGGCCGGCGCGGCAACAGCAGCTCGCCGAAGTCCACGACCCGGTCGAAACGGGCCGCCAGGTCCCCGAAGCCCGGGGCCTCCGCGATGCTACCGGTCAACTCGGGCTGCTGGGATCCGTCGACCAGCAACAGCACGCGTTCACCGTCCGGTGCCGGGAGGGCCCCGGCATCGACCATGGCCGCCAAGGAGGCCACCTGGAACAGCGTGGAAGCGGTGAGCAGTTGGATCATCGGGCTCCTCCCGGGACCAGGACGCGGGCCCGTCCCGTGGGGTTGAGGGTGTGTGTGGAAACGGGGAGCAAGGGCAACAGCATGCGCCGTCTTCGGGTATCGATGGCGTCCAGCGCCGCCGTGAGCATCGCCTCGGGTGCCGTCGCCAACGTGGTGGTGATGGCTGCGTCCAGCTCCGCCTTCACCGCCGGGGTCATGCCGGCGCTGCGGGAGAGGTGGTGGCAGGAAACCGCCATGAATTGGCGGATCACCTTGGGCCAGTAGATCGAGGCCTCGCGGTCGGCTGCCACGACCGCGAAGGCCAGGGCGAAGGCCCGCGCGAAGTCGAGTTGCCGGCGGTCCTGGATCTGGGTCAGCGAGGTGGTCACACCCCGCCGATAGAGCACCCCGGGGGCATCGACGACGGCGAAGGAGTCGGCCTGCAGGTGCAACCGCCAGATCCAGGGACGGTCCTCGGCGGTAAACAACCCGTCCGGGAAATGCAGCAGACCGGCATCGGCGAGCCGCCGATGGAATATTCCCGCCCACGCATATGGATAGTCGATCAGGGTGGTCTCGGTCTGCGGGAGGATCGAGGCCCGGGGGTCCAGGACCGTGTTCCTGCGGGCCTGCGAGGCCCGGTGGATCGTTCGACGCCCGTTGGTGACCCTGACGTGGTCGACCCGCAGGAAGTCCACATCCAGCCGGTCCCGCGCTGCCAGGCAGGCCTGAAGATGCCCCGGAGCCAACCAGTCGTCGCCGTCCAGGAAGGCGAGTGTGGTTCCGGTGGCGGCTTCGAGGCCCTGGTTGCGGGCGGTGGCCAGGCCCCGGGCCTGGTCGTTGCGTAGGAACTTCAGTCCGGGAAGCCGGCCGGCGAAGGCCTCGACCAGCTCCCCGGTGCCGTCACTGGAACCGTCGTCGACGAAGATGACCTCCATTGCGCGCGGATCGTCGAACTGGTGCAGGAGGCTCGTCATCGTGTCGCGGATGAAGGGGGCCTGGTCCTTCGCCGGAATGACGATGCTGAGCAATGGAGTGTTCATCTCGACGACCCGGGACTACGCGTCGACGCGGCGCAGGCGGGACAGTGGGGCGAGCTCGCCGGGGAAGACCCTCTTGACGCCGTCGCCCATGGCCTCCTGCAGGATGCGGATGTCACGGATCAGCGATTCGAAGCCCTTCGGCTCCAAGGAGGACGCCTGGTCGGAGCCCCACATGGTCCGGTCCAGGGTGATATGCCGTTCGACGGTCACGGCACCGAGGGCGACGGCGGCCAACGAGATCTGCAGACCGCGCTCGTGTCCGGAATAGCCGACCGGGACGCCGTAGCGTTCCTGCAGCGTCGGGATCATGCGCAGGTTGGCTTCCTCCGGGGGCAGCGGGTACGTGGAGGTCGCGTGCATGAGGACCAGGTTGTCGGTACCCAGGGTCTGAACCGCCGTGTCGATCTGCTCGATCGTGGACATGCCCGTGGACAGGATGATGGGCTTGCCCGTCTCGCGCAGGGCGCGCAGCAGCTCCAGATCGGTCACCGAAGCCGAGGCCACCTTATGGGTCGCGGCGCCCTGCTCCTCCATGAACTCGACCGAAGGGACGTCCCACGGGGAGGCGAAGGCCTCCAGGCCCTGGCTGCGGGCGTAGGAGATGATGTCGCGGTACTGCGCGGCGTCGAACTCGACCTTGTACCGGTAGTCGAGGTAGGTCATCTCGCCCCAGGGGGTCGAGCGGATCTTATCGCGCATATCCTGCGGCGTGGAGATCTCAGGGGTCCGTTTCTGGAACTTCACGGCGTTGGCGCCGGCGGCTGCGGAGATGTCGATCAGCTGCTTGGCGACGTCCACATCGCCGTTGTGGTTGATCCCGATCTCGCCGATGACGTAGACCGGCTGGCCGGCGCCGATCCGGTCGTTGCCGATGGTCGCGGGGGCGTCCTGCTTGATGGCTTCGGTAGTCATGGTGTTTCCCTTTCGTTGGGGATGTTTCAGGGGGTTGAGACCAGCAGCCGTGCGGCTGTTGGACGGTTGGGGGTTTCGAGGATGCGTTCGCATACCTCGCGGACGGCTCCACTACCGCCGGGCTTCTGGAGCACGATGCGGGCCGCGGCCAGGGCTTCGGGGCGGGCGTCGGCGACGGCGATCGGCCATCCGACGGAGTCCATGGCCGCCACGTCGTTCACGTCGTTGCCGACGTAGGCCACACGGGCCGGGTCAAGACCGTGTTCATCGATCCAGGCTCCGAGCCGCCGGGCCTTATCCGTCACGCCGTGCACGGCGTCGACGCCGAGTTTGGCGGCGCGGGTGGCGACCACGGAGTTGGTCTCGGTGGAGAGGATGAGCATCGGGACCCCTGCCTGGCGCAGCCGGGCGACGCCCATCCCGTCGGAGCGGCTGACGGTGACGGACTCGGAGCCGTCCTGGGCCAGCAGGGCCTTGTCGTTGGTGTGGACGCCGTCGAAGTCGGTCACCAGCGCGTCGACGTCGATTCCGGGAACCGGCGGGCCCGGTGGCCGGCCGGCCTGGCGGGTGGCCAGCGCGCAGACCAGGTCCAGGTCCTCGGGGGAATCGACTTCGGGGGCGTCGGAGGCCGGGACGACCTGGAATTTCAGTCTCCCGAAGAACCGGTGGTTGGCCCGGCGGAACCCCGTGGTGCGCATCGCGTAGAAGGCGCCGGTTTCCCGGTACTGCGGTGCCCGGTCCTGACGTCGCGGGCGGTGCCCGGCGTCGTGGCCCACGGCTTCCACGGCCCCCTGCTCTGCCGACCAGATGAACGAATGGTCCTCGGTGACGCTGAAGCAGACATCCGCCTCGTCGTCGAGCACCGACCTCACGGCGGCCTCCACATGGGACGGGTTGATGAAGGGGGAGGTGCACTGCAACAACACGACGACGGCGGGAAGACTCTCGAGGGTGTCCAGTACGTGGCCGAGCGCCGATTCGCTGCTGGCCCCGTCGGAGGCCAAGGCCGCCGGACGATCGATGACGCGGGCGCCGTGGGCGTGGGCCTCGTTGCGGATCTGCGAATGGTCGGTGCTGACCACGACGTCGGTCACCGACGGGGCGGCCAGCGCCGCGTCGATGCCGCGGGCCAACAGCGACTTGCCGCCCACCGGGCGCAGGTTCTTCAACGGGAGGCCCTTGGACCCGCCGCGAGCGGGGATGACCACCAGGACGGTTTCATGTTGTGGCTTCTGCATGGCCTCGACGCTAGGGACCCGAGGTGTCGCGGGACCCACCTGCGGGTTAACGCCGGGTGTGGTGTGCGATACATCCGGGTGCGGTCCCGTGCAGGGTCGCGGCGGATAGGCTGATTCCATGAGCGAGAAGCCCAGGCCCCCGGCCCGCCACTTCACGGACCGGGGATCCTCCACGTCCCGGGGGTCGCGGCGTGGCCCGCTGCGGATCACCGTGCCCAGCCGCAATGATCCGTTGCTGCGCCGGCTGACCGAGGTCATCGGCGGCCCGTTGGGACGATTCAGCTCGCCGGGGCGGGTGTCGCCGGGCTTCCTGACCATCGAACGCGTGCTCGTGGCCCTGACGATCATCTCGGCCGTCGTGGCCATCCTGGCCAAGAATATGTGCCGCACCCTCGGTTGGGGTGGGTCCAACGGCTATATCTGGGCCTGCTACTCGGATTGGTCGGCCCTGTTCCACGCCCGCGGGTTCGACACGAACGCCTTCGCCCCCTTCGCCGACGGCGCCCAGTTCGAATATCCGGTCCTCATGTCGGCGGTCGCCTCCTTCGCGGCACTGCTGGTGGTGCCCGGGGATTATGACCGGACGCTGGCCTTTTTCGACGTGAACCTGCTGATGGTGGTCATCCTCTGGTTCATCATCGTCATCGCCACGGCACGGGCCGCGGGACGACGGCCCTGGGATGCCGCCATGGTCGCCCTGGCCCCCGGGATCATCCTGGCCTCGACCATCAACTGGGATATGTGGGCGGTCGCGTTCCTGGCCGTCGCACTCCTGGCGTTCGCCCGGGACCGGCCGCTGCTGGCCGGGGTCCTCATCGGGCTGGGCGCTTCGATGAAGGTGTATCCGATCCTGTTCCTGGGCGTCGTGCTGGTTTTGGCCCTGCGCACCGGGCGATGGCGCCCGTTGCTGATCGTCAGTGCCGGCACCGCGGGTTCCTGGCTGGTGGTGAACCTGCCGTTCATGATCGTGAACTTCGAGGCCTGGAGCTACTTCCTGGAGTTCACGCGTGATCGCGGGGCAGGTCTGTCCTCGCTCTGGCACGCCTGGAACGTCACGGCCACCGTGCTACCCGGTGCCCCCGAATTCACCCCGGAAGTCATCAACTCCGCAGCCTTCTGGCTGTTCGCCGCCAGCTGCGCGGGGGTCGCCGTGCTGGGGCTGCTGGCGGCCCGGCGGCCCAGGGTGGCTTCGCTGCTCTTCCTCGTCGTCGCCGCCTTCGTGTTGTTCAACAAGGTCTACTCGCCCCAGTTCGTGGTCTGGCTCATCCCGCTCGCTGCCCTGGCCTGGCCGCGTTGGCGCGACTTCCTGATCTGGCAGCTGGTCGAGGCCCTGCACTTCTGGGCGATCTGGATGTACCTGTATTCGGGCAGCACCGACGTCAAGGATCAGAACACCTTCCCCGAGGCGTTCTACGTGCTGGCCGTCGCCGCCCACATGCTGGCCACCGGCTACCTGATGTACAAGGTGGCGCGCAGCATCTGGGATCCACACACCGATCCGGTGAGACGGGTGGGCCAGGACGACCCGCAGGCAGGACCCTACGCCGGCGTCGAACGCGATCCGTTGCCTGCCTTCCGCTGGATCGGCAGGCCACCGCGGAAGAGGGTCCACCAAACGGTTGAACCACCTGCGGACCTCTCGCCCTAGGCTGGGAACGTGAACGAACCGAATCAACAACCCACCCCACCGGGCACCGAGCCCGCAGCATTGTCGGCTACCCCCGGTGGCGTCGTGTTGCGCGTGCTGCGGGTGTCCCTGCATGTGGGCTTCGCCTTGCTACTCACCGTCGGCGTCGTCCGGGTCCTGGTCACCGATACGACCCCTGCCACGCGCATCGCCTCGATCCTGCTGGCCGGGGCCCTGGCCGTCATCTACCTGCTGGGAACCACCTGGGAGAACAGGCACGCCCACGGGGTGGCCTCGGATCCGAGCCGGTTCTCGCGGATCTGGCTGCTCCTCGTCGTCGTATTGTGGCTGGCGCTGATGGCCCTGCACCCCGATTTCAGCTGGCTCGCCTTCCCACTGTTCTTCCTGCAGATGCACTTGCTGCGCACCCGGACCGCACTGTTCGCCATCGTCGGGCTGACCCTGGTCGTGATCGGTGCCCAATGGGCCCATGCGGGGTCGATCATGGCAGCCAGCGTCATCGGGCCGGCCTTCGGCGCCGCCTTCTCCATCGTCATGGGTTTTGCCTACCAGGCCCTTTACACCGAGGGCGTCAACCAGCGTCGGGCCCTGGACGAACTGCGCCGCACGCGGGCCGCACTGGCCGGTGAACAACACCGGGCGGGCGTCCTGGCCGAACGTGAACGACTCGCCCGCGACATCCACGACACCCTCGCCCAGGGGTTCTCCAGCATCGTGCTGGTCTCCCGTTCGGCCCGCGCCGCTCTGGACTCCGGGGATACGGAACTGGCCGGCCAGCGCCTCGAGACAGTGGCCACCACCGCCTCCGACAACCTGGGTGAGGCCCGGGACTTCGTCCGCGGGCTCTCCGCAGGGACCGCCGAAGCCGCTGCCGGGGCCCTGGCCGGACGCTTCGCCAGGCTCTGCGCCTCCACCGAGCGCACCGCAAAGGCCTCGGGACACGACCTGGAATGCCGGTTCCGGGAGGACGGCGAGGCGCAGACCCTGACCCCCGACGTCGCCGGAGCGCTGCTGCGCGCCGCCCAATCCTGTCTGGCCAACGTCCTGGCCCATGCCCTCGCCTCGCGGGCCATCCTCAGCCTGGGCTACCTGGCCGGGGAGGTCACCTTGGATGTGTACGACGACGGTGTCGGCTTTGATCCGGACACGCTGCCTGCCGCGCCGAGGGATGACGGGACGGGGTTCGGCCTGACAGGACTCAGGGCACGGATCGACGCCCTCGACGGAACCGTGGAGGTCGAATCGGCACCCGGGGAGGGCACCGTGGTGGCCGTAAGGATCCCCTGCGAAACGGAGGATGGACATGGATGAACTGAACTTGCTGCTGGTGGATGACCATCCGGTGGTCCGGGCCGGGCTGAAGGCCGTACTGACCGAACAAGCAGGACTGCACGTCGTGGCCGAGGCCGCCGACGGGGCGGCGGCGGTCGCCCAGTTGAACCGGCTGGAAACCCTCGGCGAACACGTCGACGTGGTGCTGATGGACCTGCAGATGGACGGAATGGATGGTGTCGAGGCCACCGGCAGGATCCGCAGGGCCGGGGGACCACCGGTTCTCATCCTCACGACGTATGACTCCGACTCCGACATCCGGGCCGCCCTCGATGCCGGGGCTGCCGGCTACCTGCTCAAGGATGCCCCGCTGGAACGGCTGACCGCAGCGGTCCGGGACGCCGCCCGGGGACGACGGGTGCTGTCAGAGGACGTGGCAGCACGTATCGACCCCGCAGCCCGCAATGCGGCCACCGACTTGAGCCCGCGCGAACTCGAACTGCTCGGCCTGCTCGCTCGCGGGCTGGTCAACCGGCAGATCGCGCGGGAGTTGTTCATTTCCGAATCCACGGTCAAGACCCACCTGATTCACATCTACGCCAAGCTGGGGGTGGATACGCGCACCGCGGCCATCGACCAGGCACGTACGCTGCGGCTCATTCGTTGAGTACCCCGGGCGGACCGGCCGGGGTACTGAAGCGGCCAGCGGCCCATCGTCCTGAAGTCGTACACCGACGAGGTCGAAGATCATCCGCAGGGGCGGTGACGGGGCAGATGAGGGTGGGTAGCGTGGAAGCATGATCCAGGCAACCTCTCTCGCCAAGAATTATGGCTCCAAACGCGCGGTGGACGACGTGTCCTTCACCGTCCAGCCCGGTAAGGTCACGGGGTTCCTCGGCCCCAACGGCGCCGGGAAATCAACGACGATGCGCATGATCGTTGGGCTTGACAGCCCCACGGCCGGCAACGTCACCGTCAACGGCAAACGCTATGCAGAGCACCGGGCCCCGCTGCGCGAGGTCGGGGCGCTGCTCGAGGCCAAGGCAGTGCACAAATCGCGTTCGGCCCGCAACCACCTGCGCACGCTGGCCGCCACCCACGGCATCGGCAATCGCCGGGTCGACGAGGTCATCGAACTGACCGGGCTGGCCTCCGTGGCCCGCAAACGTGTCGGAGGGTTCTCGCTCGGCATGGGCCAGCGACTCGGGATCGCCGCAGCCCTGCTGGGGGATCCGCATACGCTGATCCTCGACGAGCCGGTCAACGGCCTCGACCCCGAGGGCGTCCTCTGGGTCCGCAACATGGCCAAGAGCCTGGCAGCCGAGGGCCGGACGGTCTTCCTCTCCTCGCATTTGATGAGCGAAATGGCGCAGACCGCCGATCACCTGATCGTCATCGGCCGCGGCAAGCTGCTGGCCGACGCCCCGATGGCCGATGTCCTCTCCGGGGCGGGCGGCGCCCGGACCCGGGTGCGCACCGACGCCCCGGACGAACTGGTCAGATCGCTGGCAGCACCCGAGGTCACGGTCACCACCACGGGCCCCGATGCCCTCGAAATCCAGGGCATCGCACCTCGCGACATCGCCCGCCGTGCGCTGGACACCAATGTGCTGGTCTACGAACTCACCCCGCTGCAGGCATCCCTCGAGGACGTCTACATGGATATGACCCGCGACGACGTCGAATACCACTCGGGCCCCGTGGCCGGGGCCGAGGCAGAACTTGAGACCGGAAGGCGGGCCAGTAAATGAGCACCGAAACCCAACAGGCACCCGCGCCCCAGCAGCCCCGGACCACCACGGGCAAGGGAACCTCCCTGGGTCGGGCCCTGCGCGCGGAGGTCATCAAGTTCACCTCCGTACCCTCCACCGTCATCCTGCTGCTGGTCACGCTGGTCATCATGATCGGCATCGCCGCCTTGGCCGCCTTGGCCTTCGGCTCCATGCAGGACGCCATGGGCGATGATCCCGAAGCCGCGGCAGCGATGGGGGACATGGGTTCGATCGCCGACACGATCGCCCCGGCGGGCATCATGTTCTCCCAACTGATCCTCGGTTCGCTCGGCGTGCTGGTCATGAGCTCCGAATTCACCACCGGCATGGCCCGGGCCACGTTCGCGGCCATTCCGAAACGTTTCCCGGTCGTCCTCGCCAAGACCGTACTCGTCGCCGTGGTGGCCCTCGTGGTCACCCTGATCTCGACATTGCTGGCGGCGCTGGTCATCATGCCGATCCTGTCCAACTACTCGATGGAGCAGGACTTCTCCAGCGAGACATTCCAACGCAACTTCTGGGTCGGTGCCGCCTACGTGGCGGTCGTGGCCCTGCTGGGCATGGCGCTGGGTGGCCTGCTGCGCAACTCGGCGGGAGCGATCGTCACCGTGGTCGGGATCGTCTTCGTCCTGCCGGCGGTGCTGAGCTTCATCACCAGCGACTTCATCACCGACGCCAGCCGATTCCTGCCGGTTTCCGCCTACGAGAACCTGGTCACCCCCACGGTCGCCGAAGGCGCGCTGGAACATTGGCAGGCGGGGCTCACCCTCGGGCTGTGGGCGCTGATCCCGTTGGTCATCACGACGCTGGTCATCCAGCGCCGCGACGTCTAGACCGACACCGCTGCCGGGGCTTCCCCGGCCGGCCATACGAACCACCGCGGGTGGTGGCGGAACGAACGGCCGTCACCACCCGCGGTTTTCGTGGGCCCACCAACCCACTGCAACCGAAAGCTAAGCTGACACCATGAGCACAGCACCGCAGGGGGAGGCCCCGGAAGCACCGGCGCAGACCTTTGC
>RCNJ01000310.1_pt1 | contig 23922 bp, 17 predicted proteins | sample 2041171 | NCBI WGS metagenome assembly RCNJ01 (sample SAMN09708213, study PRJNA481090) | feces metagenome | biome: feces | host: Pygoscelis adeliae | place: Antarctica: Rookery Lake | collected 2010-03-01 | reverse complement strand
AACTTATCAATATATGCTAATTTTAATAGAGATAAAGAATTTGAAAATATAAATGAAACCATGCTTATAAGAGATGGTGAAGGATATAAGAAAGATATGTTTTATGATGAGATATCATTAGGAATAAAAACTAGTAAGGGGGTGGTAGCTTTAGTAGGTTGTTCTCATGCAGGAATTGTAAACATCCTTAAAACTATAGACAAAAGAACGAACATGGATATTCATGCTGTTCTAGGTGGAACTCATCTAATAAAAGAAGATGATGCAAAGATAAGTAAGATAATAGATTATTTCAAGGAAAATGCAATAAAAGTTATAGGTGCTTGTCACTGTACTGGTGAACAAGGAGAAATGATGCTTAAGGAACAAATGAAAGATAACTTTATTAGCAACAACACAGGAGATGTATTAAAGTTTTAATAATTAATAAATATATTTATTAAAGGGAGTTGAGAATATGAATGAGAAAGAACAACATCATGAAGAGCACAATCATAAGAATCATCACGAGATGATGATAAAAGATTTCAAGATAAGATTCTTTATATCTATGATAGTTACAATTCCTATCCTTATCTTGTCCCCAATGATTCAAGAATGGACAAATATAACCGTTGTTTTTGCTGGAAGTAATTATATATTATTCGCACTATCAACATTTATATATTTCTATGGTGGGTGGCCATTTTTAAAAGGTCTAAAAGATGAACTACAAGATAAAAAGCCTGGAATGATGACCTTAATAGCTATGGCTATATCAGTATCATATATATATAGTGCAGCTACAGTGTTTGGACTAGAAGGGAATGACTTCTTCTGGGAACTTGCAACACTTATTGATATTATGCTTTTAGGTCACTGGATAGAAATGAGATCAGTACTTAGCGCATCAAGTGCACTAGATAAACTAGCTGAACTTATGCCAGATACAGCTCATTTATTAAAAGATGGTGAGACTGTAGATGTTGATGTAAGTAAACTTAAAGCTAATGATACTATATTAATAAAACCAGGAGAAAAAGTTCCAGCAGATGGGATAATAGTAAAAGGAACTAGTTATGTAAATGAATCAATGGTAACAGGAGAATCAAAGCCAGTTCAAAAAGATGAAGAGGATAAACTTATAGGAGGTTCTATAAATAAAGATGGATCTCTAGAGTTGAAAGTAGAGAATATAGGTGACGATTCTTATATCTCAAAAGTTATAGAAATGGTTGAACGAGCACAAGAATCAAAATCGAAAACTCAAGACTTAGCAGATAAGGCAGCATTTTGGTTAACTATCATAGCACTTACAGTAGGTTTTGCTACTTTAATTGTGTGGTACTTAATTAAAGGGGATTTTACATTTGCACTTGCAAGAATGGCATCTGTAATGGTAATAACATGTCCACATGCATTAGGACTTGCAATGCCTTTAGTAGTAGCAACATCCACAGCACAATCTGCTAGAAATGGACTTCTTATTAAGAATAGAACACAGTTTGAAAATTCAAGAAAAATTGATACTGTAGTTTTTGATAAAACAGGAACACTTACTCATGGGAAGTTTGGAGTAAACTTTGTAGAAGTGTTTGATGATAATTATGATAAAGAAAAAGTAATAGAAATTGCAGCGACACTTGAAAATAATTCTGAACACCCAATAGCAACAGGGATAATTGATAAACTAGAGGAAATGAAGCTATCTGTTTTAGAGATGACTGATTTTAAAGCTATAAAAGGAAAAGGTGTTAGAGGAATAATAAATGGTAAAGATACGGTAGTTGTAAGCCCAGGATATTTGGAGGAAAAAAACATTGAAATACCAAGAAATCTTCCAGAACACGGCATATCAACAGATGTATTTTTACTAATAGAAAACAAATTAATTGCAGCTATAGGACTTTCAGATAAGGTTAGAGAAGAGTCATATGATGCTATAAAGAATCTTAAAGCTGAAGGTATAAAAACATGGATGCTTACAGGAGACAATGAAAAAACTGCTAAAGAAGTATCTAAAGAATTAAATTTAGATGGATATTTTGCAGAGGTACTCCCAGAAGCTAAACAAGAAAAGATTAAAGAATTACAATCAGAAGGTAGATTTGTAGCAATGACTGGAGATGGAGTAAATGATGCACCTGCTTTGGCACAAGCTGATGTAGGAATAGCAATAGGTTCTGGTACAGATGTTGCAGCTGAAACAGCAGATATTATACTTGTAAATTCAAATCCTCAAGATGTAGTTACTTTAATTGACTTTGGTAAAGCAACTTACAAGAAGATGATACAAAATCTTATTTGGGCAACTGGATATAACGTAATTGCAATACCACTTGCAGCAGGAGTACTTTATAATTTTGGGATACTTATATCTCCAGCAGTAGGAGCAATATTGATGTCGCTTAGTACAATAATAGTTGCTATTAATGCAAAACTTCTTAAAGTAGAAGGATATAAATAAAAGATATTGACTGAAATCACATATTATAGTATTTAGATAGATTATAGTTATATACAAGATAAGAAATTAAAAGATAAATCAATTTTGAATATATATATAATTAACAAACTATAAGGAGTGATTTCATGTCAGAACAATTTAATAAAGATGAGAGAATCGGAAAAGTTGTTATAGACTTCCCTAAATCTACTGAAGTTTTTATGAAATATAATATAGACTTCTGTTGTGGTGGCGATAGATCATTAGAAACTGCTATTACAGAAGACAATAAAGAAGCAGGAGTAGAAAAGATACTAAAAGAAATAAACGAAGATTATGACAATTTCTTAAGTGATGATTATAAAGAAACAGACTGGGAAAATAAGAGTATGACTGAGTTACTTGAGTTTGTAGAAAACACTCATCATGCTTTTATGAAAAAGACTTTACCTGTAACTGAAGAACTTATATTAAAGATATTTAAAGTTCATTTTAATGAAGGTGAAGAATTATTAACTGAAATATATAGACTTTTCTCTCTATTAAAACTAGATATAAGTACGCATTTAATAAAAGAAGAGGAAGAGCTATTTCCATTAATAAAACAGTATGAACAAACTAAAGACAAAAAAACATTAGAAGATATTTTAACGATACTTGAAGATACAGAAGCAGAACATGATGCAGCAGGTGATATTATTAAGAATTTAAGAAAATTAACAGATAATTACACTTTACCTGAATATGGATGTGCTACTTTCAAGGTAGTTTATGATAAACTTCAGGAAATAGAATCAGATCTATTCCATCATATTCATTTAGAGAATAATATACTGTTTTTCAAATTAAAGTCACAACAATAATTAGATATCCCTAATAATCCCATTTAATAATAGATAAAGAAAGACGGAGTCTCCCCTGACTCCGTCTTTCTTTATTATAAACACTCGTGATTATTGTTATTAAGAGGGTAAAAGCATATATAGAGGAAGAACTATATGAAATACATAAACAAAATACCTGAAGCAGACAAACAAGTAAGTGAAAACTTAATGTCAGAGGGATGGATAAAATTAAAGGCGCAATCAAATTTATTAAAAGCAATATTATTATCAATACCCTTTATGATTATAAATACAATTATTATTTTGATTATAGTATATTTCTTATATTCTCCACTTAGGGAATTCTTAAATAATCCTGTAATTGATATTCGTATTTCAAGTACCTTTACTTCATTAATGTATATAGTTATATTTTTAATGTTCATATTTTTACATGAACTATTACACGCATTATTAATACAAGATGTATTTAAATCAGATAAAACATATTGGGGAACTGATGGAGTTTCAGCTTTTGTATATACAACTGAAGTTATAAAGAAGAGTAGATATTTATTAATAACTATTACTCCTTTTATAATATTATCTATAATACTGTCTTTTATTTCAGATGCTTTAGGGCTTTTAAGACCATTTACAGCCTTTTTAATTTCAATAAATGCACTAGCCTCAAGTGTTGATTGTTTAAATGCATTTATTATAGTATTTCAAGTTCCAATGGATCATATTTAGTAAGTAATGGCTTGGAAACATATATCAAATAGATATTATGATATAATTTTTTAGATAAGAAAGTACATGAAGGAGATGTAAAAGAATGAAGGCACTTTGGACTAATGGAAAAATTTTAAGTTTGAAAAATGATGAACAATATGATTGGATGACGACAGATAATGGCCTTATTTCAGATTTAGGGTTTAATGATAACAAACCAGATTCTAAAGAATTTGAAAGTACTCTTGATTTAGAGAATGGCACTTTAATGACATCATTTATAGATGCTCATAGTCATTTTTCTGCTAACGTATATAATTTTATTCAAGCAGACCTAACTGAATGTAAAAGTTTTGAAGATATAAAAAATGTAATAAAAATATATATAGAGCAAAATAAAGTAGAAAAAGATGACTGGATTACTGCAACAGGATATGATCACAATAATTTAGATGAAAAAGATCATCCTAGAAAAGATTTTCTAGATTCAATATCTAAAACTAATCCTATAGTAATACATCATAAATCAGGACATGTAGGAGTTTTTAACTCTGCTGCATTAGATTACTTAGGAGTTGATGAAGAGACTAAGACACCTGAGGGAGGGTTAATAGAAAAAGATGAAGATGGCTTAACAGGATATATGGAAGAGAACGCGTTTATGCAAAATATAAAAGCATCTCCAATGCCTGGTATGGATGATATTGAATCATCTATAAAAAAGGCAGAGCAAAGATACTTAAGTTATGGGATAACAACAGTTCAAGAAGGCATGATGGTTAAAGAGCTTATTCCACTTTATGATGCGATAATTAATAAAGTAGATCTTAATATAGATATAGTTTACTACACAGGTTTAGAGGATAGAAAAAAAGTACTTGATAAATTCCCTAAGACCTCTAATGATTATAATAATAATGTTAGATTTGGTGGAATTAAAATGTTCTTAGATGGTTCACCGCAAGGAAAGACTGCGTGGTTAAGAGAACCTTACGAGGGAGAAGAAAATTACAAAGGGTACGGAACTATGAGTGATGAAGAGGTTTATGAAGGACTTAAACTTGCATATTTAAAGAAAGTTCAACCTTTAGCACACTGTAATGGTGATGCTGCAATACAACAATATATTGATGCTGTGAGAATGCTAAAGAATGAAGGAAAGGATCTTTCACCACTTAAGCCAGTAGTAATTCATGCGCAATTATTAGGACAAGATCAAGTAAAAGAAGTAGCTGAACTAGGAATGATACCATCATTCTTTTTAGCTCATGTTTTTCACTGGGGAGATGTTCATATAGAAAATCTTGGAGTAGAGAGAGCTTCTTTAATTAGTCCAGCAAAGTCTGCACTAGAGTGTGAAATACCTTTCACACTTCATCAAGACAGCCCCGTTATACCCCCAAATATGATAGAAACTCTTTCTTGTGCAGTTAATAGAAAAACAAGAAAAGGAGTTACACTTGGAGAAAGTGAAAAGATAACAATAGAGGAGGCACTTAAAGCTATAACTGAAAACTCTGCATATCAGTACTCAGAACTTGAAACAAAAGGAACTCTTGAGATTGGAAAGAAAGCTGATTTTGTAGTGTTATCCAAAAATCCTTTAACTATTTCAAATGATGATATAAATAATATAGAGGTTTTAAATACTATAAAGAATGGGATAGTAGTTTATAGTAAGCGTTAAGACTTAATATTTATTAATAATTTAAGGATCTAAAAAAACCAGCCATAGAGTATAATTCAGGCTGGTCTTCTATTTGTATTAAAGGGTTTAAAATATCATATTAAATCCTTACCCATAACAATCATATTATTAAAAGTTACATAACCTCTGTTGTTATAGAAACCTTCGGTTCTATCTGTATTTAAAGTATTTAGAATGATTTTTTTAACTCCTTTTTCTTTCAACTTATCTGAAAACTCATCAAGGAGTGCTTTTCCATAACCCTTACCGTGCTTACTAACATCTGTACAAAAATCATCTATAATAAACTGCATTCCAGTATAGAAAGATTCATAGTGTCCAATTATAAATGCAATAATATCGCCATCTTTATGATCGCGAGAAACCATACCATAATAATTATTGCCATTTATCATCATTGATAAACGTTCACTAGATGTTTCTATTGTCCACTCTTCACTCCAAGGTGGTGAATTAAAAGCATTCATAAATATTTTCGATAATTCATTTGTATCTTTATTGTTAATGTCTTCGTATACCATAGTATCAATTCCTTCCTTAGTATTAGGTTAGCAAATTACCACATTAACTATAAATTTTAGTATAACTATATGATAAATACAAGATTTGTATTTAAGTTTGTTTAATGAGCTGCTAGTATAATAAGTGGAGGGGAAGTAATGGAAAATGGATTATATGAAAAGTTGTTAGATATTAAATCTCAAGATGATTTAGATAACAAACAATATAAAGCTATTAGAAATATAGATAATAGTGAAATACCTAGAGTAGTTTCAACTACATATCAGAAAATAATACGTGAAGCTCTCTTAAAGATTGATAATAATAAAGATAAAATAGAATATATAGAAAATCTTAATAAATCTATTGGTATTGAAGGCTTTTTAAGGGAAGATAAGAGTTTTAAAGAACTTACTTCGGTTCATGATGATGAAGAGGATTTTAAAAAACTCAATGAATATAGACCAAAAACATCAATATCAACAAGTACACTTTTCACAGGGAGTACAGGTCCAACGCTTGAAAGTGAGCTTAGTAGAGAAATTAGAACTGCTGATAGTGTTGATTTTTTAATATCATTTATAAAATTCAGTGGCTTAAGACTTATATACGATGATTTAGTGGAGTTTACCAAAAACAATAAACTGAGAGTAATTACAACTTCTTATATGGGCGCTTCAGATTACAAGGCAATACTTAAATTATCTGAATTACCTAATACGGAGGTTAAAATTTCTTACGATACTCAAAGAACTAGATTACATGCTAAAGCCTATTATTTTAAAAGAAAGACAGGATTTAGTACCGCGTATATTGGTTCTTCAAACTTATCTAATCCTGCACTTTCTAATGGACTAGAATGGAATCTTAAAGTTTCAGAATATACATCAAAAGATGTAATAGATAGTTTTAAAAAGACTTTTGAAACTTACTGGAATGATGAAGAGTTTAGAACCTTTGAGCCAACAGATAAAGAAAATAGAAAAGAATTAAAAGAGTCTTTGAGCATTAAAGAAAGAAGTGAAGGTCCACATATGTTCTTTGACTTGAAACCTTATTCTCATCAAAAGGAAATACTAGAGGATTTAAGACTTGCAAGAGAAGAATATGATAGTTATAAAAACTTAGTAGTTGCAGCAACTGGTACAGGTAAGACTATGGTAGCTGCTTTTGATTATAAAGAACAGATAAAAAATGGAGATAAAAAGTTGTTATTTCTAGCACATAGAAAGGAAATATTAGATCAAAGTTTACATACGTTTAGAAATGTTTTGAAAGATCAAAACTTTGGTGAACTATGGGTTGGAAATGACAAAGCTGTTGATAAAACACATATATTTGCATCGATACAGACATTAACTTCTAGTGATAACTATAAAAAATTTAAAGAAGATTATTTTGATTACATTGTTATAGATGAGTCACATCATGCTTCAGCTTCAACATATTTAAAGATTATAGATTACTTTAAACCAGAGATATTATTAGGACTTACGGCTACGCCAGAACGAATGGATGGTCAGAGTATACTTGATTACTTTGATAATACTATAGCATCAGAAATAAGACTTGCAGATGCCATAGATAGAAAGCTTCTTAGTCCTTTTCACTATTTTGGTGTTACAGATCCAGAAGACATTAATCATTTGAAATGGAGTAGAGGTGGTTATGAGGTAAGTGAACTTGAAAATGTATATACAAAATCTAAGCAGAGAGTCCAAGTTATATTAGACAGTATGCATAGATATCTTAATGATGTAGAAACATTTAAGGGGTTAGGCTTCTGTGTCAGTATAAAACACGCAGATTTTATGGCTAATGCATTTAATAAAGTAGGAATACCATCAATTTCATTACATTCTAATACTAGTCAAGCTGAAAGAGATTCGGCTAAGCGAAAGTTACAAACAGGAGAAATTAACTGCATATTTATAGTTGATCTATTTAATGAAGGTGTAGATATTCCAGATATAGATACGGTACTTTTCTTAAGACCGACAGAATCAATGACTATATTTATCCAACAATTAGGTAGAGGTCTTAGGCTGTCTGAAGATAAGGAAGCATTAACGGTATTAGACTTTGTCGGACAAGCACATGTCAACTATGACTTTAGCTTTAAACTAAGAGCACTTACAGGTAAGACTAGACACAGTATAAAGGAAGAAATTAATAATGATTTTCCTAATATGCCTGCAGGTTGTCATCTAAAACTAGAAAAAATAGCTAAATCATATATATTAAACAATATTCAGTCTGCAATTTTTAATATAGGGGACTTAAGAAGAATGATGAAAGACTTTAAAAGTAACTTTACTAATACTTTGAATCTTAAGAACTTTTTAGAGAATTACGGTATAAATATAGATAGATTTTATTCTAGATATTCATTCTATGACTTATTAGCACAAATAGGAGAGAAGGAAGAATATCAAGTAGAGGATAGAAAAGAATTAAAACAATCACTTAGAAGATTTTCAAAGATAAATTCGAAGAGACTTTTAAGTTTCGCTGAAGGACTACTTAAAGAAGGATTAGATATATCTAGCTTTAATAAATCAGAAAAATTAATGCTTGGAATGTTTCATTATACTATCTGGGGAAATAAGCCAGAAGTTAGTTATGAAGAGTCTCTTAAAGATCTAAAGAAGTATAATATTGATATAGTAAGAGAATTATTAGACATTATTAATTATAATAAGAAGAATATAAAAGCCATAGAAATAGAATATGAAGCTACAGATATTCCACTAGATATCTATGCATCTTATAGTGTTCAGCAAATCATGGTAGCTTTTGAAAAAACAAAAGAAGATTATGAATATCCTATGCGTGAAGGAGCTCTTTATGTTGAAGATAAGCATACAGACTTATTTTTTATAACAATAAATAAAAATGAGGAAGACTATTTACCTTCAACTATGTATAATGATTATGCAAAAAGTAGTGAATTATTTAACTGGGAGTCACAAAGTATAATAAATACTGAAACACCAACAGGACAAAGGTATATAAATGATATAAGTGAAGATCATAAAGTATTGTTATTTGTTAGAGAATCTAAACAGAAATATAACCATGCATTACCTTATATATTCTTAGGAAATGCTAGATATCAGTCACACAACGGAAATAATCCTATAGAAATTGTATGGAAGATGGATCATTCTATACCTGAAAAAATCATAAGGGAATCTAACTTAAGAGTTGTAAATTGAAATATGAAAAAGGATTCTAAAACTTAGATCTCTAAGTTTTAGGATTTCTTTATGTTATAATATATTTATAGAACGAAAGGGGAGATAATGTTGAAAAGAGCTCTTATAAGTGTTTATGATAAAACTGGAATAGTAAAGTTTGCCAAAGGACTAGAAGATTTAGGTTGGGAGATAATATCTACAGGAGGCACTAGTGAAGCTTTAAAGACAGAAGGAATAAAAGTAGTAGATGTATCAGATATAACAGATTTTCCTGAGTGTTTTGATGGTAGAGTAAAGACCCTTCATCCTAAGATTCATGGGGGAATACTATCACTTAGAGATAATAGTAAACATACTGAAACTATGGACAAACTAGATATAAAACAAATAGACATGGTAGTGAATAATCTTTATCCTTTTAAAGATACTGTATTAAAGGAAGGTTCAACTCATAAAGATATTATAGAAAACATAGATATTGGTGGACCATCAATGATTAGAGCGGCTGCTAAAAACTATGAGTATGTATCAGTAATAGTAGATCCTAAGGATTATGATAAAGTATTAGAAGAAGTTTGTAAAAATGGAGATACAAGTGATGAGACTAAACTTTTCTTAGCTAGTAAGGCTTTTGGTCATACAAGTCACTATGACACTCTTATATCAAAGTATTTCAATAAATATTCTGGTATAGATTATCCAGAAACTATATCTCTTACATATGAGAAAAAACAAGATCTACGCTATGGTGAAAATCCACATCAAAGAGCAGCTTTTTATAGTGAGATGTATGAAACAGAGGGAACTATATCAGATGCTAAGCAATTACATGGAAAAGCATTATCATTTAATAATATAAGTGATAGTAATAATGCTATAGAGATTTTAAAAGACTTTGAAGAGCCAACAGCTGTAGCAGTAAAGCATGGCAATCCTTGCGGGATAGCAAGTGGGGAAACTTTAAGTGAAGCATTTAAAAAAGCGTATGAGAGTGATCCTACATCTATATTTGGTGGAATAGTGTCTTTAAACAGAGCTGTAGATAAGACAACAGCAGAGATGATAAATGAAATATTTATAGAAGTAGTTATAGCGCCTTCATATGATAGTGATGCTTTAGGGATATTAAGCTCAAAGAAAAACATAAGATTACTTGAACTTTCTAATATAGAGAAAAATGATTATCATGATTTAACTATGACTAGAGTTCTTGGCGGTATATTAGTACAAGATAGAAATATTAAGATATTTGATAAAGATGATATAAAGATAGTAACAAAGAAAAAACCAACTTATGCAGAGATTGAAGATTTATATTTTGCACTTAAAGCTGCAAAAGAAACTAAATCAAATGCAATAGTTATAGCAAAAGACAAGACTACTGTAGCAGTAGGTCCGGGACAGGTTAGTAGAATTTGGGCTTTAGAAAATGCTATAAAACAAGGTGGAGATAAAGTTAAGGGTTCAGTTATGGCATCTGATGCATTCTTCCCATTTTCAGATTGCATAGAAGAAGCACATAAAGCTGGAATAACTGCAATAATTCATCCAGGTGGTTCTATAAATGATGATAAGTCTATAGAGGCTGCAGATAAGTATGGAATATCTATGATAATTACAGGAATGAGACATTTTAAACATTAATTAGTTAAAAATGTTTAATTATAAATATATGGGGGTAAGTATATTAGGTGACAAACTTTAGGAAGAGTTTATATTAAAAATAAGAAAAGGTTGTCGCAATGTTTTGCATATAGAGAAATTTATGTTATAATAGGATTGTAAGAACGCATGGAAAAAATATAGACTTTTATATGTTTTACATAGTTTATGTTTTTTTAATATATCATATCCAAAAATGAGGAGGATGTATAAATGTCACAAGATAAAAAATATATATTAGCTGTACCTAACTTCAGTAATGGTAGAGATGAGAAAGTAATCGAAGCTGTTACAGGAGAACTTAAAAATATTGAAGGTGTAACATTAGTAAGTGTTGAACCAGAAGCAGATTTTAACAGAACAGTTGTTACTGCTATAGGAGAGCCAGAGCCACTTAAAAAGGCTTTAATCAATATGGGAGCTAAATCAGCTGAGTTAATTGATATGAGAGAGCAAGAGGGAACTCACCCAAGAATAGGATCTCAAGATAGTATACCTTTATTCCCACTTCAAAATGTAACTGTTGAAGAGTGTGTTGAATTAGCAGATGAAATAGGTAAAGAATTCCACGAAAAAACAGGAGTACCTGTATTCTTTGCTGCAGATAATGCATCAACAGAAGAAAGAAAAGGATTAGCTTTCATAAGAAAAGGACAATATGAAGGACTAAGAGATCTATTAAAAGAAATCAAAGATGATTCATCAAGAGCAGAAGAATATGAGTCAAGAAAACCAGACTTATCTACAGATGGATTACTTTCAGACAAAGCAGGAGCTACTATAGTTTCAGCAGAAGAAGAAGGATTAACTGCTTATAACATATATCTTGGAACTGAAGACGTTGCATTAGCTAAATTAATAGCTAAAGCTGTTAGAGGACCAAGTGGTGGATTCGATACAGTTAGAGGAGTTGGAATTAAATTCCCTGAGCACGAAGGTGTAGTTGTTTCTGTAAACATGTTTGACTGTGAGAAAACTCCAATATATAGAATATTTGAAACAGTTAAAATGGAAGCACAAAGATACGGAATCGCTGTAACAGGATCTGAATTAGTTGGACCTATCAAACTAGACTATGTATTAAATACATTTGAGTATTACCTAGGACTTGAAGGATTCAATAAAGAGCAGATATTAGAAACTCATATTTAAATAGAAATAATTAAAAATACAAAAAAACTAAACTGTTATTTATAGCAGTTTAGTTTTACAATATATTTAGGAAACAAACAATATTAGGAGGTCGATTAACACATGAAAACTGATATTCAAATAGCTCAAGAAGCAACAATGAAGCACATCAAAGATGTTGCAAGCTTAATAAACATTAAAGAAGAAGACTTAACTCTTTACGGAAACGATAAGGCTAAGGTTTCTTTAGATGTTGTAGAGCAACTTAAAGATGAAAAAGATGGAAAGTTAGTACTAGTTACAGCAATAAATCCAACTCCAGCAGGAGAAGGAAAGACTACTACAAATATAGGACTTTCAATGGGACTGAACAAACTTGGATACAAAACAAGTACTGCACTAAGAGAACCATCATTAGGACCAAGCTTTGGTGTTAAAGGTGGAGCTGCAGGTGGAGGATATGCACAAGTTGTTCCAATGGCAGACATAAACTTACACTTCACAGGAGACTTCCATGCTATAACTTCAGCACACAGTCTACTTGCTGCACTTCTTGATAATAGCATTCACCAAGGAAACGATCTTGGAATAGATACAAGAAGAGTTACTTGGAGAAGAGTAGTTGACATGAACGATAGAGCTCTTAGAAACATAGTTATAGGACTAGGTGGAAAAGCTAACGGAGTACCAAGAGAAGATGGATTCGACATAACTGTTGCATCTGAAATCATGGCTATACTTTGTTTAGCTAATGACCTTGAAGACCTAAAGAAAAGATTAGGAGACATGGTTGTTGCTTATAACTTCAAAGGAGAAGCTGTTCAAGCTAGAGATTTAAAAGCAGAAGGAGCACTTACTTTAATCCTTAGAGATGCTATAAATCCTAACATAGTACAAACACTTGAGAATACACCAGCATTCATTCACGGTGGACCATTCGCGAACATAGCTCACGGATGTAACTCAGTACTTGCTACAAAACTTGCACTTAAAACTGGAGATTATGCAGTAACAGAAGCAGGATTTGGAGCTGACTTAGGAGCAGAGAAATTCTTCAACATTAAATGTAGAGCTGCAGACTTAAAGCCTGACGTAACAGTAATAGTTGCTACAGTTAGAGCACTTAAGATGCACGGTGGAGTTGCTAAAGACGATCTAGGAGAAGAAAACTTAGATGCAGTTGAAAAAGGAATGTCTAACCTTGAAAGACACGTTGAAAACATTAAAAAGTTCGGCGTACCTTCAGTAGTTGCTATAAACGCATTCCCTACAGATACAGAAGCTGAAAAGAACAAAGTATTTGAATTATGTGAAAAGTTAGGCGTAGAAGTTGCAATGTCTGACGTATTCGCAGAAGGTGGAAAAGGTGGAGAAGAATTAGCTAAGAAAGTTGTAGAAATATGTGAGAAAGATGAAGCAGATTTCAAATTACTTTATGATGCTGATGATTCAATCAAAGAGAAAATAAATACAATAGCTAAAGAAATATACAGAGCAGACAAAGTAAACTTCTCTAAAGCAGCTGAGAAACAAATAGCTGAATTAGAAGATTTAGGTCATGACAAGTTACCAATCTGTATGGCTAAGACTCAGTATTCATTCTCAGATGATCCAAGCCTTTTAGGAGCACCAGACGGATTCGAAATGACTGTAAGATCATTAGAATTAAATGCAGGAGCAGGATTCATAGTTGCACTTACAGGTGATGTTATGAGAATGCCAGGACTTCCAAAAGTTCCAGCTGCTACTAAAATGGACGTTAAATCAGATGGAGAAATAGTAGGATTATTCTAGTCTAGACTTAATAATTAGTTAAGACAGAACAAATCTATATATATAAATAAAGAACTATCTAGAAGAACTATCTAAATATAATATTTAGATAGTTCTTTTTTATGTTATATATAAAGATATACCTTGATATAGGGTTATATTAGGCTTAAAATGTAAGTATAGATTATTTAAGGGGTGGACGTATGAAATATAACTCTAAAATTAGAGATAAAGAGATCGATGAACTATTTGAAGTGATATTAAGCTTAAAAGATATAGAAGAATGTTATAGGTTCTTTGAAGACGTATGCACTATAAAGGAAATAAAGTCTATGAGTCAGAGACTAAAAGTAGCTAGACTCCTTAAGAATGAGAAAACTTATAATGAAATAGAAGAAAAAACAGGGGCTAGTACTGCTACTATAAGCAGAATTAACAGAGTGGTTAACTATGGAGCTGATGGATACGAGATAGCTTTTAAGGCGATGAAGAAGAATGAGAATTAATGAACTTAAAAACGATATAGATGTTTATTTAAGTTATAGTGATTTATTAGATAATAATCATGAGGTAATATTTTTATCAGAGGGTGAAAACAATATAAATTTTCTGATAGATGCAGAGAGTGAAAAGTATTTGTTTAGACTTAATAAAACTAGTGAATTAGGTCTTAAAAACCAAATAAGGTATGAATATGATGCACTTAAAACATTAGAAAAAAGTTATGTAACACCAACAACGTTCTTTTTAGATGATAGTAATACTTTTTTTGATTATGGAGCTCTTATAATGCAATTTATCGAAGGTAGGACTCTTGATTATAAAAATAAAAAAGACATCCAAGAAGCTGCAAAAATAATTGCTACAATCCATTCATTAGATACAAAGAGATTTGATATTTCAAACTTTATAATAAACGACAATATAATAAAAAATAGTTTAGAGAAAAGTAAAGCTAATCTAGATGGTTTCTTAAAGGGGAATATTATAGATATGAAAGTGAAACTAAAGATAAATGAGCTTTTAGAATGGGCAGATAAAAATAAACACTGTGCATTATATTTCGAAAAAGATAAATGGCTGACTATTAACAATACAAAACCAAATGCTGAAAATTTTATTATATCTAAAAAGAAAAGAAAAGGATTTTTAATAGATTGGGAGAAGCCTGTAGTGGCAGATCCTTCTGTAGATATGGCTTACTTTCTGTCACCTTTAACTACATTGCTGAGTAGTAATTACATATTTACTCAGAATGAAAAAGATGATTTTTTCAAGACTTATATAATGTATCTTGATAAATGCGACAGAGATATAGTTGAGAGAGTAAGAGTCTATACTCCCTTTTTATATTTAGAGTCACTTTCTAAAATAGTAAATGAATTTATAAACATAGAAGATAAAGAGAGTGCTAATTATCAAAAAATAAAACAAATATTAAATATAGATTTTTTAGATAAATTATTAGAAGGTATAATATAAATACCTAAATATGCTGTAGAGGGGTATGTAATTTGAGAAAAAAAGTAATATCGTTAGGTTTGATATCTTTACTTAGTTTTACTGTACTTATAGGTTGTGGAGAAAAAGAACCAGATAGTGAAAAACTAGCACAAGAAGAAAAGGTTATAAAAAAGGCAGAAGAAAAACCAAAAGATTATGTACCTGTAAGTGTCGAAAAATTAAAACCAAGAGACATATCTGAGACTACAACTTTTAGTGGTGAAATTGTTCCAAAGCAAGAAGTTACGCTTGTACCTCAAATGCCGGGAAAAGTAGAAAGTTTAAATGTGAAGGTTGGAGATGTGGTATATTCAGACGAAATAGTTTTTACATTAGATAATTCAGATATTCAAAATCAAGTAAATCAAGCCGATCAAGCTTTAAGTTCTGCTGAGTCTAGTTATGATCAAGCTAAGGAACAAAAAGAACAAGCAGAAAACGTACCAGGAATGCCACCAGGAGCTTCAGAAGATGCGTCATTAGCGGGAATAGAAGCACAAGTAGATCAGGCGCAGATGGCCTATGATCAAGCAGTAAATGCACTTGATGATGCGGAAATAACATCACCTGTGGAAGGTGTAGTGTCTCAGGTCAATATAAATGAAGGTGGAATAGCTACAAACGCTCAACCTGCAGTAGTAATACTAGATATTAGTGATATGTATGTAGAGATTGACGTTCCAGAAAACATGGTATCAGTAGTACATGAAGGATTAGATGCAGATATTAATATATCAGCTGTGAATAGAACGAGTAAAGGTGTAGTTGAAAACATTAGTCCTTCGCCAGATGAGAGAACTCAGTTGTATAAATCTAGAATATTAATTAATGAGGTTCCTAAAGATGTTAAAGCAGGTATGTTTGTTAAAGTTAATTTTGATATAAATTCTAAACAAGATATTATAGCTGTTAAAAGTGACATCATAATTGAAGACGGAGAAAAGAACTATGTTTTTATTGCAGAAAAGGATAAAGCAGTTAAAAAGCTAGTAGAACTTGGAATTGAATCAGGAGAATATACTGAAATAGTAAAAGGACTTCAGGAAGATCAAGAAGTATTAGTAAAAGGACAAGATTATGTGGAAGATGGAACCGAACTTAAGGTTATTAGAGGTGAAAGTTAATGAATATATTTAAACTTTCTGTAGATAGACCAGTAAGCGTAATAATGATAACCTTGGCTGTAGTAATAATTGGTGTTATATCATTATTTAATCTTCCAATAGATCTACTACCTGAAATAGAAGTACCGATTGCAATAGTTTCTACATCTTATGGAAGTGTTGGTCCTACTGAAATAGAAGAACTTATAACTAAACCTCTTGAAAGTTCTATATCAACAGTTTCTAATATAGAACAAGTAAGTTCTATGTCATCAGAAGGAAACTCTGTAGTAATAGCAGAGTTTTCACAAGGAACAGATATGGAATTTGCATCTCTTGAAATGAGAGAAAAGGTTGATTTAATAAAAGGTGTATTACCTAGTGACGCACAAGATCCTACAGTGCTTAAAATAGATCCAAATGCAACGCCGATAGTAGAATTATCTATAACTAAAACTGATGGACAAGATGATTTACTAGAGCTACAAAACATAGGTGAAGACACTGTAAAATCAAGACTTGAAAGAATAGCTGGGGTAGCATCAGCAACAATATCAGGTGGATATGAAGATCAAGTTGAGATAGTAACAAATCAAGAACAATTAAGAGGTTATGGATTAACAGAAGACATGATAGTTCAGACTTTACAGTCAGAAAATTTAAATTTACCAGCAGGTGAAGTTAAAAAAGGAAGTCAGAATATAACTGTTAGAACAGAAGGAGAACTTGAAACTATAGAAGAATTTGAAAACTTACCTATAGGACTTCAAAACGGAGGAAGTATAACTTTAAAAGATGTAGCAGATGTAGCTACTTCATATAAGGATACAAGTAGTATATCGAAACTGAATGGTAAAAGAAGTGTCAATGTCTCTATTCAAAAACAATCAGGAACTAATACAGTAACTGTGGCAAGAGAGATAAACAAAGAAGTAGAAGAGTTGAGACAAGAGTTTGGTGATATACAAATAGATACAGTTATGGACCAATCAATATTTATTGAAGATGCTATCAAGAACGTAGCAATAAATGCTTTAATAGGTGGATTGTTAGCAATATTAGTACTTTATATTTTCTTAAAGAATGTTAGAAGTACATTTATAATTGCAACGTCAATACCAGTATCTATAATATTTACATTTATACTTATTTACTTTAACGGTATAACTTTAAACTTAATGACGCTTGGAGGTATGGCTCTTGGTGTTGGAATGCTTGTGGATAACTCAATAGTAGTTCTTGAAAATATTTATAGATATAGAGAACTAGGTGAAAGTAGGACACAGGCAGCAATAAAAGGTGCAAAAGAGGTAGGTATAGCTGTAATTGCATCAACACTTACTACAGTAGCAGTTTTCCTTCCAATAGCATTTGTAGAAGGAATAACATCTGTTATATTTAAAGAATTCGCACTTACAATAACATTGTCATTAGGAGCTTCACTTTTAGTTTCGTTAACTTTAATTCCTATGTTATCTTCTAAGTTACTTAAAATAGATAATACTAAAAAGGAAAAAAGAGAAGGTGTAGGTGGATTCTTAGATAAAATATATGCGGCATCAGATAGAGCTTTTGAAAAAGTAGAAAGTAAATATAAAGAAATATTGGCATGGGCATTAGAAAAAAGAAAAGCTACAATAGCTATTGCTTTAGTAACGTTTATATTGATAATAGCTCTATTACCTACACTAGGAGTAGAATTTTTTCCAGAAGCAGACCAAGGACAATTTTCTATAGGAATAGATCTTCCAATAGGTGCAGATCTTGAAAGAACTAGTGGAATTACTGAAAATATAGAAAAAAAATTAGTAGAAATAGAAGAAATAGAAGAAGTATTTACAACTGTAGGAAATAATGAAGATGCTGATAGCTCGAGCATACAAGTGAATTTAGTAGATTTAAACGAAAGAGATAGATCAGATGAAGAAGTAGCAGAAGAGGTAAGGAATATATCTAAAGATATACCTGGAGCTGAGATTAGCGTTGAATCAGCAACGTCGATGGTTGGGGCGATTGGTGGTAATGCTATAGATGTAAAAGTAAAAGGTGATAACCTTGATATTTTGAAAACTATAGGTGAAGATATAGAGGAAATTGTTAAAGATGTAGAGGGTGCTAGAGAAGTTGAAAGCAGTTTAAAAGAAGGAATACCAGAGGTTCATATAGAAATAGATAGATTAGAATCATCTAGATATGGCTTAACAGCTAGCCAAATAGCATCATCTGTTAGAAATAGCTTATCAGGTCAGGTTGCTACAAGTTTTAAAACTGATGGTGATGAAATTGATGTTTTAATTAAGGGAGATTCTATTTATAAAGAAAGTATTAATAATTTAGAACAGAGTCTAATCCAAACACCAACAGGTGAATCGGTACCACTTGGTCAAGTGGCTAATTTAGAAGTTGAAAAAGGACCTGTAAGTATAAATAGAGAAGAACAAGTAAGAACTATAAATGTTACAGGACAAATATCTGATAGAGATTTAGGTAGTGTAAATAATGATATAGAAGAAAAACTAGAACAATATGATATCCCTGAAGGATATACATATGAACTTAGTGGAGAGAATGAAGAAATAAATGAAGCTTTTAAAGATTTAGCATTTGCACTTATATTAGCTATAATCTTAGTTTATATGGTTCTAGCATCACAATTCGAATCATTATTATATCCTTTTATGATAATGTTATCAGTTCCACTTGCTATAGCAGGTGGAGTATTAGGTCTTGTAATTACGAGACGTGCACTTAGTGTGGTTGCCTTTATAGGATTTATAATGCTTTCAGGAATTATAGTAAATAATGCTATAGTTCTAGTTGATTATATAAATACTAGAAGAAAAGAGGGAGAAGGTAGAGAAGAGGCTATCTTAAATGCAGGACCCATAAGACTAAGACCAATACTAATGACGACACTTACAACAGTACTTGGACTTATACCATTAGCACTTGGATTTGGAGACGGTGGAGAGATTCAAGCCCCTATGGCTACGGTAGTAGTAAGCGGACTTTTACTTTCGACTTTATTAACTCTTATATTCATTCCAGTAATGTATACTGTACTGGATGATTTAGCTAAAAAGGTGAAGGAAAAGATGTTTAAAACAAAAGAAGATTAAAAATATTATAATCTTTAGAATATTAATAGAAGTCTACCTTGTTAAATTTAGGTAGACTTCTATTTTTCATATGTAGTATAATGTAATACTAGTATGTTAAAAAGCTTTTAGGGGGGAAGAATTTTTGAGTAAAAATAATTTTTTAAAAGGTGCTGCTATTCTGGCAATAGCAGGAGTGCTTGTAAAAGTAATAGGAGCGTTTTATAGAATTCCTTTAGGTAACATTATGCCAGAGGCAGGAATGGGTTATTATCAAGTTGGATATCAATTATATATATTATTAGTTGCAATATCTACATCAGGTTTCCCTACAGCTACATCAAAGATAATAGCAGAGAAAAGAGCCTATGGAGATTATAGTGGGGCACATAAAATATTTAAAGTTTCATTTATAGGATTCTTAATCGCAGGTATACTTTCAGCAATAGTGGTGTTAGTAGGTGCAAAACCAATACTTGCTTTTATGGATAATCCAAATTCTTATTATTCACTTATTGCGCTAATTCCAGCACTATTATTTGTACCAATAATGTCAGCATTTAGAGGATATTTTCAAGGTATGCAAAACATGGTACCAACAGCAATCTCACAGCTGGTAGAGCAGATATTTAGAGCAGGTACAGCACTTACACTTGCATATTTATTACTTAGTAAAGGACCTGCTATAGCGGCAGGAGGAGCTTCATTTGGGGCATCAGCAGGTGCTATTGCAGGAACTATAATTATAATGATAATTTACTTTAAAAATAGAAAGAAAATAATGGTAGAAGTCGAAAATACAGGAAGTTTTGTAGAAGAAAGTGTTACAAAGATAATTAAAAACATTCTATATATTGCGATTCCTATAACTATAGGAGCATCTATAGTGCCAATAATAAACGCAGTAGATGCAACTCTTGTAACTAGAATATTACAACAATTAGGATATTCAGAGACAGTAGCAGCAGGTAAGTTTGCACAGATTTCAGCATATGCTCAGACTCTTATAAATTTCCCACAAGTGTTATCTGTAGCGATGGCTATGAGTTTAGTTCCATCTATAGCAGATGCATATTCAAGGGAAGATCAAGAGAGCATAAAGAACACTACAAATTCAGGAATAAGAACTACTCTTTTAATTGCTCTTCCAGCTGCAGTTGGATTATTTATATTAGCAAAACCTATTATAGGTTTAATATATTACAGTAAATCAGCAGCAGTAATAGCAGAGACAGGAGAGATACTTTCTATTCTTGCTGTAAGTTTAGTATTCTTAACACTCGTTCAATCACTAACAGCTATACTTCAGGGTATAGGTAAGCCTACAATACCTGTAAAAAACCTTGCAATCGGTGCTGTAGCTAAGATAGTCTTAACTTATACATTAGTTAGAATACCAGGGATAGAAGTTAAAGGTGCAGCTATAAGTACTGTAGTTACATATATTATAGCTGCCGGACTTAACTTATATGGTGTTAAGAAATATACAAAAGTAGAAATAAAGTTTGTTGATACAATTTTAAAACCTGTTATAGCAGCTCTTATAATGGGAGTAGTAGTGAAATTATCTCACGTATATTCAATTGATATATTTGGAGACAAAATCGCAACAGTAGTTTCAATAGGGATAGGTGCAGTAGTTTATGGTATTTCACTTTTAGCTATAGGAGCTGTAACTACAGATGATCTTGAAGTATTCCCTAAAGGAGATAAGCTTGCAAAACTACTTAAGCGAATAGGTCTTTTAAGAAAATAGAATCTGGTTGTTGTTAGAATCAGGAGGGAAGTTATGGCAAAGATATATGTAATAGGATTAGGACCAGGAAATATTGGTAGTCTTACTTTAGATGCAGTAGAGAAGATAAAAGATGGAAACAAGTTATATGTTAGAACTGAAAAACATCCTACTGTAGAATACTTAAAGAATAACAAGATAGAATATAGCACATATGACTATATCTATGAGACAGAAGATGGATTTTTAGATGTTTATGAAACAATTTCTGAGGATTTGATACAAAAAGCTAAAGAATATGGTATCATTAACTACTGTGTACCAGGGCATCCAATGGTTGCAGAAAAGTCAGTAAGCCTTCTTTTAGAAAAAGAGGAAAATGAAAACGTAGAAATTGAGATAATTTCTGGTTTAAGTTTCATTGAACCTATGATATCATCAGTAGGTATAGATCCTATTGATGGTCTTAAGATTATAGATGGACTTGATATTTCTAATCAAACGGTTGATATAAATACTGATAATTTAATAACTCAAATATATAATACTATGAGAGCTTCTGATTTGAAACTAGAACTTATGGATATATATGGAGATGAGTACGAAATTTATGTTATTAAATCAGCAGGAATAGAAAATGAAGAAAAAAAAATAAAGATTCCACTATATGAACTAGATAGAATTGATTGGATAGACTACTTGACTAGTATATATATTCCTAAAATGAGTAAGGATAAAAAGGAAAAATATGATATCTATGATTTAATGTCTATAATGGATAAACTAAGAAGTGAAGATGGTTGTGAGTGGGATAGAAATCAGGATCATAATTCACTAAGACAATATGTAATAGAAGAAGCTTATGAGGTTGTAGATGCTATTGAAAGTGATGATTCAGACGAACTTACAGATGAACTGGGAGATTTATTACTTCAGGTTATATTCAATAGTCAGATAGGCAGTGAAGAAGGAACTTTCAATTTTTATGATGTAACAACTTCTATTTGTGAAAAGCTTATAAGAAGGCATCCAGCTATTTTTCCTAATTATCTAGATGAGTATGCAGATGAGAAATCAGAAAGCTGGAATGACATAAAAGCTAAAGAAAAAAACATAAATACTTATACAGATAGGATGAAAAGTGTAACTAAGGGGTTGCCAGCTCTTATGAAAAGTGTTAAAGTGCAGAATAGAGCTAAAGATGTTGGCTTTGACTGGACAGACTTTAGAGGAGCATTAGATAAGATTGATGAAGAACTTATAGAAGTTAAAAAAGAGCTTGATGATAATAATATAGATAAGTTAGAAGAGGAAATAGGAGATCTTATGTTTTCTGTGGTTAATTTATCAAGGTTTTTCAATATAAATCCTGAGAATGCACTGAATATAACTATAAATAAGTTTATTAATAGATTTGAATTTATGGAACAAAAGTGTATAAAGGATGGAAAAGATATGAAAAGCCTTACATTAGAAGAACTAGACTCTTTATGGAATCAAGCAAAAATAAATAAATTTTAAAAATAAAAGATAAAAAGGTCAACTCTGGGGTAACAGTAAAACATAGAGTTAAATACATCTTTTTACTTTTATAAAAACGAGGAGGATATATAATGAATAAATCAGAATTAGTAACTAGCATAGCTGAAAAAAGTGAATTAACAAAGAAGGACGCAGAAAGTGCATTAAATGCTTTCATGGAAACAATACAGGAAACTTTAGTTAAGGAAGAAAAAGTACAATTAGTTGGATTTGGAACTTTCGAAGCAAGACACAGAAAAGCAAGAGAAGGAAGAAATCCAAGAAATCCACAAGAAGTAATACAAATACCAGCAAGTAAAGCACCAGTATTCAAAGCTGGAAAAACTTTAAAAGAAGCAGTTAACAACAAGAAGTAAATAAGAGGTGGTTTTTTGAGAATTGATAAATTTCTTAAAAATTCTAGAATTATAAAAAGAAGAACTGTTGCTAAAGAAGCTTGTGACCAAGGAAGAATAGAGATTAATGGGAAACAAGCAAAAGCTGGAACTGAAGTTTCTGTAGGAGATAAAGTTGAAATAAACTTTGGAACTAATACTGTAAACATAGAAGTACTAGAACTACTAGAACATGTTCCAAAAGATAAAGCAGAAGATTTATATAAACAGATATAAAAAAAGGCTTATCCTTATATAAGGATAGGCCTTTTTTACTTTCAGATCATAAAGGTATTTTAAATTATATATATTGAAGCGAAGAGAATTCATTTAAATTTAAATGAGTGAAATATTGATAAAAACTTTATATTGTGGTTGCTATATTCACTTGTAATAGTATGTTATTTCTAAGTAAGATTAATTAAAATAAATTTATATGAGGTATATTAATATTGTTTACTGTATGAATAATACTATATAGTAGACTTTTAAGTGAATATGTAATAAAATTTATATCATACGTTGCGTTTGGTTCATAAGAATGATTGAATAGCATTCCGTAGCCAAGCAATACTGCTGTATGGTTTTCTCCATATTCGAAAGCATAG
>RCNJ01000308.1_pt1 | contig 23963 bp, 21 predicted proteins | sample 2041171 | NCBI WGS metagenome assembly RCNJ01 (sample SAMN09708213, study PRJNA481090) | feces metagenome | biome: feces | host: Pygoscelis adeliae | place: Antarctica: Rookery Lake | collected 2010-03-01 | reverse complement strand
GCGATTATAGCAGTTAAGAAAAAGAAGTAAGCTCTTAAGTACTTGATTCAAACATACCAGTAATTGCCAATCTACGAATACCAACACAGAGCATCAAATCCGGGGTGGCACTTTGGTAATTTTCCGTTTATACAACTGCAGGCCAAAATACACTTGTGAAGGTTGTGACTTCTGGATGGAGTGGATTGCAAGGAAGTGCGGTTGTAGTACGACTCTGTGTACTTGATAAACTTTGAGCTTAGCTTGTGGAGCATGTCGGTGGTATGATGAATATAGGTGGGTGTAAATATGTACTAAGTGTAGCGGCAAAGTGGGGTCGTAGACTCGTAGTACGATCAACTCGAGATGCTCAATTTTAAGTTGCGTTTTGTAGACGGTGGGTGATATGATAGATGTAAGTGTGTAGGAGTACTCACCAAGTATTGATGGATAGATGTTGTATGTGTGGTGGTAGAATTTGATGATAGATGTTATGTTGGAGAAGGATGGATAGGAGTGGAATAGACAGCAGTATTTATAGCCAAGGGGAGTGTGTAGGGGTTGTGGACAGGGTGAGATTCAGCACCGTTTTGGGAGGTGTGAGGAAAACCGGTTAGCATCATTAGTTATAAGCGGACCTCCCAATAGAAGTCTCGAGAACGTGTGGAACGAAGTAGATATCAATAGCAAAAATGCAAAGCACGATGCTGATCAGTTTATGGAGCTTACATATCCATTCTATAGACAATCCTACGGTCTGGTACCTCGCGCTACTGCAAATAGGAGAACAAATTGTGGTCATCTACCCAGTAACTCTCTGAGCCCAAAAACCAGTCGGCTCATACGTGCCCTTGGCGTCCCTCTTCGTCAAACCGATGCAACATCAACCCAACCTCATGTTCCTCTCCTACTCTCCCTACGTCCTCTTTTAGACCTTCCACCTTCTTCATCTCCCAATCTCTCCTATCCACCTCCGTCCTCCTCTGTTCAGCCGTAGCATTCAACCCAATCCCCGTCATCTCGCCAACATGCGGCTTCGTCATCGTCTCAATACCCCTTTCCAGATTCATTCTCTGCAGCGCCAGGTCCTTGAGGTGAACCTCAAGCTGTGCCGCCTTGTCGGACATCGACCGTTCGAGAGGTGACTTGGGCACGGCTTTCGAGGCGTCGCGCTCATGCACCTTCACCACCCTCGGCGCACCATCAGGCCCTAGAACTGGTGGCCTCTCCATCTCGGCAGAAGTCTTTTGGAAGGCATAGCTACTCTGTCCCACCGGCCTCCTATTCAGTATCGCCAAGGTACCCGGATCAGCTCCTGCATAAGCATTTTAGAGGTACACTGAGCTGCCAATATCCCGCAAAGGTGGGCATCGGAGTGCAAGCTAGCTCCTGGCGTGCAATTGGCTGTGGCCGCAGATGGAGCATAAGTACTGATGGGGAGGTGTACGGGGACTGAGGCAATGGCAGACCTGATCCATTGAACGGGGTCTAAAATATTACACTAGTTTCTTGTCTATAACCAATACAATTAAGTTACACCCCAGCAGCCCTGTTCATGAAAGGATGACTCACTGCCTAAGCCGGCGGAATCCTCTTCTCTGGGTTTAAGGCCAAACACTTATCAAGCAGATCGACAAACAGATTCAACTCCTTCACCTCATCCTCCGGCAACCCTTTACCGTTCCCCAAGAGCCTTGTCCTCATATCCCTCGTCGGCTTCATGAACGACATCGTCTTAATAATATCCTTCTCCGTCAACCTATCTGGTTCCACCGACATGAAGTTCGCCTGCTCATCGAAGTGGAGGTACGCGCGCTCGGTCTTCAAAATCTTTATCGTGAGCCAACCGCGCGTCTTCATGATAGCCTTCAGCATCTGGTTGTTACTCCGTCCGACGAAGAGGGCATTGCAAGTACACCCCATTTCCCGCTATATAAGATCAAGTAGTGTAGGTCAAAAGGCCGTCGTGGAAGCGTTTCTTCGAGTCATATAAAGGATGCGTAATTGTATTCTCGCTCTAAAAGCGCCGTGTTAAGGGTTTTATCAGGCAAATCGATTCTCAACGGCTAGGTCTTATATACCAATTAGTCTTACTAGCCAGGTAAACTGCCAAAGCAGTAAATGCGGTGCAGCTCATACCAAATTGTCAACCGCATCGTTGGGTGTACACTTTGTCCTAATAATATCCAAAAGATATATATCCTGCATCACAATCATACACCTCACCTTCTCATCCTATGAGTTCCCCCTAGCCTCATTCATAATATCCCTCATAACCGGCCTTCCCTTCAACACCGTCTCCTCATTCGCACCCTTCCGTCTCAGCTCCTTCTTCCCCCCAGCACTCGTCCCCCTTCCCCCCATCTTCTTCCACCTCGCCTTCTCCGGACTCTGGCCGATACTCGCTGTCACACTCAACTGCGTGCCCACCGCCTCAAAAACATGACTCTCCAGTGCATGGATCGGGAGGTCGTAGATCCATCTCTTACTCTCCATCAAGCGCACGAATTTCCCCACCATCTCTTCGGATGCACCACCCTGTCCCTTGAGTGTTGAGCCACTACCGATGACGATGAGCTTGGACTTGGCTCTCGTAAAAGCGACGTTAATACGGCGCCAGTCTTTGAGTAGCTCGCCTATGGACGCAGACTCGTTAGACCGCACAAGCGAAATAATAACGACTTCCTTATCCCTGCCTTGGAACCTATCGCAGGTATGCATTTCCACACCCCCATCTTTTTCACTACCCGCACCAGTAATACCCCTAATACTGTCCTTCAACAACGCAAGCTGAGACCGGTAATGCGTCATAACCCCTATCTCGCCCCCAGGCACACCGATAGCGAGTAACGCGCTCACGAGTTGTGTGGCAATGGCTGCTTCGAGGGAGTTAACGATGCGATTCCCTGCCGCGGACTCCCTGGAGAGTGGGACGAGGGTGTCGGTATTCAGAAAGGCGGCTTTGGTCGCTGGATCGAGGAGGTCGGCGAGCCAGCAGCCTTTGTGTGGGCCGGCACAGAGCTTCACCCCATTGTGGGTCCCATTCTGGGGGTAGCCGGTTGTTGTTGACATGCCGTGGCAGCCCATCAACCCACCTGCGTTCGGGATATGTAGCGAGCGGTTGGCGACAGCTTCTGTCCCGCATTTGAGACGGCCTGAGTAGATGAGATTATTGCTAAGCTCCATGACATCAGCACACATTCTGTATTGGTGTTCGAGGACACAGACTGCTTGGGGTGCAGCGTCGGATAGGAGCTTGAAGAGAGAGATATCGAGTCCACCTTTCCTCGCATCTTCGTTTTGGACCAAAGGAGGGAGTTGATTGTGGTCGCCGACTAGGACAAACGTCTTCGCCATCCTAATAGGCCCCAGACAAACAGGGAGCGTTATCTGTGATGCCTCATCAACGATACAGTAGTCGAATGTGCGTTCAGAAAACAGCGCATGGTTAACTCCCAAACACGTCGTGGCGACAATCGGACTATCAAGCCACATACTCCTCAACTCCTCGAATGTTCCTGATGGCCTACTTGCCATCTTGGCAAACATCTGGACTTCAGGGTGGACCTTGGCCGGTGCACCGAGCCGCAGAGTCGGAATCCCGTCATCCTTGAGCTTGAGCAAGATATTATCCACAGCGGAATGGGTGTACGAAGTGAGGAGCACGCTCTTCCCCTGCGAAACCAGGGCGCGGATGATATGCACGATAGTAGTCGTCTTGCCGGTGCCTGGCATGCCGAGGACGAGTGCGTAGTCTTGCGCGGACATGACTTTCTCTATCGCATTCCTTTGATCGACATTGATGTCTTTCGGCTCTCGAAGGGTGTATTGCGTATTTTGGGCTTTGAAAGTGGGTGGTTTGAGATCGACGACCAGCTCTCGGATCTTGCGGGCGCCGAACAAGGTGTCGCGCATTATCTGGATGAGGTTGTTTCGGACGGTGGCCAGGCCGTTGCTGAACTCGTCTTTGTCGAGGCGGTAGCGGATTACTGAGTCTGGTTGTGTTGGCTCGAGTTGTGTTGGCAAGTTAAGGTTGGGACCAGAGGCGACGTCCATGATGCTGTCAAAGACTTGGTTATTGCCCTCATCGAAGCCCCTCTGACGAGTCCGAGCATTGTGGAGACGGCGATCGACGGCCACAGTGATGCGATGCTTCCTAACATTCGACACGTAGCCGTTAGCAAGAGCAAAATGCCCTTTTTCGTCACTGATGACGATCGGTTCTCCCACAACGATCTGCGATTCAAGGAAGCTGCCTGCATTCGGCCAGTCGCGAAAAAGTGTATACTTAAAGCGATTAATCTTCCCACCAGAGGTGTTGACCTCTTCATAAGCGCTTCCTGGCTCGATAACTACGTTAGCGAAGCACCGACCAAGTTTCTCACGCTCAGAGCTCAGCATCGTCCAGAGCTCTCGCTTGAACTTCATCGCCTCCCTCTCCTCCTTCGTAAGCAGGTCGTCCCATTTGAGGAAGAACTCCTTGTGAACGGGAGTCAAATATTTGACCACAGCGTCGAACTTCGCTTTCATGCCTGATGTCTCACCAGTTCCATCGTCAGCCATCTTGTGGTAGATAAAGCATTCTGTCTGCGCGTAGCAACGTCCGCAAAGTGACTCTTTCTTCAGCATAGGCGGTAACTGCGTTGACTTGTCTCTAACATAAACCGCGAGAGCGTTACGCTGCATAATCATATGGCGTAACTCGTGGCGAACTCGGGGGATGCGGATAGTCTCCGATGTCTCCGTATAGTATAGGATACCATATACGATATCGATATCATATCTGTCCGACAGAAGGAGGTTGTAAAGAGCAGTCTGCGCACGATGCGAGGCATTGGGTCTTTTCCCCGTCTTGACTTCAAACGGCACGGTGAGCACGCGTTGCTCCTTGGAACCCTTATCTTGCATAGTGACTTGCACCGTGGCATCGATATTGCCCTTGAGCCCATACATCGGAGACCAGACATGCTCCTCCACATCAAGCAACTTCGTGACTGCCATATTCGCTTTCTCCCCATTAAACGTGACTTGGGCTCCAGGTTGTGGTGTTGCGGCTACGAATAACCTAGCCCACGATTGTAGTTCGTTCATCTTGCTTCGTAGGTGCTCGATTGCTTGAGGGATTTGCACTTTGATCTTGTAGAGATCCTCTAGATGCTGTTGGCACGCATTGTCGATGGTCTCGTGTAGCCATGCTGTATCCCAACGATTTGCCATCATGGCCGCCTGAAAGATCTCGTGGATCATAGTGCCATAGACCATCGGACCACTAGACTCGCCGGTTGCTTTTACTCTGTCTTGAAGGACGGCACGACGGGTGCACTCGAACGAGTCTGCAACAACAGTGGATGATATGAGATGGTCGGGATGGAGGATTATCATGTTATGCATGTCGTCGATAACGATATGGTCGTTGATGAAGTCGCCAATGACATGAACGTAGGCTTTGTCTGTCACTGGTGTATCGACCCACCCGCCCCGTAGATGAATAACTCGCGTATCTTTACTCTTCTCGACTTGCACTGAGACAGCCTAATCATGTTAACTGCATACTATCACCACACTCGATTCACATCTTACCTTTTCACGCTCTTGCCTACCTCTCTCGTTTTCAAACTGCACTTCGACAATACTAGTCACAAGATACCTTTGAATCACTCTAGGTTTCTGACTAGCAGTAGGCTGAAAAGAGTCTTAGTGAATGGTTCTTTAAGCTTAAGCTAATGTTACATCTTACTTACTGGAGCATAGTTACTATTTGCTGACCCTTCTTGCGCCGCCGGCGACATACCAACGTCTTCCGTAATCATAGCAAAATATTCGTCGTCATCTGAATCCATGCCATAGTCTTCATCTGGCTGTTCGAACTGTATAGGAGGCGGCCTAGGCACAACTGGTTGAACAGGCATAGACACGGTCCTTGCAACTGGCTGATATACAGGTTTAGCCACGGCCGCCTTAGGCGGAGCCATTGGCGCAGACACCGTTCTAGCATTCCCTCGGGTCGCTTGTGAGTTGTTATATTGTCGTGATATCACTTCCACGTTGATCACGGTGTCTTCGTCCCAATCACTCAGATCGTCAAACTCGTCATCATCTCCATTATCAAAGGTAATTGGAGGCTTCCTGATCGGTCCTGAAGTAGGCGCAGGCAACGGCTGTGCAGTTGGATTGTCAGATGTCTTCGGCGCAGCAACTGGTGCTGCTTTGAACGGAGCTGGCGCTACAGGTTTCGTTGCTGGCTGTGGAGGGTCAGGAGGTTTCGGTCGCACTTGCTGCATGGGCGCTTCAGGCGTTTTCCTCTTAGACGGACTTGATCCAGGTTGTTGTGGCACTGCTTGGCTTGCTCCATACACCTGATTGACGGCAGCATTCATCATCTCATCATCCCAATCGTCGTCTCCATAGTCTGTCTCCTGTGAAGATGGCGGGTTCGGTGCCGCCAGCGCAGGTTCGTGAGCCGGAGCTGGCGATGCAGCTCGTGAACTGACTTGCGGCGTATCCGGCTTGGAGGGTGGCACCATAGATCGTGGCTTCAGAGGTGACGATTCCATCTTAACATCCCCATTGTCCGCAGGATGCCTGAACTGGGCTGGAGATGAGCTTGACGGCTCGCCCATCTCCTTCGATCTCGCTGCTTTACGCACGCTCTTCTCTTTGATCCCGTCCAACAATGCTCCAACCCTCGGATGCTTCGTGACAGATGCTCGCGCCACATCAGGAAACATGTCCGAACTCGACCTTTGCGTCCCAATCTTCCTTTTCTTCGGCACCTGATCACCCATGCTAACTGACCTCGTAATAGCCGTACGTCTAGAGTTGTCTTGAGGTGGTGGTGTGCTTGATTTCAGCTGGGCCATCAACGGATTCGCAAGCCCGTTCGTCGCTCCATAGCCTGCCCATAAGTCCAAGCCGGGTCCCATTGGTGTCTTCAAGTTGAGTTTACCGACTGGCAGACCTGTCATGTCATTGGCGAAGTGTGCAGAGTTTCGCACTGGCGAGGATGATAATTGCGATTGAACGGGAGATGAGCTTCTGGCCTTAAACCGTTTCCTCGGCCGTGAATTGGTGAAGAGGTCGGAACTTTGAGTGAAAGGGTCGTTGTTGTTCCACGATACGCGCTCTTCAGGAGTCTTAGTTAGCACACGGCTGGGCGAATCGACATCAGTCATCCCTAGCAAGTCCGGCAGCTTCAGTCGCCCAGAGGACGGCGTTCCTGGCCCTTTCTTCTTTGCGCCATCATCTTGCGACATCTGCTGTAATCGCGAGGTTGTCTTCCCTATAGGCATTCTCTCGTCGTTATCGTCTTCCAGGTCGACCAAGTGTGTCTTAGATCCCAAATCCTTCGAACTTGCGCCGGCTGTGTTTTGTGCTTGGTTTCCGTCTTTCTTCGGTGCCTCGAATTGAAAGCTGCTCAGTCTCTTCTTCGTTGCCGAGGATACGTTCACGGGAAGGTCAGGCAGCGGTTTTGGCTCAGCCCTGTTGAGGTCGTCTCGTCGTCCAAATCGTGGTCCGTTGTAAGTGTTATGTCGTTGCCATTGACCACCTCGTCGCTGGTTGTTCTGTGCACACGAATCGGTCAATTGATCGCCGTAACTAGCAAGCTGGATAATATACATACTCTAGAGTGATTTTGTTTTGAGAAAGACTTCTGCAGAGGCATCCCTGCATCCAATCTCCCTAGATCGTGGTTGTGTCGTTATCTCTTCGTAACCTTGTCGTCTCGAAGTCGCGCCTCCCGTGCAACTGGCAGACGCGACTGAAACATCATTTACGCGTTTGAGTGCCTGTCACATGATTCAGGGTCCTCTAAGCTGCGGAGGAACGCGGAGGATGCACCCGCTTTGGCAACACACCGACCCCAGCACCTTGGCGGCTTGGAACGGTATCGGGTGCATCTGCACCACACTGATAAGATTTCGAGGGAGTAAACTTGAATTTGTGTTTACTTCATTGTGAATGATAAACTTGTGCGCCTTTCATCACCATCTCAGTATGTGAATACTCTTATGATTAGCTTAATTGATTGCTAATACGGGCTATAGCCTCTGAACTTCCTTCATCCACATCCGACATCATGGCGACCAAAGAACAAAAGCCATTGCCGTTCATCTACCAGTTCGCGGCTGGTAAGTTTGCGCCGAGCTCACACATGCGACGACGGTTATACTGACAATGATACAGGTGCCGTGGCTGGTGTCTCTGAGGTATGCACGCAAGCAGACGACATCAGGATGAGCGCAAACTAACCTCACCGCTCAGATTCTCGTCATGTACCCATTAGACGTTGTCAAGACCAGAGTGTAAGCTCCAGCTCCTCGGAACACACATAACAACTTCTAACAACACCGCAGCCAGCTTCAAACCGGCAAGGGCACCGGCGCCGACCACTACAATGGCATGCTCGACTGCTTCAAGAAGATCGTCAAGAACGAGGGGTACGTCTCCTGTGCACTTATTCCCGGCGCATCTATATTTCCGGTCACGCTCCACGCTACCACTTCATACTAACCGGGCAACAACAAAGCTAACCGCTAAACAACAGTTTCTCCCGCCTCTACCGCGGCATTGAGGCGCCGATTCTGATGGAGGCGCCCAAGCGCGCAACCAAGTTCGCCGCCAACGATAAATGGGGACAATTCTACCGCAATGCCTTCGGCATCCCACAAATGAACCAATCCCTCTCCATCCTCACCGGCGCCACCGCCGGCGCAACCGAAGCCATTGTCGTGGTGCCTTTCGAGCTCGTCAAGATCCGGCTTCAGGATAAGGCGTCTGCCGGACGCTACTCGGGCATGGTGGACTGCGTTGCCAAGATCGTGAAGCAGGAGGGCCCTTTGGCGCTTTACAATGGATTGGAGTCAACGATGTGGAGACATGTGCTTTGGAACGCTGGATACTTTGGGTGTATCTTCCAAGTGCGTGCACTTTTACCAAAGGCTGAAAATAACAACCAGCAAATGATGTTTGATATGTTGTCTGGAGCCACTGGAGGAACTTTCGGAACGATTTTGAACACGCCTATGGATGTCGTTAAGTCGCGTATCCAGAACACAACTAAGATCGCAGGACAAGTCGCGAAGTACAACTGGGCATGGCCAGCGCTAGGTACGATCTTGAAGGAGGAGGGGTTTGCGGCGTTATACAAGGGTTTCGCGCCAAAGGTTCTGAGACTTGGACCGGGTGGTGGTATCCTGTTGGTGGTCTACACTGGTGTCATGGACTTCTTCCGCGCGATGAGGGATAAGAAGGAGTTGGCTGCTTCTGCGTAAATAAGGTGTATCGGGAGAATTTAGCGAGCGAATTTAGCGAGCGATGAGCGATGAGCGATGTTTGAGTGAGAAAGAGCGCAAGGATTAGTTCCAGTAATAGGGCGTCCGATAAGTGGCATGTCAAGGAGCGGTGTGTGTAATGTTGCATTAGCGAGCTTAAATGGTCAGCATCTTCGAGGGGTGTATATACAACTGATAGAGGCGTTACGTACATCATGGCTGTATGGCAGTAGATAGAACGATATCAGCGTTTTAGGGACTTCCTCTGAACACTAAGAGATGTCTCGGTCTGCGGCAAGCAAAAGGATGATTTCACAATCAGCGACAATCCTTGGCTCGACTGCAGCACCGGTCTTCTTTAATGTGTTCAATAGAGCCGCCAGTAAGCTAAAGCTAAGCTAAATCGTCCCTAAGTTCAAAATGGGTATACTTTTCTAGTCCAGTGATTGAAGCCAAAAATCCTTGCTTTGCTTCCCAAGACACTTTGTTCCTTCGGCCTTCGAGCGAGATCAATCCAGGGCTCTCGTAGCAGTGTTCAAGCATTGCATCACTCAAAAACGGGGCGGTCAGAACTCCAAACGCCTTACTCCTCAGCAGCAACGACAAGCTTTTCCGAGGCCTCGTTCTCCTTCTCCTCCTTTGGAGGACTTAGTTGAGTTCCTGTTCGTTGACGCGGTGAACTCGGTTCTGGGGATCTGGGTTCCTTAGCATCGTTTTCCGACATTATTAGGCAAGGCAGGAAGTTTGACGAAACTTACTTTGATCTCTTAGCCACAACCTGAAGATAGTTATTCCCGGGACTCTGGGGCGATGTTGAAGAGCGCAAATCCTCATCTCTATGATGGGATGGATCACACTACAGCGAAATAGAAGTCAGCATGTATTCAAAAAGTGACAGTATGGAAGGACAACCGCCTACCTTCGTCTTCTTCGCCTTACAATCAGGACACGCCCCAATCTTCCTCGGGCCAAGGTGCTCAGGATTACACTTCGTTGAAGTGTCAGTCTCAATCCTTTCCACACCACACCCCAGATTCAAAGACACGCATAACAATATGAACGGTAAAATCTCACCTTAATCTTCCTCGCCTTGCAATCAGGACACGCGCCCATCCTCCGCACGGCAGCAGCCTGCTCCCGCTGCTCCTTACTCAGCTCCCTCCTCTTCGGTTTTCGGCTCGAGTTAACACCTGTATCATTGATCCCAAACACCAGCGTTCCTTTTGCGATGCCATTTCTCGAGTCCTCCGATCCGCTATAGTGTGTAGGATGTTCCGTATACGTGCCCTCGCCCGTACGCGGTGGATAATTACTCGTTGCCGGTGGTGCGGGTGGCGACGGACGACGCTTGTGATATAGGTGCTCTTCATTCGAGTTGGGTACTGAGGCGAGCTGGTAATAACTGCCTTGTGGTTTGGCGTATGTTTGGTCAGCCTCGGCATGTTCTTGGTAGTTCTGTTGTGGCATCCATCGTGGCTCAGGACGTGGGAGGGTGCCGTTCGGTGGCGCTTGACGATACTGGTTGTCTCTGTGGTTCAGAATGTCTGGTCTTTGGTTTTCTCTGCGATCCGGCTCTTCATATCTGTTGTATGCTCCTAGGTCGCCGCGCGACTCTCTCCGTTGGAACTTTGCTCTTTGAGCTGCGTCACGATCATAAGTATCCGCGGAAATAGGAGTGAACGCCGAGCCTACGACATTCGTGTTTGCCCTTGGTGGGGCGGAGTAATATCCATTCTCATCGATAGCTTCAGATGGTCCATTAGACTCTCGTGGATGATAGTTTTTAGGAGGGGGGCAAGGGCGGTATGATTGCGGTGGCGGTGGTGGCGGAAGTTCGGCGACTCCAACGCCACCAATATTAGCATAATGTGGACCATCACGGTCGGGTGGTCCCATCGACATCCTCTCCTGGGCGTACTCGCGATGTGCCGGCGGTAACTCTGGCAAAGTCCCTCTTCTTGAACTTATGCTGGCCCTCCGTTCTGAGCCTGGCCGGCTCACGGAATGTGGGTCCTGATCAGGCACCTGGGATATTGGGCGGATAATGTTTACCGGCTCATTAATAGTATAGTCCTTATAATCCTTGTAGTCGATGTCCATAGCAGTAGTCGATGGCTGGCGCCTTGGCCGCAAAGGTGTGAATTGAGGCGTCAAAGCATCAGCCAATGCTTTTGGTGGAGCATGGTGAGATCTCTCTGTAGTCTTATGGCGAAACACCTGGACCATAAAGCCATTGAATCCATGCTCGAGGAACTTGCCAGAACCGAGACTCAACAGGAAGTCCTTGCTGTGCTTCACCCCAATAGATGACCATTGATTCTGGCGAACCATCTTCTTTGTGTTGCGCAGTGCATCCTGCATCTGAGGGTTTACAAGTTGGCTTGCCAGCCCGCTGTCTGACGACCAGCTGTATAATAGAGGATCGCGGAGCTCGATGAACTCCTTGGGGCACCAGTTGCTGACCTTGGCAGACCATGAAAAGACACTGACAAGAACCTTGTATATGGTTGTCAGCTGAGCCGCATACGTGGCCTGCTTCTCGAGAATTTGTGTATTTTGTGAAGCATCAGTCAAAATCGTCTTCACAATGCTTATAACGCAAAGTGCGTAGAATGATCCGAGCCATCCATCGACAGTCAGCTCCTTGCGGTTCGTGAAGCGAGCATCAAATGCACAGAGGAAGCTCACTAATGGAGTCTTGATGTCTGGCAGGTTTTGTGGCGAGTTAGCGGCTGCAAACTGTTCTGGCGAAGCACATTTGCCTAGCAGGTTCCAGTACTCCTCGCGGAAATGGACACATGCTACCAGAAACTCCTTCGCTAGGACGTATAGCTCCCAATCTCTGCGGTCGCGAGCCTGGCTGGAAAGCCTCTCTCCTAAGCGAAGCAGCGTAAATGGGTTGAATGCGCTGTTGGTGTATTGAAACTCTGGTTCTTTCGACGATGCTTTGAGCACTCCAATGGCTGCGCTGTACTTCTCAAAATGCTGCCTGTCGTCTGGTTTGTCTGGCATGCGAGCTGGGAAGTTTGATGATACCAAATCCCCGTTCCTGATAGCTGGCGAGGCCCAGAAGGAATCATCGAGTGTCCTGAATGCCTCCGAGGTAAGAAGAAAATCTAACTCTGCTGTCCAGAATACCGCCGAGTCAGTCTGGTAGGTAACGTTAAAGTTCAGTTCCCTCCTATCCTGAAGCTGGATATTAAATAAGCACTCTTCGATGCTCTGAATAACTTTCTTTGACAGATCCGCCAGAGGCCCATGGAAGCATCCAAGCGCCTTCCACAAATCGGGTGCCATAACATCTTGCTGTGGACATTCCTTGCAAGGACTCATGCAATCACATCTCTTCTTCAAAACCTTGCATCTCAAACAAGGACCTGAGCTTTTGATGGCAGCAGGCGAGTGCATTTGGGCGGCTCCGTAGCTGTGGCCGTGGCCTGGACGATCCAGGAGCGGCTTCAAAGATGCTCTTCCTTGAAAAGGTGATTGGAGAGTGGATCCACGCTCGGTTTCTGAGGCTGACATCTCATAGTCGGGATAGATTCTCTGAGCTCCCGGAATTTCCGAGTTATCATCCAAAGACATATTCGATGCCCTCTTCTGTATTATCGATGTAGAGCGGCTCTGGCTGTCGGCCGAGGATTCATAATGAAGATCGAGGTGACGCTGGAGGCCATCCTCCGTCTCAAAACCATAGACATAATGCTTGCAGCGCAAGTCGTAACACTTAAACTTACCCTCGACGACGACTTGGTCTGGTGGTAAATCCTGATGGCTAAGCGTTTGAGTCTTGAATTCCCGGTTGTAGTCGAACCAATTTGCAAATGCATCCAGCCCTCCGTTAGCCTCTCTGATCTTTCTTTCCAACCATTGAGCTTCATCATCTTTGCCTGGGGTCGTTAGCAAACAAGCCATCACGTGGTGCATTCTGTACGTACCTGCACCTAAGAGCGTCGCATTGAGACATTGAATTCTATACTCCAGAATGCGGCATTCCTCGGCTTGCACCTCGACTGTGCTGCTGAGACCTGCATAAGTTAGAATTTTGAATAAATAATATAGATCAGCAATTATCACCTCTCGACTCCGCATACTCCTGCATCAATTGCAAGCGACGGCCGAGCATTGGTCTTTCTTGCGCCCAGAACCTCTCCTCAACCCGTCTGAGCGAGCGCCCATCACGCGTCTCTCGGCGTCCGGCACGCCTGCTCATCTTGACCGCAATTCCGAGATCAACGAACGACAAAACAGCGTCAATCGGGTTTGCGACGGGGCTTTCGGTAGTAAAATCGGTGTAGATGAAAGGGTAGAGAACGTGTAAGCCGGCGACTATGATGTGTCGGCCGATGCGGTGCGCTTCGATGGACACGTCGGTAGCAGAAGCAGAAGCGCGGGTGGTGCCCCGGCCACGGCCAAATGAGGGAAGTGCGGCCTCGCCGCTTGAACTAAGCCGAGTTGGGAGTCCGCGACGCCGCGCGGTTTAGACAGCTGTGGGCGGCTGGGAAGATGAGTTGAAAAGCTTCAAGTCCACCGTTCCAAATTTACACCAAATCCATACAATTCTTCATTCACTTAAACTATAAAATAATCCCTCTACAGTTAAAACTAAAGAATCCTACATCGAAGACTACTTAATCCCCATCCTTCGTTAGGGGGGTTGTCGCGCACTGGTCGGCGCAAGGAAATGGTGCCGCAAACAGCGCAGCCGGTCATTGGGGGGGTTTCGGTACACGGCATTCGTCCCTCCGCACCGCAAGGCCCCGCACATGTGTGCCTGCCACCGCCCATCTCACCCGCTGCACACACATACCGAGTTGTCAAATGTCAAACTTGTCACGCTGGTACCGCCATCGCATGTGCGTAACCTTTACAGATGGCAGAAAGGCTCGCGGCGAACCGAGCTTCCTGTTCGGGAATACCTCCGCCAAAATGAAAGGCTGGATAGGGGAATGGTTGCGATGGGTGTTGTGGTGGTGCGTGCAAGGAGCGCGATCCCGCTGATTCCCCAGTTCTACGGAGATTTCGACATGCTCGCCGAGGCCGAGTCAAGAAAGATGTGGCCAACCGAAATGTTGTCGCCGAAGTTACCAGTCAGCAAGTTCATAATGACATGAATAGCTGCTCGAGGCGGCCAATTTGACTTATCATGGCGGCGGGTCTAATCGGGTTTAGATGAAGAGCTTCGGTGAGAGTTTAAGCTGGAATCACGTGAGGCCATCACGTCGGCCGGAAATCTCCAGCCAATTGAATTGAGTCGCACAATGCTCCTACTTGTGCATCGAACGATCCTGCGCACGATAATGTTGCGATGAAAGAAACAGCCACTCTTTTCCGCCTCGGTATGCTTCTTGACGATGTGTATCTCGTTCTATGATCCCGCCGCCACTTTGGCTGCTCTTCCGGGTATAAATGCTTCCTATCTGTTACAACCATGAAGTCTATGACATCTCTCACATCGTCACTGTTAAAATCTCTTTCATACACTTCCTTAAGCCTTGGCGAGAACCTTGCGAGGACCCTTCTGTCTCAGTCTCACGGTCTGGGCGTACAAAGCGTCCTTGAAAGCAAACAAGAAAGCCGCAGTCAAGACACTCTGAGAGACCTTTGGCCCGATACCTGTCAACCGGTTAGCGTCATCCCATCATCTTCGGGATTTCCGAGACCACATACCACTGTAGAGACCCTTCCATCCACCCTCTCTAATAATCCTGCTCATGCTCGCGGACATGCTCTCCTTGCTTCCCTCCTTGCCTGCAACATGCATCCTCGATTTAACCGTGATATATGGGTAAGTGATGCTGGTGGCGAAGAGCTTCCCGAGCGCACCCAAAAGGAAAGCGATGAAAGGGCTGATACCCTTCTTCTGCTTCCTCTCAATCATATTCTTCAGCTGCTCGAAGATGGTGTACTGCAGAATTGGGTTGATGACCAGCACCAACGCTGGCATCACACCGGCGAACAGAGCTCCTGGGCCCTCCTCTCTCACCAACGCCAGGAGCGTATTAATAGTGGATGGTGCCATTGGTGCCGGCGTGCCTGGGAGGGTGGCCTCAGACGTCGCGCGCTTGCGAGTAGTCATTCTTGTGTTGATTACCCAGATTGGGTTGGTGAGGAGGACCGTGGCAGATCCAGCTACGGCGCCAGCCATGATCGACTCGATTGTGGTGAGCTTTGCGGCGCGGCCGGCCTTGCGTGCAGCGGTCTCGAAGGCGCCGCGAGACCATTCGTACCAGTAGTAATAGACGAAGTTGGTTACGCTGATGCCGAAGAGGGCGCTGTCAAGGCCGGCGTAGAGGGAGGATGCACCCTCGCGCTCGATGATCGCTTTAACTGTCTTGAGAAGTGTGGACTTGGAGCGCTGGGACTCGACTTGGGCGCGGGTGGACAGGGTGATGAGAGGATAGCTCGAGAGTCGTCAGTTTGGCTCAACTGGTTGGAATGGAGGGGCGACAGAGTGCATCTCAGGGAGAAGGCAAAGAAAGGTGCAAAGCATACGTCAAAGCCATAGAAAGGAGACCACCTCCAGCTCCAGAGAGCGCATGAGCGACATTATCAGACTGTTGTGCTGCCATATCTGCGGTTGAAAGTGACGGTTACCCGGCTGGATATGGAAAGACGTGATACAAAATGAGCGACTTGTGAAGATCTTCAAGGTCGTACAAAGACGAGAATATGGACAAGAAGCAAGGCTATAAGAACGAGCCAAAGTATTGAAAAGAGAAGTAAGAAGTTAATTTTGGAGTTACAGCTTGATGACCACGTCAGGTTCCGAGGAATGTTTTGGCGTCAAACCGCCCTGGCGGGCATAGTGGGCATAATCTGGGGTAGCCGGCCATTAATGCCTCGGTAAATGCGCGGGAGCGATGCCTATCCTCTGTCATTGGTTGGAGTAAAGGGTCGTGCTTAGCTAAGAACGGCTCCACGTGACAATCATGTGACTCGAAGCTTGCTGACATGTGAAGCTCGATTTGAATTGCCCGTGACTGCTTGAGCTTCAATCCGTGGAGAAGCTTGCCCTGCAGATAATGCCTCGAAGGTCAACTGGAAGTCTTGGTGCTCACTTTCTCACCCACGTCGATAGGGCGTTGCAGGTCAAAGTACGGCAACGACTTGGAATGAGTATTGTACAGTCAGCGCTAGGATCTAAATGGCAGCCGTACTTTATCACGGCTCGCTTCAGCGTATAACTTCGTATGATAGACATGGTAGCATTCTTCCGCCATTGCTTCTTGATATCATGTCTTCTGCATCTTATGGCCATTATCGCTGCTATTGATACGTCGTTCATACTCGTTCTCCGCACCCATGCCCAATTGTCAGTTTGACAGCTCCTCCTACAGCGCGCATCTAGTGTACAACACGTGATATTGTTTTAGCGACTCATTGTCACACCGGCGACTGAAAAGTCTGGTCATTTCAGCTTTGCTCTTCGGAATTAGGAGTGGACAAAGCTCGTTGGGTGGAGATTTGGGGCGGCAAGCGGGGCTATCAATCAAACTACGACGGCACGGCGACGGCGACGATTGGGATTCAATTGATTCGACACGGCCGAAACACAGATCATGGCGACGAACTTCAACGGTCAAGCGCCAGCGCCACGAAGGAATCCAGCTCCAGCAACTTTGCCATCCCGAGATGTGACCGATAATTCGATCGCAGATGCTTATGCGGCTTTCATCCTCTACTGTAACCCCGCTGTACCGAGCGATACGGACTCCATCGATCTGAAGACCTTGTTTCGAACATCACCCAAAAGTGATGGAAAAAGCTTCAGTATTTTCATTTTATACCAACTGATATGCAAACTTGAGGCGAAAGAGATTAAGACATGGGCGGAATTGGCTCTTGAGCTTGGTGTGGAGTTGCCGGTTCTGGAAAAAGGGCAAAGTCCGCAGAAGGTGCAGCAATATGCCGTGAGACTGAAGGTAAGTTAACCGGTTTGCATAAGCATACATTTCTAATGCCCTAGCAGAGATGGATGCATGCGATGCATGTAGATGCGTTCTTTGAGTACCTTCGTGGGAAGAGTCATATTTATTGGACACAAGTTCCCCTTGCCAGTGATCCCATCCCGGAAGAACGAGATGGAGTGCCAAATGAGGAGGATCTTGCTTTGCGAGCTTTATTACCCGAAACAAGGCCTAAGAGAGGCAGGAAACGGGCAGGGGAGAAAGCGATCGACCCTGCTGGAGAGACCAGCAATGCAGCACGGCGGCGAAGGATCCACTCGCAGCAGGAAATCGAGCATGTGCGAGAGTCTTGGAGCAGGACTCCTTCAACAGACGACCGGTTCGCAGCTGAGCAGGAGTCAAGGAAGCTCTTAGAGGCACGATTGGAAGCATGGGCCGCATCAACGGAAACTGGAAGCGCTTTTACGGAGGGAATGCCGCATCGAGCTTCAGCACCGGAGAGATCTGTTGAGAAAGATCATCAACATCCCGATCGACGGCTCACGCATCCTGTATATCGACATCCAGCCTCACGGTCACCCAATATTGAACCCTTTACTCCTCAGGATGCCGAAGTCCAAGATACCGCAGAGTCAACACCTCGACCACGAAGGAAAACCGGACCCGTGGTTTCGTCGGCATGGAGGTCGAGCAGTGCAGCCGAAGGTAGTAAATTGCGCGGCAGACCACCAGGTAACCGGAACATGTCTGACGGGCAGTATACCACGTTCCCAGTTGTTCCAGAAGTGAGGACCACACCGAATAACGAAGTGCCTGCTCAAATTCATACCACGGAGCCACCACGGCCGGAACTATGGAGTCGTGCTGTGGGTAATTGTAGCAACACAAGCATGGGTGTAGGTGGCAATGGGCCATTATCTGAGAAACTACGCTTGCCATTGCCATTGTCCGATCGACCTCTCGGCTCGCTACATTATCCCATGTCCCCTCCAATCGGATCGACGAACAGTCCCAACTCAAATGCCTTCAATGGACATTCTCCTTCGAATTACTCTACCCAGAATAATAGACCTTCTCCACAACACTATGCATCCAAGAAAACCGGCCCATCACCTTCAAACTACTCAATGCAGAGGAATGGGCCATCACTCAACCATCAGCACCAGAGCTACCCACCACAATGGAACCCGCCCCAATACCACCACAGGTCAGTAGAGACTTACATTCAGCAACCACGGCAACCCTCGATAACAACCTCCTACTACGCGGCCGACAACTCGGCTCCAGCTTCAGCCTCAGCGTCCAACGTGTCACCAGTCACAAACTCGTCCGCTACGAATTCTTCAACAGCACCTAGTTCGCATCTCCCACAACAACCACGCCTTACCATTGAATCCCAGTCCTCTCAACCAGAGGAAGAGGATAATACGAATGTTGAGGCCATAGAGATTTGTTACATGCAATGCATCCTCGGCGCCTCATGGGAAGACAACGATGGTGGGGCCGCACCGCCACCTAATGCCGACGAAGCACTCCGCTTGGTTAAACAGTTGTTGAAGCATATGAAGGAGAATGCCAAAGATGATAGTAGTTATCTCATCAATATTGCTGCCATGGCTGGCGGCCGACTGCTTAATAAGAAGATGGTGCTCACTCGAGCGGAAGACAATCAGAGAGAAACCATTTATAAGAGTCACTGGAGGCTGAAGTATGGTGGGATTGAGAGTGTGATACAGCTGGAATGTGCTGTGCCGAAGCCGGGCTGGGATCAGAATAAGGAGAGGAGGGATGATGGGCTGTGTGATCCGATGGATGTTGATGGATTAGAGAGGGATGGAGAGGTGGATTGGAAAAGGAAGTATGAGGAGTTGCATGAGTTTGCGGTTGAGAGGAGTAGGAAGTTGAGGGAGTTGAAGAAGACTGTACTTGAGGGTGTGTTGGCGGCGAAGGATAAGATTTGATATCGGTTTTTGTCAGGAATTATGGGAGAGGCAATGTGGTGGGTTTTCCAATGTGTTGCTGCGGAAAGCAATGCCCAGAATAAGAGGTTTCCAGAGGAGCAATAATCCATGGCCTGGATTGAGCTTGTTACTTAGAATATATGGGTCTCAGATTTCACCGAAAGTCGGTGGCCGCGTCGAGGATTTATTACCATGGATAATCCCACACTTATGTTTCAGGGCCGCTCCATCTCCATCTCCTCAAATTCCAAAATTCAAGGTCATGCCAACGGACCCCACTTCGCTGTTTTCAGACGAGTTCCGGTGTTCATTGAAAGATGCAAATTACTCCGTACTCACTTTAGTTAATGGTCGTTCTCATGGCGCTGCCGCCGAGACCTATCATCGTGCTAGCGGCCATGGCACTTACTTGCTCCCTTACCGCACACGGCGTCTAATGGCGGAAATAGTCGATCGACAAGACTGAAACTCTCGGCGGTTCTGCATAATTCTCGTCTATGCAACATTGCGCCGAAGTCGCGCCGCCAGCATGATGATCGGCGGCGCTGTTGATGAGGGATGTGCGGGGCTACTTGGCTTTTCAGCGTGCTTTGCAGCTTGGCCGGTTGACAGATGAGAAGAATGCTGGAGAAAAAGAGGAGAGTCGGCTACTCGATTCGGAATAATTGCCCCAAATAATTGGCTGAGACGACGAAAGGTTGGTGTTGAGGCGGCTTACTCACCATTGTCTGTTTATCGATGCAGGATTCCGACGTCGAGGGCACAAGTTCCGAACGGAGTATGAGCAGTAAGCACAGCTGGTTGAAATCACAGGGTCAAAGATCAGGACCCTCGATTTGCGATGGCTCAACTTTGTCAGAGGTCTTCCCCTGTACCTGTTGTGAGACCTTCCCTTGAGGAAGTTATTTTCAGGGCCAAGGTGGTGGCCCGCAAAAGCGTGCTGTCAAGCTGTCAAATCAGCAACCAGTTGATCTCCTGTCCGGAGAACGCAAAGTATGGGTAAAAATTTGTCGTCTTCTCCATCAGAGGACCCATCATAACACATGCAGAGAATATGAAGCTTATGACATGAAATCTAAGAAGCCGGGCGACGAAAGGGACGGGCGGGATGACTGGCATTCGTGGCGGGACGTTGGGGTCCCCGGACGGGTAGTTGGCCGCTAATGAAGCCAACTTTGACGCCTCCTTTCCCCTAGGACCAACGTCGCACATCAGACGGCTTGGAGGTTATCCGGTTAAATACTTCAGATCTCATCTCTAACGCGTTTGAATACGATGTAAACCGATAGTCGATCGGTGCGGAGCCGTTGTACGGAGAACAGAAGCATGGCTGCACAACATTTGAACAGTACCCCACCGGGTGGTGAAGGAGCACCATCAGTTGGAAGAGTCGGCCCTAAGCCTCATAGGAATGTAATGCTTGCCCGCCGAGTCCCACGGAAGTGAGACCCTTTGTGAAGGACGCCAGCATGCACTCAATCGGTTCCTAGCATGACTCCAGTTTAGCAGCCAAGCAAGTAAGCTTAATCACAACTGGTCGGATCCGATAAGAATGCTTGCTCGTTGCCGTTATGCTTTAGCTCTGCGAAAGGAAGCTCTTGGCTGTGACGAATAGGCTATGAGCGGCTATCCACTTTGGTCTAAGAACGGAATGTCAGCTAACTTGCGACGAGATAACAGCTCCAAGATCAGGGATGTTGTTTAAGACAACCACCTGCACGGCGTCGAACACTGGAGATGGGTGCTCAATGGCACGAGGCGCAGTTATACGCGGGGTAGGCTTATTATTGTGCAGAACGGAAGCAGCTAGCAAGGAGTGACAACCTCTTGGGATAACGAAATATGGGAAGTGTTTATATAACTCGCGCTACCCCGCTGTTTCTCCAGGTTTTTGCTTCAAAAGCTCTGCAGCTGTCAGACGATCTACCGTGATTAGCAAGATGGCCGATACTAAGGATTTCGACAATAAGTCGGTTCCGATCCAAGACTCACCTAGTGCGCCAACCACTGAGTAAGTCGGTCGGTCGATTAGTTCTTCTGATGGACGAGCACAATGTTAATCGGTTCCACAGAGAGTATAAGCGGGCTTCATTTGATCACAATGAAAAAGGACAGCCGCTTGATCACGTCAACTTAAACGCCAACCTCGACGCCAGGATCAGAAACCCGCTCGCCGGCATCCCATACCATTCACTCTTGGCCAATGTCGATAAGTTCGCCGAGGAGAAGGGACTCCAGGGAATTATTCCATATCTCCGTAAAGGAGCCCTTGTCGCTCAAGCTCCAGATGACTACGAGGACATGTACGCACGCCCACTCGTGGACCAAACCAAGTACTAAAGATTAACTGGTTTGCAGTTACGGTGATAACGCCCTTGAGCCCGAGGAGATTGAGCACTTGCGGAATGAAGTTCTCCACAAGTGGAGGCACCCAAAGCCGCTGTATTTCACCGTTATACTCTGCTCAATCGGCGCCGCCGTTCAAGGATGGGATCAAAGTAAGCAGCTCCATCATGTCAATGCGCGATCGAACTAACAGCCACTTAGCTGGTAGCAATGGAGCCAATCTCAGTTGGCCAGAGGCTTTTGGTGTAGGCGGAGATTCCGACCATGATACCTTCATTGTCGGCCTCGTCAACGCAGCATGCTACATCGCCGCCTCCTTAGTCGGCTGCTGGATGTCCGACCCTCTTAATTACTTCCTCGGCCGCCGCGGAACCATCTTCATCGCTGCCATATTCTGTTTGTTCCCAGTTATCGGCTCAGCAGTGGCCCAGAACTGGCAGCAGCTCTTCATGACCCGTCTCCTGATGGGTCTCGGCATGGGAGCCAAGGCCTCAACAGTCCCGATATTCGCCGCCGAGAACTCGCCAGCAAACATTCGTGGTGCTTTGGTCATGTCCTGGCAGCTATGGACCGCCTTCGGAATCTGGCTTGGATTCTGCGCCAACTTGGCCGTTGCCAATACCGGTCCAATCTCGTGGCGTTTGCAGCTCGGTTCTGCTTTTATCCCAGCCGTGCCGCTTCTCCTCGGCGTTTATTTCTGCCCAGAGTCCCCACGTTGGCTGATGAAGAAGAACCGTTACCAGGATGCTTATGAGTCTTTGTTGAAGCTTAGATTTCATCCACTGCAAGCAGCGAGAGATCTTTATTACATACACGCGCAGGTTGAGATTGAGAAGGAAATCGTTGGCGGCAACAACTATGTCACCCGCTTCATCCAGCTATTCACCATCCCTCGTGTTCGCCGCGCGACTCTCGCCTCCTTCGTCGTCATGTTAGCACAGCAAATGTGTGGCATTAACGCAAGTCTCTCCCACCTTGAGCTCAGGAAATGCATACTAACATCCCTAGATTATCGCCTTCTACTCCTCCACCGTTTTCAAGAACGCCGGCTCCGACGACATGGAAGCCCTCTGGGCCTCTTTCGGCTTCGGTCTCATAAACTTCATCTTCTGCTTCCCAGCTCTTTGGACAATCGACACCTTCGGCCGTCGTACGCTCCTCCTCTTCACCTTCCCACAAATGGCATGGTGTCTCCTCGGCACCGCGCTCTGCTCCCTGATTCCGCGTGAAAACACCGCGCACCTGGCTACCGTAGCTCTCTTTATCTACCTCTTCGCGGCCTTCTACTCGCCTGGTGAAGGACCAGTTCCGTTTGCATACTCCGCTGAAGTCTTCCCGCTGTCTCACAGAGAAATGGGCATGGCGTGGGCCGTGGCAACCTGTTTCTTCTGGGCTGCAGTGCTGTCTATCACCTTCCCACCTATGCTCGAGACGCTCGGCCAAGCTGGCGCCTTTGGCTTTTACGCCGGCCTGAACATCATCGCTCTCGTCCTCATCTTCCTCTTCGTGCCAGAGACCAAACAGCGCACCCTCGAGGAGTTGGATTACGTTTTCGCCGTGCCAACCAGAACCCATGTCAGGTATCAGTGCACCAAGGCACTCCCGTGGTGGATCAATAAGTATATTTTCCGCAAGAATGTTACTTTGGAGCCGTTGTACCACTTTGAGCATAACAATAACAAGGACCGTATTGCGGATATGCATAAGAAAGATGCTGCAAGAGCCGAGGGAAAGGAGTTGGTTGCTAACAAGAGCAGCTCTGAGGATATCACTTCTGATGAGAAGGGTGGGTTGAGGCAGAGAGAGGTTAAGAATGCTGCGACGCCAACTTTCGATAGCCCGGAGATTCGTTAAATACTTGAGGGTTGTGGATGCTAGCATGTGGTTTTCTGATTTTGGAATGTGGTGGGTTGTATACCAGCCAGTCTGACTGCGCTTGCTTTTGATCGTATAAATGGAATATATGGTAGCTTAATAAATTTGGTTTCTGGCTCATTGTGCTGGCAAATCTGTCAACATCTTAATGTGACGCGGTGAATGTAAATTGGTGCAACTTTTTAAAGAGACGTCAGGCTACAGTCATACAAATGAATCTTACTTGCGGATACGTTATGACGACCCACTCAAAACTCTACGAATGCTGAAGTCGTTCTGCCCTCGTAAAAACGTGCATTGAGCACCAACAAATCCCGACCTCGGCGCTAACAACTTAAATGCTGCAATGCAAGATCTTTATATCGTCCTGAACCTTTCCTGAGTTTACATTTCGCGGATGCCATTTTTGCGTGGTGGAGCTTCGCGGGCGTGGGTAGGATTTTTTTGGGATCTGTGGTGTGCTGCACATCAGCGGTTAAGCCAAAAAGTTGCAAAAACAAAGAAGCCTGGTGCTTTGCTCCCATTCGAACACCAGTGCAGTCGGTTTTTAGAAGCGGTTTAATCAATAACTCATATGTCCGCCGGAAGTGTGCTCCGCATGTATATGCACCCGCAACTAC
>RCNJ01000608.1_pt1 | contig 24276 bp, 33 predicted proteins | sample 2041171 | NCBI WGS metagenome assembly RCNJ01 (sample SAMN09708213, study PRJNA481090) | feces metagenome | biome: feces | host: Pygoscelis adeliae | place: Antarctica: Rookery Lake | collected 2010-03-01 | reverse complement strand
AAAAACAGCTAATCTTTAAAGATTAGCTGTTTTTGTGTAAATATTTATATAAACTAAAAATTACAGTAGATAGATTATTCATCAATTTCGGGTGTTTGTTCATTCCAATAATAGCTGTCGGGATACTCCCTATCACCAAAAATCGCTGTTCCAACGCGCACCATGGTCGCACCTTCTTCAATTGCTGCTTCAAAGTCTCCAGACATCCCAATCGATAATACATCCATCTCAACCCCTAAGCTGAGATATCCTTTTTCAATTACTTCTTCTTGAATAGACTTCAATAAACGAAAATTTTTTCTTGTTTCATCTGAATAAGAAGACAATTTTCCGATAGTCATTAAACCTCTAATCTGCAATGTATCGAATCCAGCCAATTGTTCAATAAAAGCCAATGTATTTTCTGGTAATACACCGAATTTACTCTCTTCATAGGAGGTATTAACTTGTACGAGAATATCCAACTTTCTACTATCTTTCGCAAGACGGTTGTGCAGCTTTCTAGCTAATTTCAGACGATCAACAGACTGGATACATGTGACATATGGCAACACATTGTTAATTTTATTCGTCTGAAGGTGACCAATAAAATGCCATTCTGCTTTTTCATTGTTAGTCATAGAATATTTTTCTTGTAATTCTTGTGCCTTATTTTCACCAAGCAATTTTTCTCCTGCATCTAATGCCTGATTGATTTTTTCTATAGACACCGTTTTCGTTGCCAACATTAGGGTAATCTCTTCTGGGTTCCTACCAATAGTCTGACATACAGCATCTATTTTTTATGAGTTTGTTTAAGTTGATTTTCTATATTGCTCATATTTTATCCTTCTTTCTTAGAAAGCTATTTTAAAGGGGACATCTGGACTCGAACCAAAATAAAAGGTTTTGCAGACCTTTGCCTTACCATTTGGCTATACCCCCAAAATGAAAATAATCCACTTCACAATTAGTTTAGTAATTCTAATTTAAAAATGAGTTTATTTTAATTTTAATCTTCTAAAGAATTATAAAAATCTGTTAAAAATTCGTTAGTAATTCTACCATTTCTCACTTTATATACTTTATAACTAATCATTGCTTCGTCATTATATGGTACGACAAAATCGATATAGTTCTCTTCATGCAGATAGATAATATATGCTTTTGTAGGCATATAAGCTGTTTTATCTCCTCTCATTCTTCGATATTCATATTGTTCAAAGTGTTCAAACAATTCGTCTATTTTCGCTTCATTTGTTGTACTTTTACTGACACCACTAATTTCCATCGTTATTTTAAACACTGTTTCGTGGTTTGCTGTTAATGTCTCTTCGAAGTTTTTTTCATAACCAGAATACTTTATACCTAGAACAGAGAAGATAACAACAAGTATGATACCAATCGTGATGATTATGCGTTGCACAATGACCATCTCTTTTCAGTGAATTAATCATCTTTAAAAAGACTAACATGCCTTCTACTAATTAATGATTAAGTAGAAGGCATTATCAATGAAGACTAATTTCCATAAAATTCTTCAGCTTTTTCTAAATAAATTTCTTGATCTGGTGTTAAATCGAACTCTTCTACAATTGCATCTACTGGACAGACTGCTACACATGCTCCGCAATCGATACAAATATCTGGGTCTATATAAAACTGGTCAGTGCCTTCTTCTATACAGTCCACAGGGCAGACTGTTACGCATTCACCAGCTTTTTCTCCTTGACACGGGTCTAAAATGACAAAAGCCATATAAACTTCCTCCTTCTATAAAATCAATTCTAAATTAGATATTATCTTGTATAACTAAAACTTCAGTCAATTAAATGATATAGTCAATAACTTATATATTTTAAAACGTGAAACAATTCATCCTTTTATTTCTTCTTAATCTTATTTCCAATAATTATTTGCTGCTGCAATTGTTTGAAATTCAATAGCTACTACTTGACTGGCAGCAGTTAAGCTATCAGGATCTTTTGCATATTCCTGACGACCTTCTTTAAGAACATCTAAGTCAGATTGAATATTATGAATCGTATGGCGGGCCATTATCATCGCTAAAGCACGTCCTTCTTCTGGCGTATCTGTTATTAACGTTCCACCTGGGACTAAGACTAATTCTGAATCGGGTAATTTATTCATTTTAATTCCTCCTCTTAATATTTTTCATTCTCTTAAATAATAATTTTAATAAATTAAAGTTAATAATTATAGACATTTTATCGCTTAGCAACAAAATTGTCAGTTTGTTTTTCAATCAAGATAATGTTCTGCAATCTCAATACGTTGCATTTCAACAGTACCAGTATAAATTTGCGTAATTCTTACATCACGCATCATTCGTTCAACTGGGTAGTCTCGAATATAACTATAACCACCAAGGATTTGGAGTGCTTCTGTAGTAACTTTCAAAGCCATTTCAGATACATAAGCCTTACACATAGATAAGTTGATTCTAAAATCCATTTCTTTTGTTTGGGGCATTGCAGCTTCGTACACCATTAATTTTGATGCTTTAATTTGCATTGCCATATCAGCTAATTTAAACTGAATCGCCTTAAAATCTTTAATTGGTTTTCCAAATTGTTCTCTATCTTTAGCATAATTTTTTGCGTAATCAAATACGCCTTCTGCAATTCCAAGTGCTTGAGTACTCATTGCAAGCCGTCCGCCTTGTAAAGTTTTATTGGCAATATCATAACCTTGTCCTTCTTCACCTAAAAGTTTTTCGGCTGGTATTCGGCAATTATCGAAACTTAAAGGTGCAACAATGTGACCACGTATTCCCATTTTTCTCAGGAGGGCCTACCTGGAAACCTCAGGTATCTTTTTCAATAATAAACACTAAGTCTTTCAGGATTTGTAGATGCAGTCACAATATATGTTTCAGATGGACCACCATTACTAATGAATATTTTACTACCGTTTAAGATATAATCATCACCATCTAATTTTTTAGAAATGCAGATAAATTCTCTAGATAAATTTACCCTTTATTTCTTGGTTTTGTGTTAGGTTCTGTACTAACCTTTTCAATATTATAATAATTGTCGGCTCCTAAACCACCTTCACCAATCATCTTTGATATTTCTTTTGTACGTAATTCTTTTTCTTTTTTTATTTTAATTCTTTTAAACCTATCAATATTATAATAATTATCAGCTCCTAAGCCTCCTTCGTTAATCATTTCTGATATTTCTTTTGTGCGTAATTCTCTCGCCTTGTCCTTTTGAATTTTTGTTCTATCATGATTCGCCATTTCTAATATCTCCTTTTCAAATCATTACTTAATTTTCATGTTAACAAATTTGAAACTGTACGTCATTAATATTCGGAATATTAAATTAATTAAAATAATGATAGAATTTTTTTCTACTACAGCTTCGTACAATAGCTTATTAACTTTTGTTTAAGGACTTGTTTTCTTAGGCTTTTACTTGTGTTATGACGCTTAGTTAATCAATCATTTTCTATAAATCTAGTATACCTTGCTTGATTTAATAAGAACTTGATATAAATCAATTTTTTCATTTTACTGTGGGTTTATAATATAAGTAACACATAAAGAGGTGATTGACATGGATTGGGACTTACGACAATTTATACTTTTTATTCATATATTACTTGCTATTATTTGGTTTGGTGGAGTTTTATTTGTTGGCTGGGGTGTATTTCCTGCGAGTCAAAAATTAAAGCCAACTATCCAGCGTGAATTTTTATCACACCTTATGTTTTGGGTGCATTGGCCTTTGACATTTTTAGGTTTAAGCGTAATTACATCAGGAATTATTCTTGGTACATTTATAGGTCCTCTAAAAAGTTGGGAGGCAATTTTTTCTACTTCATATGGACATCTTTTTACGACTGCATTAATTGTGGCTATACTTACTCTTCTTTGGGGAATGTTCATTAGTTATAAACATACGATGAACGTTCTATCTCGAACAGACATTTGGGATCAAGCAGAAGAAGGGAATAATAAACCTTTAAGAAAAGCTTTTTTGGGAATAGCAGCGTTAGAATCGGTGGAAATAGCTGGATTTGTAATCATTTTAATCTGTATGGTTTTAATATAATTAGTTAGGAGGAACATTTATGTTAACTCAATCTATTCAAGATAAAACTAAAAGCGGCCCAAAAGAATATCATCATAAACAATCATGGTGGCAAATAATGCGACCACTCACATTAACGGGAACAATTAGTCCAATCATTGTAGGTACAATTATGGCGTCCAAATTTGGTTCAATATATTTTGATAAATTCATCATTTTAATTATCGCAGCAGCATTGGTTCAAGCTGGTGTCAATATATTAAATGATTACTTTGATTTTGCAAATGGACAAGATAAAGAAAGGTGGTATCTTCTCAATGAGAACAGAAAACCACTGGTTAGTCCACAGCATAAATATTTACCTTTTGTAGCAGTAGGTATGTTTATTATTGCAGCTGCATTCGGTATATGGCTTGCTATTCACAGTCATCCAACAATTATCTTTATAGGTATCATTGGTATATATGCTGGTTATAAATATTCAGCTGGTGGAAAGAAATCATTTTCAGCCTTAGGACTCGGCGAAGTGACCGCAGCTATTTTTCTAGGGATTGTACCAGTTATGCTTGCTTTTATTATTCAAGATATAACATTTGGTTGGACTGCATTTGCAGTCGGCATTCTTTTTGCATTATTAATTAGTATGATGATTTTGACCAATAACATTCGAGACATTAATAAAGACGAGGGTTTTAGACAAACGATTGCTATCCGTATTGGAAAAAATAAATCCGTAAGATTGTTAATAATATTAATCATAAGTGTTTATGCAGGTGCAACATTACTAGTTATTAATCAAACTTTTCCATGGCCAGCATTAATTGTTTATCTTGCTTTGCCAATGGCTTATCGTCTTATTAAAGCATTTAATAACAAAACAACATATACAAAAGAAATAAATGTAATGAAACTAGTTGCTAAGCACCATTGGGTGTTCAGTATATTATTAATATTTGGTTTGCTAATAAATATGTTATTTGTCTCTTAGTAATTAAATCGTTGTGCATATTCTACTGTTATGAAAGCTAAAAAAATTATACAAATATTCACAATGATATATCAATAAAAGAAACGATCTAACTCTATCCATAAAGGAAGTTAGATCGTTTCATTTTTAGATAAGCCCTTTTCTACCGAGTCCCATTCTACGTCTTGATCTAATTAGTGTACTTTTCGAAATACCTGTTAGGCTCTCTACCTGTTCATAAGTCTTAGTTTCTTTTAACTTAAGAGCATTATTGATTTGCTTTCTATTATACTTTCTTGGTCTTCCTGCTTTAAAGTCTAAATCTAATCTAACTATTTCTCTTCTTTCCTGTATATGTTCTGCAATCAAATCATTTTCTAACTCCGCAAATGCAAGCATAATACTAAATATAAGCTCTCCTGTTGGTGTATCTTCTACTACCCCCATATTTAAAACATGAACTTTTACGCCACTTTCAAACAATTTTTTTATCATGCTTACGCCATCTTGCGTTGAAAGTGCAAACCTATCTAGTTTCGTAATTACTAATGTATCATTTTCTTTTAATACCTCTAAAACTTTCTTGAATTCTGGTCTATCTCTTTTTATTCCTGTGGACTTCTCCTCATAAATCTTGTTACAACCTTCTTCGTTTAGTTGATCTAACTGTAATTGAAAATCTTGCTCATTCGTTGTCATCCTTGCATAACCATATTTCATAGCAAATACCTCCTTAAATATAATATAGTAATTTTCTAAATCAAACGTTAATGTTCTCACTTTAAGCTAATGTTACATAAAAACAATAAATTATTTATACACTGAATATTCTGAAAGTTAAAGTTTTATATATAAAACTTTAACATAAGCTAGGTTTTATTTCCAGTTCAATAAAAGAGTACCAGTGTTTACAAACTCAAGTTACGGGTAAACTAAAATTAGACTAAAATTTATGGAGGCGGAAATATGAATAAATTCTTAAGTTTAAATAAAAGTTTTATTAATGGTAGTTGGATAGACGGAAATGAAGGTAAAACTGTTGATATGCTTAACCCATATAATGATGAGTCGTTAGCAGAGGTTGAGCTTGCTTCTATGGATCAATTAAATGAAGCATTTGCAGGAGCTAGAAGCGCTCAGAAATCATGGGGGCAAGATACAGAAAATCGTAAGCAAGTTATGAAAGGTGCGCTTGAATACTTCAAAGATAACAAAGAGACAATTATGGAGTTATTAACATTAGAGTCTGGTAGTACTCAAGTTAAAGCAGCTTTAGAGTTAGATTTAACAATCGGCATTATGGAAGAAGCAGTTGACTTAGTTGATGAAATTGGTAAATTTGATGAAAAAGATTCAATTATTCCAGACAAAGTAAATGAATTTTATCGTTTACCTAAAGGTGTTTTTTCATCAATAGCACCATTTAATTTTCCTATATATTTATCAATGCGTACCATTGCACCAGCATTAGCATTGGGTAATACTATTGTGCATAAAGCTGATCTGCAATGTGGGTTAGTTTCTGGTTCTGTGATTGCCAAAGCATTTGAAGAAGGTGGTATTCCTTCAGGTGTGTTCCATTCTCTATTAACTAATTCAAGCGTTACTGGAGATACGATGTTTAACCATAAAGAAGCGAACATGATTAGCTTCACTGGTTCAACTCCAGTTGGTAAACAAATCGGTAAACTTGCAGGTGAACAATTAAAAGATGTTGCCTTAGAACTCGGTGGAAATGGACCTTTCTGTGTGATGAGTGATGCAGACATTGATCAAGCAGTTGATGCTGCAATCTTTGGAAAATATTTACACCAAGGACAAATTTGTATGATGATTAATCGAATTATCGTTCATGAAGATGTCTATGACGAATTCACTGAAAAGTTTGTAGCAAGATCAAAAGAAATAAAACATGGCGATCCACGTGATTCAGACGTCATTGTAGGTCCACTTATTAATAAAAAGCAGTTAAAAAAATCTGAAGATAATATACAGAATGCGAAAGATTCTGGATTTGACATGTTATTAGAAGGTGATCGTGTGGGAAATATCTTAACGCCTACTGTCATTGGTAATGTCGATAATAAAAGTGACTTAGCACAAACAGAAATGTTTTCAACAATCGCACTGATTATCAAAGGTAGTTCAGATGATGATGTTATTGCTAAAGCAAACGATACTGAATTCGGCTTAAGTTCTGCAATCTTTTCAAAAGATGAAGACCGCGCAAGAGAATATGCCTTAGAATTAAGCTATGGTATGACTCATATTAATGATCAACCCGTAAACGATGAACCTACTGCGTTATTTGGTGGTATGAAACAAAGTGGTATTGGTAGATTTGGTGTTCCATTTGTAATTGATGAATTTACTGAAGGTAAATGGATATCAGTTCAGAAAAAAGCACGTAAATTCCCATTTTAATTAATTAAATGAAAATTCACCTAAAATTATGTAACGTATAAAACTAAACTAAATATGTAAACACTAAATTGATTGGTATAGTAACGGTGATCAACCGAAATTATATCAATCAATTTTTTAATATCTTTATTTAACTTCTTTTATATTAGTTATAAAGTCAGCATTTATAAGTTCTCTACCTTTTTTAGTTTCAATTTCAATCCAATTTTCATTGACACTAATTATTTTTCCTGTTGACGTATCAACCCATGATCCTGAACTGATTTTACACTTCTTCTCGATAAACTTTTCAATGATTTCATTTGTCATTTTACTTAACCCCTTCCTTCTTTTTCTCTCTCTTTTTAAAATTAATATCTGTTTTCTTTTATAAACTTGTGAATAAAATAAAATAAATATTATAATAGTTACCACTACAAACGGCATTGAAATCACTCCTTTTAAATGACCACTGAAATCGTATAGATGTGATAATTATTACTTCATAATAAACATCTCAAGTTTTTAAAAACGTAGAGTGATATATTAATTAGTTTAAAACTTTTTATAGCTTTTAATAAGTAGGGCAATTTAATTGAAGGATTATAATTTTTAGAAGTTTTATATAAAAAATAATTCAAGGCTTACGACTACTTTAGTATAATCGTAAACCTTGAATGTTAGTTTTTTATAATACAAATTAATTAACCTTGGATTTCTCCTAGGAATTCACTTAACCGTTCACTCTGAGGATTTTGGAACATTTCATTTGGTTCCCCTTCTTCAACGATATAACCACCATCTATAAAGATAACCCGGTCACCAACTTCACGAGCAAAGTTCATCTCATGAGTGACAACAACCATTGTCATACCTGTTTCTGCTAAACCTTTCATAACATTAAGTACTTCACCAACGAGCTCTGGATCTAATGATGAAGTTGGTTCATCAAACAACATTACTTTTGGATCCATTGCTAGAGCTCGACAAATGGCAACTCGTTGTTTCTGTCCACCAGATAAACTACCAGGATAAGCATCAGGCTTATCTGATAAACCTACTTTATCTAATAAATCAAGCCCTTTTTTCTTAGCTTCTTCTGGTGTCATTCCATTTACTTTAATCGGACCTAATGTAACATTTTCAAGTACCGTTTTATGTGGGAATAAATTAAAGTGTTGGAACACCATCCCTACCTGAGAACGAATTTTTGGTACATTCATATTAGGTGCAGTTATTTCTTGCCCATCAATCGTAATCTTACCTTCTGTTACATCTTCTAATAAATTCATACAACGCAAGAAAGTACTCTTACCAGAACCAGAAGGCCCGATAATACAGACAACTTCTTGCTCTTTAATCGTATTAGTCATTCCTTTTAACACTTCATTTTTCCCAAAATATTTGTGTAGATTTTCTACTTTAATCATTACACATCAAGCCTCTTTTCTAAGCGACGTAAAATAATACTTGCTGGTATCGTAATTGCTAAATAAAACAGTCCTACCATTAAATAAGGTTCAAAATACGAGAATGTTGCTGCCGTATATGCCTTACCTTGGTAAACTAACTCTCCAACTGCAATTGCTGAGAATAGTGACGTGTCTTTCAAACTAATAATAAATTGGTTACCTAAAGGTGGAATCATCCGACGAAATGCTTGTGGCCATATAATATTCCACATTGTCTGATTTTTCGTTAATCCGATTGAATCTCCAGCTTCAAATTGACCTTTATCAATTGATTGGACACCACCACGAACAATTTCAGCTATGTATGCACCTGCGTTAATTGCAATTGCAATAACAGAAGCAGTAATTTTATCTATATTTAATCCAATTAAATCAGATAATCCAAAATAAATAAATAGTATTTGAACTAGGATTGGTGTTCCACGAATTATCTCTACATAAACCGTACTAGCTCCATAAATAAGTTTATTATGCGACAATCGCCCTAACCCTGTAAATGCACCAATAACAAAACCAATTCCTACCCCTAATAACGTAATTATAACAGTATATTTTAGACCTTGTAGTAACCAGGGAACTGATTTAATCATATGTTCTAAAAAAGGCATTAGTTCTATAAGTTTATCCATTCTACACACTCATTTCCATCAAAAATATCTCACTGCTCATTTTTCTATGTAAAAGAGAAAAGCTTGACTTAGCAAGCTTTTCTTTTCAAACTTTATAAATATTAATTACCTTCTGGACGTTCTCCAAACCACTCTTCATAAATATCGTCATACTTTCCGTTATCTTTGATTGTCGTTAACGCATCATCAAAATCATCACGTAATTCTGAATCTTTCGGGAAAGCAACTCCATAATCTTCACCTGTTAACTTCTCACCAACTGTCTTAAGCTCACCTTCTGCTTCAGATTCAGAATAGTATTCAACGTTTGGTAAATCATACAATACTGCATCTGATCTTCCAGCTAATACGTTCTGATAAGCTTCGATAATACCAGGGAACGCTTCAATCTCGGCATCAGTTTCCGCTTCTAAATATTCTTGACTCGTTGAACCTGTACGAGTAGCAATTGTCATTCCTTCTGTATCCTCAATTGACTTAATATCATCATTGTCTTCTTTTACAGCAAGGATTAGTCCTGCTTCATAATAAGGTTGCGTGAAATCAATCGATTCTGCTCTTTCTTCTGTAATTGTCATTCCGGCAATAGCAATGTCATATCGACCTGAACCAATTCCAGCTACAATTCCATCAAAATCAAGTGTTTCAAATTCAATTTCAACCCCTACTTCATCTGCTAGGGCAGTAATTAAATCAATATCAAAACCAACTAAATCACCTGATTCTTCATCAATATACTCAAATGGAATATATCCGTTGTCTGTCGCAACTGTGTACACGTCTTTATCGCCATCATCTGTTGCTTCTTCTTCGTCAGCTGTATCTGCGTTATCAGTTTCTTCTGCATCGTCTGAACCGCCACCACATGCTGCTAGAACGCCTAGTAACATAACTGCAAATAATACCATTAATAATTTTCTGTTCATGTTCATCCCCCTATGTATTTTTCTTGTATACTTTTTAGTATACCATAACTACCCCTGAAATAAAGCGCTATCAAATAGAATATTGCGTTAACTCACTAAATAAACTATTTTATAGAATAAAAAAACCATCTTTTATAAAGTTATAAAAGATGGTTTTTATTTAAAATGTGTTTTTACTTACGACGAATCCCAATCGTTCTACCCGCTTCTTTAGGCTGTTCCATTTCTGCTTGGTATGCCGCAATTTGATCAATCTTATTGATAATTGGTTCTGGGAACTCTGCTGGTCTACCTTCAGCTGTATCCATTCCCATTAACATTTGTTCACTTGTTGCTACACGGTCACCCTTTGCATTATTCATTACGAAAAATACATGGGCACGCTTTGCATCATGATCAAGTAACTGAAGCTTAACTGTTAATGCTTCATCTTCTTTTGCTTCATCTAAATAACACAAATGCGTTTCAAGTGTGAAAACTGTATACTGTTCACTTTCACGGAAGTCTGCTGTAATTCCGATTTGTTGCATCCACTCATCCACAGCAAGACTGAATACTTTTGCATATTCACTGTCATTCATGTGGCCGTTATAATCGACCCATTCATTTTTAACGCTACATTCAAAAACTTCTTTCATCATACATTTTTCCTCCTATTAAAACCTATTATAAACGACCACTTAAATTAGCGCCTGGCCAATAGTCTTCTACTAAGTCAGTTAGTTTAACTAAAAATTCATCACGACGTTTTTCAAGCTGAGCCATATCTTGACCTTCAGTTTGAGCTTCACAACCTGTGATTACCTTTTCAGCAAGCTCATCTGTTAATTCAGGTGCTTCAAGTTTAGTCCATGGTAATTTAAGTGCTGGTCCAAATTGATGAAGCATGTGACGCATACCTTGGTCTCCTCCTGCTAAGTGTAATGTTAGGAAAGGTCCCATAAGCGCCCAACGTAAACCTGGTCCATAAATGATTGGTTGTTGCAATCCCATCATTTACGATATGCAATGCTTCACGCCAAATTGCTTCCATTAAACGGTCACCAATATGACCATCGATTTCATTACGAACGATTAGTGGTTTCATATCAACTGCTTCAAAAAGTGCTTGTGCACGTAAAACTGTTTCTGGATCTGTCTGTTCTCCACCAACCACTTCTACAAGTGGAATAAGATAAACTGGATTAAACGGATGTGAAACAATCACACGTTCAGGATGCTGACAATCTTTTTGTAGTAAAGAAGGCATGTAACCTGACGTACTTGAAGAGATGATTGCTTCTACTTTTGTTAATCCATCAATTTCTGCTAAGACCTGACGTTTGATATCTTCTCTTTCAGGTACGTTTTCTTGAATGAAGTCTGCATTTTTTACAGCTGTTTCAAGATCAGTTTCAAATGATAAATTCTTTAAGCCATCTGCTTGAGCTATATCATTTTTAACAAGTGTAGGCCATAAATCTTCTAATGATGCATTTAGTTTTTCTTCTGCGCCTGGTGCTGGATCAAAAGCAGTTACTTGATAGCCATGTGATAAGAACCTAGCAATCCAACCTGCTCCGATAACACCTGTACCTACGACTGTAATGTTTTTTATTTCATTCATAATGTTAATTCTCCTTTAGTTAAAAATTTAACGATCAAACTTTCTCAAACCTAATGCTACACGTGCTTCTTGTGCTGTCATTGGTTCTTTGTCTAAATCTTGTACAATCTCAACAGCTTTATCGACTAATTGAGCGTTTGTAGCTAGAACACCTTTTTTAAGATATAAATTATCTTCTAAACCAACGCGTACGTTACCACCTAGAAGTGCTGATTGTTTTGCAATCTCTAGTTGCATGCGGCCAATTCCAAATGCTGACCAGTGAGCATTCTCTGGTAAGCGATCACGCATATAAGTAATTGTTTCTGCGTCCGCTTCTGCACCCCATGGAATACCTAAGCATAATTGGAAAATAGGATCATTTTCAAATAAACCTTCTTCAATTAATTGATTTGCCATACGAATATAACCTGTATCAAAACATTCGATCTCAGGTTTAACACCACTTTCTTTAATTAATTTTGCATGTTCTCTAATCCAGTTTTCTGGGTTAACATAAATCATATCACCAAAATTAATACTCCCAACATCAATCGTACAAAGTTCTGGTAATAATGCACCTGTTGCTTCGTGACGTTCTTCTGGTGTTTGTACAAACGTGCCAGGTCCACCTTGAGCTGGATTTTCTTTACTTGGAGCCCAATCTCCACCTCCACCAGCTGTTAAGTTAATAATGACATCTGTTTCTGATTCACGAATACGTTCAACTACCTCACGATATAATTCAAGGTCAAAGCTTAACGCCCCCGTTTTTGGATCACGTACGTGAATATGCGCAATTGCAGCACCTGCTTTTGCTGATTCAATGGCAGATTCAGCAATTTCCTTTGGTGTAATTGGAACGTGTTTACTTTTTTCAGTTGTCTCTCCTGCACCCGTTAGTGCACTTGTGATAATTAATTTATTTGTCATGTTTATTTCCCCTTTCATTAATTGGTACATGTTCAAAAATATCTCCTGATTCAAAAAAATCAATCAAGCGATTAATCCAATCATAATAATCAGACCACTTTTCTGTTTCCTGATTTAATTGTTCTTTTTCTTCTATAACTTCTTCAGATTGAGAGTCGTCTAATTCTATAGTATCTAAATTTGTACGTAATCTATGTTCAAAAGAACGACTTTTTGAGACGGCTCTTTGCCAATTAGAGGTAAATAATGAAATGAAAGTTTGATAATAATCATCTTCTACTTGAATAAGATCTTTGCGAACTCCTTTTTTAAATACCTTTTTAGCGATATTTAATTCGATCATTTCTCTCACTACTTGGCTCATTCTCATTTTAGACATGCCCGTTGCTTCTGATAATTGATCGAGCGTCATCGGTTCACGATTCATATAAATTATTCCAAGTACTCTACCAATCGTTTCTGATACGCCAAATGATTGCATATTATCAGCAATTTTTTCTATAAATTGATTTTTACTCTCTTTCAAACGCATTTCAACGTTTGTCATTTTCCTGCACCCTCTTTAAGGACTTTTAGAATCATATCGATAATATAACATATATATTTTCTTTTTAAAAAAAGCATATTGCATAGGATTTGATAGATAAACTGAGTAATTATAAGATTAATACCTGTTTCACTTCATAAAATATATATTTTATGAAGTTTACGGAGTTATCTGCGCTAATATGAAGTTTTATAAATTAACGTCAGTTAGGTAGTATGTAAATCCGAAGTTGTATTTTCACAATTTAAATTTATTTAAACTCATTAGACATCTGTAATATTTTAATAACACACAGATAGGATTTTGATATTAATGAATTACAGTGTAAATAAAAAAAGGAGGTATTTTGTTTTGCTCACATTTAAAAACGTTTCCAAAGTATATACAGGCGGAACAAAGGCAGTGAATAGCTTAAATTTACAGATTGATAAAGGTGAATTCGTTGTCTTCATCGGACCAAGTGGTTGTGGTAAAACGACTACGATGAAAATGGTTAATAGGTTAATTGATATAACAGAGGGTGAAATATTAGTTGAAGGGGAAAACATCTATGATAAAGATATTGTAGAACTACGCCGGTCAATTGGTTATGTTATTCAACAAATTGGTCTTTTCCCTCACATGACGATTGGAGAAAACATTGCACTCGTCCCTAAATTATTAAAATGGCCTGAGAAAAAGCGTAAAGAACGCGCGAAAGAATTATTAAAGCTTGTTGATATGGATGAAGAATACTTAGATCGTTACCCTAATGAATTAAGTGGTGGTCAACAACAAAGAATTGGTGTATTACGTGCACTTGCAGCCGATCCTCCACTTATTTTAATGGACGAGCCCTTTGGTGCGCTTGACCCCATCACAAAAGAAACATTACAAGATGAATTTAAAAAACTTCAAGTAGAATTAGGTAAAACAATTGTTTTTGTTACACATGACATGGATGAAGCTATTCGCTTAGCAGACCGTATTGTTATTATGCGCGAAGGTGAAATTGTACAAGTTGGTACACCAGACGATATTCTACGTCATCCTGAAAATGAATTCGTTGAGACCTTCCTTGGGAAACACCGCTTAATTGGTGAACGCGAAAACCTTCAGACAGTAAGTCAAATTATGTATTCAGATCCATCGACGGTATCTGAGAGCAATTCACTTTCTGAAGCAATTAAAATCATGAAAAACAATCGTGTTGATTCATTACTCGTTGTTAATGATGATAATTGTTTACAAGGAATCCTTGATTTAGAAATGATTGATAAACATAGGCGTAAAGATGTCACTATTTCTGACATTATGGAAACAGATTTCTTTAAAGTAGAAGATCATGTTTTATTACGTGATACTGTACACAAAATATTACGTCGTGATATTCGATATGTACCTGTCATTGATGAAGAAAATCATCTACTTGGTATCGTGACTCGTGGAAGTATCGTTAATATAGTCTATGACTCTATTTATGGCGATGCAGAAATAACTGAAACTGTTTAGCAACATTATACTATAGAAAGGAAGTGATCAGTTGGATACCATGATTACATTTTTCTCCGATTACGGAACACAATTATTATTTAAAACATGGGAACACTTATTTATATCGTTCATCGCGATTTTTCTAGGCATTATTGTAGCCGTACCTCTTGGCATTCTTCTTACAAGAACCCCAAGATTTGCGGATAAGTTCATGTCTTTAGTCGGGATCGTGCAAACTTTCCCAACACTTGCTGTACTTGCATTCTTTATTCCGCTTTTTGGGATTGGTAAAATACCAGCAATTATTGCCCTATTCCTATACTCTTTACTTCCAATATTACGTAATACATATACGGGAGTTCAATCACTCGACCAAAACTTGCTTGAAGCTGGTCGCGGAATGGGAATGACGATGTGGGAAAGAATTAGTATGGTTGAATTTCCAATGGCAGTACCAGTAATTATGGCGGGTATTCGAGTTTCAACTGTTTATTTAATTGGTTGGGCAACACTCGCTGCTTATGTAGGAGCAGGTGGACTTGGAGATTTCATCTTTGATGGACTTAATCTCTTCAAACCAGAATTTATCCTAGCAGGTGCAATACCAACAACTATTTTAGCTATGCTAACAGATTATTTCCTAGGTCGATTAGAAACGAAGTTAACACCAAAAGGACTTGGTGACTCTGTGGAAACAATTTAATAGAAAGGAAGATTACAAGCTATGTTTTCTATATTTAAGAAGAAATATTTCACTCTATTGATTGTTGCATTAGTCACGTTCGCAAGCGGATGTTCACTGCCAGGACTTGGTGGTTCTTCTGCCAACACAATTAAAATAGGTGCGCTCGGGACATCAGAATCAACAACAATGGCTTATATTATTAAACAATTAATCGAACATGAAACAGATTATAAAGCTGATATTATCGGGAATATGGGATCTTCCATTGTTCAGCACCAAGCTCAAATACAAGGTGAGGTAGATATAACATCTACAAGATACACAGGAACTGATCTTCCTGGTACTTTAAAAATGGACCCAGTCACAGATCCAGCTAAAGCATTAGAAATTGTTCAAAGAGAATTTGATAAACAATTTGATCAAAAATGGCTTGAACCTTATGGTTTTGCTAACTCTTATGCGTTTACCGTAACAAGTAAACTTGCAGAAAAAGAGAATTTAGAAAAAATTTCAGATATTGAATCAGTTGCGCCTGATTTAAACCTGGGTGTCGATAACGCATGGCTTAACCGTGAAGGTGATGGTTATAATGGATTTATCGAAACATATGGCTTTGAGTTTGATAAAGCATATCCAATGCAAATTGGACTTGTTTATAAAGCAGTAAAAAGTGGCGATATGGATGTTGTCTTAGCTTATACAACAGATGGACGCATTAAATCATATGACTTAGTTAACTTAGAAGACGATAAGAACTTCTTCCCTCCATATGATGCATCACCAATTGCTAATCAGGAAGTTTTAGATCGTTTTCCTGAAGTAGAAGGCTTATTAAATAAACTAGCTGGCACAATCGATAATGATAAAATGATTGAAATGAACTATGCAGCAGACGTAGATATGATAGAACCTGCTGTTGTCGCAACAAAATTTTTAGAAGAACATAATTACTTTCAAGACAAATAAAAAGAGGTGATTTAAGTGCAATTACTGACAGAACTGTGGAATTATTACGCCCAGAACTATCCGTATGTATGGGAAGAATTTTACCGTCACTTTTTGATGTCGGCATACGGTGTGATTTTTGCAGCGATTGTTGCGATTCCAGTTGGAATATTTATCGCAAGACATTCACATTTAAGTAAATGGGTTATTTCGTTCACAAACGTTATTCAAACCATTCCTGCTCTTGCAATGCTTGCTGTATTAATGCTTGTGCTCGGACTTGGTGCAAATACAGTTGTTGCCTCTCTGTTCCTTTATTCATTATTGCCGATTCTAAGGAATACGTATACAGGCATCAAAGGTGTCGACAATGCTTTAATTGATTCAGGACGAGGAATGGGAATGACACGATTCCAATTATTATATATGGTTGAATTACCAATGTCGCTTTCCGTTATTATGGCTGGACTTCGTACAGCACTTGTTATTGCAATTAGTATTGCAACAATTGGAGCATTCATTGGTGGTGGTGGACTTGGTTCAATCATTATCCGTGGAACAAACGTTGCAGGCGGATCTGCAATCATTCTTGCAGGTGCAATACCAACAGCCCTTATGGCCGTTATTGCAGACCTTGTAATGGGTTGGCTAGAAAAACGTCTAGCACCAGGCCAAAAAAAGAACAAACGTACAAAACAAAAAACAGCTTAAAAGATTAAACAGGATACCCTAGGTGTCCTGTTTAATTTTATATAATGCAATAAAAATAATGATCACAAAGGAGTTTATTCATGATTAATCAAATAATTTTAGATAAAAATGTTGAAACAACTATGCGCGACGGCACTATTCTCCGTGCTGATATTTATCGACCAGCTAATGAAGGTACATATCCTGTCTTACTAACGCGCCTTCCTTATGGTAAAGATGCTCCTTTTTATTCGCATCGCTATTTAGATACGAATCGTTTAGTTGAAAATGGCTATATTGTAATTGTTCAAGATGTGAGAGGACGTTTTAATTCAGACGAAGAATTCTTTCCGTTTCGTGATGAAGCAAAAGATGGTTACGATACAGTCGAATGGGCCGCAAATCTATCCTACTCTGATGGAAATGTAGGTATGTTTGGTTTATCTTATTATGGCTTCACCCAATTACTCGCTGCTCGTGAACAACCACCCCATTTAAAAGCAATTTTCCCAAGTATGACGCTCAATGATTTAAAAAGTAATATGATTTATCATGAAGGTATACCTACTTCAGCATCATTTAAAACATGGGTACTTCAGTCAATGGTTCCTGATTTATTAGTTAGAAAATATACAGATAAGCAAGTACTTGCCAAAAAAATGACACTCTGGGAAGATGCAATCGATCACCTACCTGAGACATACCATGAACAACTAAATGGTGCATGGCCGCTTCTAAATGAGCTTGGTGTTGCTGAGGAGTTCTTTAAGGTATATCAATTACCTGAAGATGATGACTTTTGGAAACATACGAGTATTTTAAATGATTATGACAAAATCAATTATCCTGCGATTCATTTAGGCGGCTGGTATGATAGCTTACTTAAATCAACAATTGAAAATTTCGAAGGCATGACTAAAAAAACAGAATCATTACAACGTCTTATTATTGGGCCTTGGACACATGGCGACTATGGTTCTACAGCAGGTGAACGTGACTTTGGTATTAAAGCTTCAGAAAGCTTTTTAAATGGTAAAGAGGATTTAACAAACTTACATTTACGTTGGTTTGACCACTGGTTAAAAGGTCAAGCTACCTTTACAAATGATGATGCGCCCGTACAATTATTTATTATGGGTGAAAATGAATGGCGTAATGAAAATGAATGGCCATTAGCTAGAACAAAATATACACCATACTACTTTGCTGAAGGTGATCAATTAAATAGACAAAAAGCAGTAACTGAAACGACTGATACTTACTTCCATCAACCTGATGATCCTGTGCCGACAATCGGTGGACAAACATTATATCATGATGTTAATACCTCAGGTCCATGGAATCAGCAAGCTCTAGAGATGCGTTCAGATGTACTTATCTATGATACACCTGAGATTGAATCTGCTATTGAAGTGACTGGACCAGTGAAAGTTAAACTTTGGGCATCAAGTGAAGCGTCAAGTGCAGATTTCACTGCTAAGCTCGTTGATGTTTGTCCAGATGGCACAGCTTATAATCTAACGGATGGTGTTACTCGCGTTAGAATGATTGATAAGCAAGTTGCATTGAATGATCAAGATCAACCTGTCGCTTGCTTTGAAATTGATATGTGGGCAACAAGTAATCTCTTTTTAGTAGGTCATAAAATCCGTGTCGAAATTGCTTCAAGTAATCATCCCCGGATTGATGTGAATTGGGATGATATTACTGAAGATCGCAAAAAAATAAAACAAACAATTTATCATGGAAAAACATATTCATCACAAATTATTTTACCGATAATTGAATAAGTATTTAATAAAGGCGCAAAATATAAATTCTGCGCCTTTTTTTTATATTTAAATTTTATAAAGTTAACGTTAACTCTCCACATAATTCTTCTACATATTCACGTTTCACAACGACATCTAACCATTCATCTGGAATGCTTTCATAACCATAATAAATCCCTGCAAGTCCTCCTGCTACGGCAGCTACTGTGTCTGTATCCTCACCCAAATTAACTGCTTTTAAGACACATTCTTGATAACTCTTTGTTGTTAATAAGCACCAAACTGCTGCTTCAAGAGTATCAACAACATACCCACTACTTTTAATTTCTTCTATTGGTAAATCTGCAATATCTTCTAACCGATTATATTTATTTAACTCTTCAACAAATTCATTCCTCTTTTGATAATACGACGTTGCCAGATAAATACCATCTTTAACTGCCTTATCTAAATCTGTCGTATTGGCCAACTCTGAAGCTATTGAGATATAAATTCCACATGCAATCTGACTCCGTTTATGCGCATGTGTTAGCGCAGATACATTATGGATAATCTCAAACGACTCTTCATTTTTTAAAAATCCATTTCCATAAATAGATTTTAAGTAATAGTAAATTGGAAGTATCCTCATGAGCGACCCATTTCCATTATCTCGTTCTAAAGCACCTCCACATTTAAGTGCCGGAACTCCTGCTTTAAAACGGTCGAGTGCTTTATTCGTACCAATTCCCACATCGAAAACTTCTCCATGTGGTGTATATTCTGCTTCATATAACCATTCACTAAAGTTTTTCATTATATTTTCATAATCCAATCCTTTAGCAAGACTATCGACTAGACCTAACGTCATACTCGTATCATCTGACCATGTTCCTGCTGGTTGGTTATATGTTCCATATGCCTGCATTGAAGTGACTGGATCACTCTCAAGTGTTCTTCTACTCTTAAATTCAACTGGAACACCTAACGCATCAGCTACAGTCAATCCCATAATGCCACTTAAAACATTGTTTTTCATTAGATAACCTCCACTTAGATTTCTTTATCAAGCTAAATATAAATATCATTGTACTAAAATAGTCATTCAAAAAGTAGTGCTAAAATATTAACCTTCTACTTCTTCAATCTTATTTCAAATTGCTTCTGTTAGTTCTTTTGCAGTTTTGATGTTTTTTTCATATAGATAATCAATCATTTTTGATCCATCTTTAATAAATACATCTATTAAATGTGATTAGGTTCTTTATCTCCTGTAAGGTGTGTAAGATAACTTTTCGCATCATCAAATGGCTTTATACCTCTTTCTGTCATATAACGGTTTCCTGGAATGCAAAGAACTCCACCAGAGAAAGCAGTTGTACCTCCGACTAGATCAGAATTTTTCTAATATAATTACTTTGCCACCTTCATCATGTGCGCGAATAGCAGTTACTAATGCAGCATCACCAGTACCTAGAACATTTAAACCTGTTTCTAAATCCCACTTAATATCATTTCTTAATACCATTTTATTAATAATCCTTATCTATAATTCTAAGGATACAACATCTTAATCAGCTTTTTATTATCATGATATCTTGATATTCTTAATCCATCTTCAGTATCTAGCACAGTCATCTGTCCATTCAATTCTGTTTCTTCTACATCGTTTCCTTCTTTGTCTCTAAATAACAAAGTAAAAGAGTGATTGAAATCTACAGAATCCTCTTCTGCACCTTCACGATCATATTGTTCTAGTTCAAGATTTTCAACAGAGATTGAATTCTCTAATTTAGATGCAACCTCTTCTGGCAAACTTAATAAGCGTCTTGCTGAAAGTTCTCCAACTCTTCTTCTGTTAAATAAGGTTCATATACATTTTGAATCTCGATCAATTCTTCAACACTCATACTCTCTAGATCAAGATTAGCATCTTCAACAGTATATAATTCTTTAATAAACTCTTCACTAAATTCTATTGCATGTTCTGGAAAGTCTGAAGCTTCTTCATTGCTCCCACAAGCACTAACTAATACCAGGATGAGACTAAAACATATAAAAAATTCAAATAATTTGCGCATTTTAAAACCTCTTTAACAATTTACGGTTTATAACCAAAGGGATCTGTATTGCTTATCTCGACCAAAAATGGGTAAATTAACAACACTATGATAAAAAGAACCGGGAATAAGCTTAATAAAATAACGCCTGGAATATCAAAGAAAATATTAAGTAATAATGGTGATAATACAAGCATGGTTGGAAAGGAATTTTTCATTTTTGATTTCTGTGTTATATATTGCGTCTCACCACAATACGGGCAAGTCATTTTTCCAAATAAAGTAAATGTCTTTTTAACAGTTTCTTTCCACGTCCACTTATTATGACAATTTTCACAAGTAGGCATTAGAACAGCTCCTAACTATAAGTGTAATTAATCATTCAAGTTAAGTTTACTATAGTTTAAATCTTTAAACAAAATAATTTTAGATAGATTTCATTCTTTAAATCCAGAAAATTATGATAGAAATGTAATAATTGTAATAAATAGTAAATTAAAAGCTGTCTACTAAGCGGTAGCTATGATAGAGTTATAGATAAGTAGGCCAATAATTTACCTGCTTAACAGTATTACTAATTATTTTATGGAGGGATTTAGGATGAGTTATGAAATTGTAAATGTTTTCCCAGATGACTTATTATTATCAAGTCAGGAATCATCTATATCATTGTATCAACCGACCCATCGTCATGGACCAGAGAATCAACAAGATTTGATTCGTTTTAAAAATTTAACCGAAAAAATTAAAACGTCATTAAGTGAGAAATATGATAATGAAACAATTGAAAAACGTATGCAACCTTTTTATGATTTTGCAGGTGACCGAGAGTTTTGGCAACATGCTGGTGAAGGTTTAGCTATGTTCGCATCAGAGGATAAGTGTATTGTTTATCGTCTGCAACGTCCGGTAGAAGAACTTGCTATTGTCGCAGATAGTTTTCATATTAAGCCATTAATTCGCGTCTTCCAATCTGCTGACCGTTATCATTTACTTGGTTTAGATCAAAAAGAGTTCTCTCTATTTGAAGGAACACGCTATGGCATTGAACAAATAGATTTACATCCAGATATTCAAAATACAATTGAAGAAGCATTAGGCGAAGACTATGAAGAAAAATTATTAACAAAAGGTGGGAGTGGACCACGTGGAAAAGCTATATTTCACGGATTTGGTAGTAAAACAGATGTGATAGATGATATTACTGAGAAGTTCTTCCGTGTTGTCGATAAAGAAGTGCTTGATCATTATTCTCGCACAATGGAATTACCAGTTTACTTAGTTGCTTTAGATCAATATCATTCCCTTTTCCAAAAAATGGTAAAAATCAATACTTACAAAAAGAAGGAATAAAAACAGATTATACGTCAATGAGCCTTACAGAATTAAAAGACGCAGCATGGGAAGTTTTAGAGCCAATTTATTTAGAAAAAACGCGCTTGTTAGTTGATCAATTTGAAATAGCAAGATCGAAAGATGAAGGTTCAGATGACATCGCTCAAGTTGCTCGTGCTGCTACAGAAGGACGCATAAGTCAGGTGTTGATTGAATCAGACAGAATTCATCCAGGTTATGTTGATGTCGAGTCTGGTGAATTATATGACGGCGATTTGATTAATCCAGAAATTGATGATGTCTTGGATGATATTGCAGAACTTGCCTTTAAACAACAAGGTGAAGTGGTCGTCGTTCCAAAAGAAAGGATGCCTTCAGATACAGGTGTCGCAGCAATTTATCGCTATTAATAAATTTAATAAATAAAACACCCTACAGATGAAATTTTTCTGTAGGGTGTTTTTTATAGCTAATTATTTTATGTTGCTAATGCATTTTTTATATGCGCTAAGTGATGTTCCTCATGCCAAGCTAATTTAGTCATTTTAGTTCCAACTGTTATAACACCATTATTCGCATGCGTAAAAATACGGTCCAATTGATCTTCAGTTAAACTATTTCCTAAAGCTACAATACGTTCATTTATACCTTCAAGCATCTTAATAGAACTTTCTACTGGGAGCTTTGTATCTGGTAATACGGCCCACCTATCTTGTTCGAAATTAGCAGCTAGTGGATTCTCATCTGTTAAAGCCATCTTCAAACGCTGATACATGTTCAGTTGAGAGTCTGCGATATGATGAACGAGTTCACGTACTGTCCAACTATCATCATGATACGTTTTATTTAATTCTTCATCACTTAATGAATCTACTGTTTCTCTTAAACGACTTGTGTACGTTTCGATTTTTTTTAATGATTCTGCGACATCTTCTAATGTTACTTTTTCAGGAACTTGTAATTTACCAATTGGATACTTTACATCCATTTTAAATACCTCCCGATTATATTGCGTAATTATTTTTAATATTCTTTAATCTCTATACGTAAACAATAACATAATATCCAATTAACTTTAAGTGTTATTTATATTCCAAATACTTATCAAGGAATAATTATAAATGAAATAACTGCCATAAATGCAAAAAAGAAGTTTAAGAAAGCTATTACATATTGTTTTTGGATAAATGAAATCATAATAGCAAAGGCCGCTGATAAAACAGCTAAAGGAATAGTTATATAAAAGAGACTAAATAAATAATAAATGTCTATGTAAACAAGAGCAGCTAAAACAGCGCTAATCAGCGTCCACTTCTTTAAAGGTTTTGACATTAAATTCCCTCCTTACTTTTAAATGACATTAAAAATATAACATATAGTTTTCCCATCGTACATAAATGCTTTAATCATTAAAAAACCTAAGCCATAAATCGACTTAGGAAATTTTTCAATTATTATTCAGCTAATGATTTCCTTACTTCTTCACGTAAATCTCGCTTTAAAAACTTACCGACAGATGTTTTTGGGATTGTTTCCATCATTAAAACTTCATCAGGTAACCACCATTTCGCAAATTGAGGTTCTAAAAACTCGAGAACTTCTTTTTTGGTTGTTTCTTCCCCTTCTTTTAAAACAATACATGCAACAGGACGTTCTTGCCATTTGGGATCTGGAATAGACACAACAGCCGCTTCAAGGATTGAAGAGTGAGCCATTAAAGCATTTTCTAAATCAACTGAAGATATCCACTCTCCACCACTCTTAATTAAGTCACCCATTCTATCGACAATCTTTATCGACCCTTCTTCATCAATTGTCACGACATCACCTGT
>RCNJ01000535.1_pt1 | contig 24718 bp, 21 predicted proteins | sample 2041171 | NCBI WGS metagenome assembly RCNJ01 (sample SAMN09708213, study PRJNA481090) | feces metagenome | biome: feces | host: Pygoscelis adeliae | place: Antarctica: Rookery Lake | collected 2010-03-01 | reverse complement strand
CTAAATTAGTTTAGTTATATCTTTAGAGATATATACTTTACTATTTAGGGCTTTTTTTATTCTTCTAAACTATTTACTGTTTCAATGATTGCAATTTTAACATGAGCGTAAGTTAATCCACCTTGTAAAAATGCTATATAAGGCGGTTTAATTGGTCCATCAACTGAAAGTTCTATACTAGAACCTTGAATAAATGTACCAGCAGCCATAATAACTTTTTCATCATATCCTGGCATCTCACTTGGATAAGGTTCAACATAAGAATTAACAGGTGATCCTTTTTGTATATTTTGACAGAATTTGATCATTTTATCTTCATTTTCAAATTTAATTGTTTGAATGATATCGGTTCTCTTCTCATTATAAAGTGGTTTTACCTGGTAACCTTTTAATTCCATATAGCGTGATGTAAATATAGCTCCCTTTAAAGCTTCTCCAACAACATGAGGTGCTAAAAAGAATCCTTGATACATTTCCTGTAACATATTAAGTGTCGCACCTGTTTCTTTACCAAGGCCAGGAGCTGTTAGTCTATTTGCCGCATTAAGGACAAGTTTTTCAGTACCTGCTATATATCCACCTGCTCTAACTAATCCACCACCTGGATTTTTAATTAAAGATCCTGCAATAATATCAGCACCAACATGAGTTGGCTCTAAGTCCTCGACAAATTCACCATAACAATTATCTACAAAGACAATCAGTTCAGGATTAATTTCTTTAACAAAATCAATCATTTCTTTAATTAGAGCCACTGTAAATGATGGTCGATCTTCATACCCTTTAGATCTTTGGATACCAATTACCTTTGTACGCTCATTAATTTTATTTTTTACTTGATCATAATCTACTGCACCATCTGTCAATAATTCTACTTCATCATAAGTAACGTTCAAATCTTTCAACGAACCAGAACTATTGCCTCGTTTTCCAATGACTTCTTCTAAAGTATCATAAGGACTTCCGGTAATGTAGAGTAATTCGTCATCCGGTCTTAACATTGAAAATAATGCTGTTGAAATAGCATGTGTGCCTGATACAATTTGCGGACGGACAAGTGCGTCCTCTGTACCAAATACATCCGCATAAACCGCTTCTAAATTGTCACGTCCACTATCATCATATCCATATCCATCACTTGAAGTAAAATGAAAGTCGCCAATATGATTTCTTCTAAAAGCATCTAATACCCGCTTCTGATTTACTTCAACATTTTGATTTATTGATTTAAAAATCGCTTCACTATCTGTTTCAGCTTGAATCACTGTTTCATTTATTAATGTATGCATTATATTCGTTTCTCCTTTATAACCCCTTGAATTGGATGATCACTTCTAATATAGCCTGCTAAATAATATTCATTTTTGGCTTCATCGTATTTACTTTCTTCTAAAATTGTTTCACGTTCGATTTGATGCATTATTTTACCTTCACTCGGATTTAAATTAATTGCAAAATACTCCCACTCATCTTTTATTTCTTGTTCTATTTGTTCAAGTAGATTGTCTAAGTCTGTTTCATCGTATGCACTAATTAATGCATAAGGATGTTCGGTTGGAATAAAATCTTCGGTTAATTTATCTCGTTTATTATAAACTGTTAAAATAGGTATATTCTTTGCATTTAAATCTTTTAAAATATTAATGACCGTTTCTTGTTGCTGTTGTTTATCTTCATGAGTCACGTCAACAACATGAATAATTAAATCCGCTTCACTAACTTCTTCTAATGTTGATTTAAATGCTGCGATCAGAGAAGTTGGCAAATCTTGTAAGAAACCAACCGTATCTGTAATTAGCGTTTCAAATCCAGAAGGTAAACTAATCTTTCTTGTTAAAGGATCAAGTGTCGCAAATAACATTTCCTCTTCTAATGACTTTTCATCTGTAAGGCGATTAAATATTGTTGATTTACCAGCATTCGTATAACCAACGATGGCAATTTGGAATAAATGATTCAACTTTCTACGTTCACGATACTGTTGTCTTTGTTTAACCACATCTTTTAAACGTCTCTTTATTTCATCAATTCTTTTTCTTATATGTCTTTGGTCAGATTCTAACTTTGTTTCACCTGGACCTCTTGTACCAATACCACCAGCTAAACGAGAAAGTATCGTACCCATACCATGAAGTCTTGGTAACATATATTGTAATTGAGCAAGTTCAACTTGTAGTTTACCTTCTTTAGTATCAGCTCTTTGTGCAAAGATATCTAAGATTAATTGACTTCTATCAATTATCCGAACCTCTAGTTGATCGTTTAGATTTCTTAATTGACTTGGTGATAATTCATCATTACAGACTACTAAATTAATTTCTTCTGTATCTACGAAAGATGCTATCTCTTCTACCTTACCTTTACCTACATAAGTAGCTGAATGAATTCTTTCACTTTTTTGCGTCATAACTTCTATTACTTGACCACCTGCAGTTTGGCTTAAAGATTTTAGTTCCTCGATTGTAGAAGCAAAATGTTGATCTGAATCCTTTTGTAGTTGGACACCAATAATTAATACTCTTTCTTTTGACAGTTTGCTCACCCTCTTTTTAGTATTTTGAATAAATAAAGCAACTATCAATTGATAGTTGCTTTTTAGTTAATCTGTTTCAGTTAGATTAACACTTTTTACAGGTACAAATGTTGATATCGCATGTTTATAAATCAATTGTTCTTTACCATCTGAGTCTAAAAGCACTGTAAAATTATCAAAGCCTTTAATACGTCCTCTTAATTGAAAACCATTAGTTAAAAAAACTGTAAGAGCTGTTTTATCTTTTCTTAAAGTATTTAAATACTGATCTTGAATATTGACTAGCTTTGACATTTACTTCGACTCCTTTGTTCAGATTTTATTTCTTTAACTCTACTCTAATTGTATCATAAAGTTCTTGCTTATTGTTAGTCGAGACATTATACCAAGGAATATCCATCTTATTTTTAAACCATGTATATTGTCTTTTGGCAAAACGACGGGAATTCTTTTTTAGTGTATCCATACATTCATGTAGCGAGCTCTCACCTCTGAAATAAGGAATAAACTCTTTATAGCCTATCCCACTCATTGCCTGACTAGTTTGATCAACATTTTCAAACACCTTACTAACTTCAGCTATTAAACCATTTTGAACCATTATATCTATGCGTTGATTTATGCGTTCGTATAATAAGGCTCTATCCATCTCAAGCCCAATAAACTGTACTTCATATAGGGGTGTTACTTTCTGTCTCTCTTGAATTTCCGTCATTGTTAAGCCAGTCGTTTCATATATTTCTACGGCCCTAATGACACGCCTATGATTATTTGGGTGAATTTTATCTGCTTGCTTTGGATCGATTTCCTTCAATCTATTATACAGAGGTTCAATCCCCTTGGATTCGACTTCTTTTTCTAACTCTTTAGTTACCGCTTCATCTCTCGCCTCATTAGGAAATTGGTAATCATAAAGAACACTTTGGATATAAAGACCGCTTCCTCCAACAATAATTGGCACTTTACCACGTGAGGTTATGTCTTCAATTAGTGATCTTGCTTTAGTTTGAAAATCAGAGACTGTATAATCCTCTGTCATTTCAATGATATCAATTAAGTGATGCGGAACCATTTCTTGTTCTTCTTTTGACGCTTTAGCAGTTCCGATATCTAGCCCCTTATACACTTGCATTGAATCGCCACTAATGATTTCACCATTTAAATCTTTGGCTAATTTTAAACTCAATTCTGTTTTACCAATAGCTGTTGGCCCAACAATCACAATCACTTTTTCTTTCATAATGGTCTCCTTAATTCGTGAATTACATAATGCGTTTAAACATTTTTTCAATTTCATATGTTGTAAAATGCACAATGACTGGTCTACCATGCGGACATGTAAAAGGTTCTTCACATGTTCTTAATTCATTTAACAGCAGGTTCATCTCAGTCATATCTAAATGATGATTTGCTTTAATTGATCGTTTACAAGACATCATAATCGCAACTTCTTCACGGATTGTCTTAACACTAATTGTATTATCAACAATAATTTGTTCAATCATGTCTCTGATTATTTCTTCTTCAGTATTTTTAGGGAACCATGTAGGAACATCTCTAATTGCTAATGTCTGATGTCCAAATTCTTCAAAGAATAACCCAATATCATTTAATAGCTTTTCATTTTCTTTAATAAAGATAAGTTCTTCGTTTGTAAACTCAAATGTAATCGGAATTAGAAGTGATTGTAGTTCGTTATCTGTTTCCGCTAGTTTATCTCTAAAGAACTCATATTTAATTCTTTCTTGTGCAGCATGTTGATCTACCATATAAAAGCCTAACTCATTCTGAGCTAAGATATAAGTGCCTTGTAGCTGTCCTATCGGGTAAAGAGGTGGAATACGTTCAGACCTCTCCTCTTCCTTATGGTTGTCTTTAAATGCCTCTTTAAAGACATGACTTTCATTTATAGAATCTGCCACTCCATTAGTGTTTTCTTCATAGCCGTCAGCAAAGATATTAGCTGATTCGACTAGCTCAAAAGAATCTAATGATTCTAAAGAGTCTTTTTGAAATTGTTCGGCATCCATTTGTAAGGTCTTCTGTTTTTCAGATTTCTCTTGTGGTTGTGTCACATTAGGTATTAATGTAAGATTTTTAAATGCATCTTTAATTATCTGTTCAATCAGTGCAATAAGTTCTTTTTCTTTACTAAACCTTACCTCTAATTTTGTCGGATGAACGTTCACATCTACTAGAATTGGATCCATTTGAATCGAGATAACCACAATAGGGCTTCGGTGAATTGGTAATAATGTATGATATGCCCGTAAAATAGCTTGAGTTAACCCTTGGTTCTTTATATAACGTCCATTAATAATTAAAGTAATAAAGTTACGAGACGATCGCGTTATTTCTGGTTTAGCTATATAGCCTGTTACTGTAAAATCTTTCGTTTCTTTACTTATTTTAATCATCTGGCGCGCTACATTATTACCATATATATTTGCAATCACTTGTAATAATTGATTCGTTCCTGGCGACTTAAACAGTACTTTATCATTATGAACGACTTCAAATCTCACATGTGGATGTGCTAGGGCATAACGATTGACTAGATCTGTAATATGGCCTAATTCTGTATAAATCGTTCGCATATATTTTAATCGGGCGGGTGTATTATAAAACAATTGTTCAACCGTTATTTCTGTTCCTTGTCTCGCATCGCTCTTAGAAGCTTCGATAACTTTTCCACCTTCTAAATAAATTTCTGTTCCAGCTGCCTCACCCGTTGATGTTTTAATAGTGAGCTTGCTTACCGCAGAAATACTTGCGAGCGCCTCTCCTCTAAACCCTAAAGATTTAACATGAAATAAATCAGTGTCATATTGAATTTTGCTTGTTGCATGTCTTAAAAATGACCGTTTGACGTCATCTTCTGACATACCTAATCCATTATCACTTATTTTAATTAAATTTAAACCCGCTTCTTCCACTTCTACTTTGATCATAGTACTCTCAGCATCAAGACTATTTTCAATTAGCTCTTTGACAACAGAGGCAGGTCTTTCGACGACTTCACCTGCAGCGATCTTATTAGCAAGTGATTCTGGTAATTGACGTATCTTCAAACAAGTCATCCTTTCTACTCCTTAAGTTTAGTTTGGAGTTTATAAACTAAGTTCATTGCTTCAAGTGGGGTTAATTCGAGTAAATTTAAAGATTTTAATTCATTTAATACTTGTGAATCTGTTTTATTTAGACTTTTAACGACTTCATTCTTCGCTGAAGATGTATCATCAGATTCAACAAAAAATGTTAATTGTCCTTCTGATTCATTTACTTCACTTGCATCTGCATTTTTAGTAACTGGTTCTTCTTCCAGTTGTTTAAGTATTACATTTGCTCTATCAATTAGTTTATCAGGTAATTCTGCTAATTTTGCGACATGAATCCCGTAACTTTGATCTGCTCGACCCTCATCAACTTTATGCAAGAATACAATTTCTTCATCATATTCTTCTGCTTTAACATGGAGATTTTTTAAAGCTGGTAGATGGGACTCTAATTCTGTTAACTCGTGATAATGTGTTGAAAATAATGTCTTTGCTTTTATATCATCATGAATATATTCGATAATTGCTTGAGCTAAAGCCATACCATCGTATGTACTTGTCCCTCTTCCGATTTCATCTAATAAAATCAGACTATGTTCTGTCGCATTAGCTAGGGCATGATTGGCTTCGAGCATTTCTACCATAAATGTACTCTGTCCCGCGACTAAATCATCTGCTGCCCCGATACGTGTAAATATTTGATCGAATAAAATAAGTTCTGCTTGTTCAGCTGGTACAAAACACCCAATTTGACCCATAATAATTGTTAAGGCAAGTTGGCGCATATATGTACTCTTACCAGACATGTTTGGCCCTGTAATGAGGAGGATTTGTTGGTGTTCATCTAGATAGATGTCATTGGGAACAAACATCCCCTCACTCATTACTTTTTCAATGACTGGATGTCGGCTATCCTGAATATTGACTTGTTTTTCATTAAAAGAAGGACGTTTATAATTGTTTAATTCACTTACTTGAGCAAATGATTGATAAATATCTATTTCACTTAAAGTTTTAGCGAGTGATTGAACTTGTTCTATATTTTTTTTTAGAGTTTCTCTAATTTCTAAAAATAGTTGATGTTCAAGATCGATACTTTCATCATTTGCTTCAAGAATTAATTTTTCACGTTCTTTTAACTCTGGTGTTACATAACGTTCAGCATTTGTTAAAGTCTGTTTACGTTCGTACCTGCCTTCAGGGATTAAATGTTTATTCGCATGGGTAATTTCAATATAATAACCAAACATTCGGTTATAACCGACTTTTAAAGATCTAATCTTCGTAATTTCTTTTTCTTTGCGTTCAAGTTCTGCAATCCATTCCTTACCATGTTTAGAAACTTCTCTATATTTATCTAACTTTTCATTAAACCCATCTTTAATTAAATGGCCTTCTGTAATTGAAATAGGTGGATTTTCAATAATACTGGAATCCAACAATTCGACAAGCTCACTTGGATAAATAAGTGACTCATTTAATTTCTTCAATTCGTTTGTATCAAAGTTGTCTAATACTTCTTTAATTGCCGGGACTTGTTTGAGCGAAGATTTTAATTGGTTTAAATCGCGTGCGTTCACATTACCAAACGAAATTCTACCTGCTAATCTTTCTAAGTCATAAACATATTTTAATGACTCTCTTAAAGTCTCTCTTTCTAAAAAGCCCGCTAACATTGATTCAACGATATTTAATCGGTTATTAATTAACTGTTCGTTATAAAGGGGACGTTCGATCCATTTTTTTAATGTACGAGCACCCATTGCCGTAACTGTTTCATCAAGAATCCAAAGTAACGAACCAAATTTTTCTTTCTTTAACAAAGTCTCAGTGAGTTCAAGATTACGTCTAGAGTACATATCTAAAGATAAATAATGATTTAAATGAATAATTTCAGCTTTTTGAAAGTGATGAAGTGACCTTTTCTGGGTGTGCGTTATATAATTTAATAAACGACTAAAACTTGTTAATAAACGTTCATTATTAATATCATCAACTAGATTACGAAACTCACCATTAAAGCTGACATTATCTTCATATGAGAAGGTAATGTTGAGACGCGATTTTAAAATTTGTTTTAAGTTATCAGGAAAGTCACTCGCAATGACTAGTTCTTTAATATTTCTATTTCCTAATTCATGCACAACAAAATCGAAACCTTCATCAATTTCAATTAATTGTGATTCACCTGTTGAAAGTTCATGATAAACGATCACATAAATCTCATTTTCAAACTGTGTAACACTTGCTATGTAGTTACTTTCTTTTTCTTTTAACATAGAAGCTTCCATAACCGTACCTGGTGTGACAACTTGAACTACTTCTCTTTTAACGACGCCTTGAGCCATTTTTGGATCTTCAACTTGCTCACAAATTGCTACTTTATATCCTTGATCAACTAATGTTTTTATATAATTTTCTGCTGCGTGATGTGGCACACCACACATAGGTATTGCATCTTGTTTAGCTGAATCTCGTTTAGTCAGTGTAATCTCTAATAATTGGGCAGCTTCAATGGCATCTTCATTAAATAATTCATAAAAGTCACCTAATCTAAAAAATAAAAAAGAATCTTGATGTTCTGCTTTTATACTTAAATATTGTTTCATCATTGGTGTTGTATTTGACATTTTTGTTCCTCCAGAATTAAATCTATTCATAATTATAACATATTTAGCTATGAGCTCACTATCTTTCCTTATACAAATTAGAGAAAAACCGTTATACTTTACTTATTAAGTTAAGTAACGGAGGATTTTTATGGAAATTAAATTCTTGGGCACAGGAGCTGGGGTTCCTTCAAAAGAGAGAAACGTCTCGTCACTCGCATTAAATCTAATCGAAGAGATTAATCGGATTTGGTTATTCGACTGTGGAGAAGCGACACAACATCAAATTTTACACACAAATCTTAAACCACGTAAAATAAATAAGATTTTTATTACCCATCTACACGGTGACCATATTTATGGGTTACCCGGACTACTAAGTAGTCGTTCTTTCTTAAATGGTGATGATTTATTAACAGTCTATGGTCCTCCAGGAATAAAAGAGTATATTGAAACAAGTTTGAAAATAAGTGGAACGCACTTAACGTACCCGATTGAGATAATCGAATTTACTGAGGGCGTTTTGTTTGAAGATGACTCATTCAAAGTAACAACTTTTCCACTGAGTCATGGGATAGCAAGTCATGGATTCCGAATTGAAGAAGCGGATAAATTAGGTGAACTGAATGTTAAAGCGTTAAAAGCTAAAGGAATCAATCCTGGTCCAATCTATAAAACAATCAAGTCGCAAGCATCAACACTTTTAGAAGATGGGACTATCATTAACCGAGAAGATTTTATTGGTACAACAAAAAAAGGTAGAGTCATTTGTATTTTCGGTGATACGCGATTTGATAATGAATTTAAAAAGCATATAATGAATGCTGATATCCTTGTTCATGAAGCTACTTTTGATGGAACACGCGAAGATTTAGCTTATAATTACTTTCATTCGACTACCAAGCAAGCAGCAACACTTGCTAAAAATGGGCAAGTTAAACAATTAATCTTAACTCATATTTCTGCACGTTATCAAAATAATGCATTAAATGAATTATTACAGGAAGCACAAACTATTTTTGAGTCTACTTCAATTGCCAATGATTTTGATACTTTCAATATAAAATAGGAGTGATGCACATGAATGGTCAAATATTATTAAATTTACAAAAAGAATCTTTTCTTAAAGGAAAAACTCATAGCTCTGAACATAGAAAGTTAATGTTAACAACATTAAAAGATATGCTAAAAGAAAATGAATTTGAAGTATATCAAGCACTATACACAGATTTAAATAAATCGGAACATGAAACACTCACAACTGAACTAGGTATTCTTTATACTGAAATCGACTTTGCACTCAAAAACTTAGACAAATGGATGAAAAATGAAACAGTGGCTGCACCGATAACTCATCAAGGTACTAAAAATTATATTATCAACGAACCTTTAGGTAATGTGTTAGTTATATCGCCATGGAACTATCCGTTACAATTAGCATTAGCACCTGCTATCGGTGCACTTGCAGCTGGTAATACAGTTATTTTAAAACCATCTGAAGTTGCTGAGGCAACTGAAGTACTTTTAAAGACATTAATTAATAAGTATTTTCCAAAAGAGTACTTTGGAGTCATCACTGGTGATAAGGAGATAAGTGATGAATTAGTAGGCATGAGATTCGATTATATATTCTTCACCGGCAGTACAAACGTTGGTAAAAAAATAATGAAACGTGCAAGTGAAAACCTCACGCCTCTCACACTTGAATTAGGTGGTAAAAGTCCAGCAATTGTCACAGCTGATGCAAATATCAAACTAGCAGCTAAAAGAATTGCTTGGGGTAAATTTACTAATGCAGGTCAGACTTGTGTTGCACCAGATTATATTTATGTTGAAGAAGAGATTAAAAATAAATTATTAAAAGAAATTATTAGAAATATAAAGAAGTTATATAAAAATAAACCTTTAGATAACAAAAATTACGTAAAAATAATCAATTCAGATCATTTCAATAGATTAATTAATTTAATTGACCAGACAGATGATAATAATATTATCTATGGTGGCGCTAGTGATGAAGAAACACTAAAAATCGAACCAACATTATTGCATAATGTGACGTGGGAAGATGAAGTTATGAAAGATGAAATATTCGGTCCTATACTTCCAGTTCTAACCTTTACTCAGATTGATGAAGTAATTGCGGCAATCAATTCACAAGAAAAACCTTTAGCTTTATACTTTTTTGGTAATGATTTAGATATAGAAAATCGCGTACTACAATCAATTCGATTTGGTGGTGGAGCAATTAATGATACTTTATATCATTTAGCAAACCCTCACTTACCCTTTGGTGGAATCGGTCACAGTGGCTTAGGGTCCTACCATGGTAAATATAGTTTTGAAACATTTACGCATAAGAAAAGTATGATGGAACAAACAACAAAATTTGATTTACCATTCCGTTATCCTAATTCTAAAATCTCTAAAAAAATCGTTAAATATATCTTAAAATAAGTGTAGTTTATACATTTATTTTAAGATATTTTTATTTTTTATAATCACCTAAAAAATCTTTTTGAAAACTTGTTTTAAATAATTCTGATTTAATTTTTTCAGACTCTTTTTCATCTTTTATATTTTTAAATGTATTTTTTCCAAACTTTTTAGAAAGTTCGGCTACTGTCATGTCTAGATTTTTTTGTTTAATGCTTTCTTCGTAAGTAAATAAGCTTAATTGTTCATGAATATCCGAAATATATAATATATCTTGAACGGTCACACCTATTAAACGGACTGGTTCTTCTGTCCAATGCAGATCAAATAAATCAGTGACAATTAATAATATCTCTTCTTTAGAATTTATATACTTAGTTAGTTTACGACTTCGCGTAATCGTCTTAAAATCTGCATAGCGAATCGTTATTTGAATTGTTTTTCCCATTACCTCTCGCCTAATAAGACGTGCTTCAACAAGCGAGACTAATTTTAAAAGTAATTGATAAATAACTGTTTCATCATCTGTGTCTTCTTTTAGTGTTCTTGAATGACCAACACTTTGAAATTCATTTGCCGCTTCTGGATCAACTACTCTCGAATCAATACCATTAGCTCTGTTTCTTAAACGTTCCCCATTAATGCCTAGTAATTGACGTAAATGATAGACATCTGCTGTTGCTAAGTCACCTATCGTTTTGATTTCTATCTCATTTAACTTTTCGGCAGTCTTTTTACCTATACCATACATTTCCCCAACTTCTAATGGCCATAATAATTTTTCTATTTCTCTTATTCTTAAAACAGTTATCCCTAATGGTTTTTTCATATCTGAAGCGGTTTTAGCTAAAAATTTATTTGGTCCGATTCCAATACTACAAGGTAAGTCTAATTGATGTAAAATATCTTTTTGAAGTTTTTCTGCAAGTTTAATTGGGTCTCCCTCATAGTCAGTTACGTCTAAATAACCTTCATCAACAGAAATAGGTTCAACAAACTCTGTTATATTATGAAGCATAGCAAACATTTGTTTAGATGCTTTCCGGTACCTTTCCATATTAGTTGATAACACAATTAATTCAGGGCATAATTTTTTTGCTTCCCATATAGGCATTGTAGTTTTAACACCTTTTTTACGTGCTTCATAACTACTTGTTACGATAATTCCTTTTCTTTCTTTTGGATTACCTGCAACTGCAATAGCTTTTCCTTTTAACTTAGGATTATATGTCACTTCTACAGATGCATAAAAACTATTCATATCAAGATGAAAGATAACACGCGCTTTATTCGTCATTTAATACATCCTTTAAATATGAAATAAGAAATGCCCTATAAATAATATAGAGCATTTCTTATTTTTAAATTTTAGTCGCATTCGAAATAATTTCTATTACATATCGAGTTAATTTTTCTAAGTCATTCGTGTGGATACGTTCACTCGTTGTATGAATATTCTCATATCCAACTGACAAATTAACAGTAGGGATATCATAACCATTAAAGATATTTGCATCACTACCACCACCGCTATTTAAAAGTTCGCTTGGAAAACCTAGTTCTTTAGCGGCAACTTGCGCATTACGAACAACGTCTGCTTCTTGATCATATAAGTAGCCTGGATACATTAATTCTACGTTGACGGTAGCTTTTCCTCCGAGTGACTCAGTTGTCTCTTCGAATTTACTTTTTATTTGTTCAATTAAATCATTTAATTTCGTTTCTTTTAAAGATCTAGCTTCTGCAAATATTTCCACATGGTCACAGACAATATTAGTTTGTTTACCACCTTGGAATGAACCAATATTTGCTGTTGTTTCTTCATCAATGCGTCCTAATTTCATTTGAGCAATTGATTTTGCTGCTAACGTTATAGCTGAAACACCTTTTTCAGGTGCGACACCTGCGTGTGCAGATTTACCTTCAATAATAACATGGAATTTTGCTTGATAGGGAGCAGATACAACAATACTTCCTATTTCGCCATCACTATCTAAAGCATAACCGTAATCAGATGTCAGTAAATTTTGATCGATTTCTTTAGCACCAACTAAGCCAGATTCCTCACCTGCAGTAATAACAAATTGAAGCGATCCATGAGCTACTTTATTTTCCTTTAGTAAACGTATCGCTTCAAACATAACAGCAAGTCCTGCTTTATCATCTGCACCTAGAATTGTTGTCCCATCAGATACGATATAACCATCTTTTATAGATGGTTTAATATTTTGTCCTGGAACAACAGTGTCCATATGTGAAGTAAATAATAATGTTGGCGTTTCCTCGTCTGAAGATGATGTATTACAAATTAAATTACCTGCTCCATGCCCCGTTCTTTTCGCACTGTCATCTTCAATAACTTCTAAACCTAACGCTTCAAATTTATCTGTTAATACTTTCGCAATAGCTTTTTCATTTTTAGTTTCAGAATCTACTTTTATTAGTTCTATAAATTCATTCACTAATCTATCTTGATTAACTTTTATCATAATTAAAATTGCCTCCTAGATTATAAAGGAATATTTCCGTGTTTCTTATAAGGTCTTTCTTCTTTCTTATTACGTAACATATCAAGTGATTGAACTAATTTTAATCTTGTTTCTCTTGGATCAATGACATCATCAATCATACCAAGACCTGCTGCTACATAAGGATTAGCAAACTTTTCTTTATACTCATCAATTTTCTCTTGACGTTTAGCCTCAGGATCATCACTCTCTGCAATTTCACGTGCAAAAATGACATTCGCTGCACCTTCTGGCCCCATAACTGCTATTTCAGCATTAGGCCAAGCGAAAACTAAGTCAGCCCCTATTGATTTACTATTTAGCGCAACATAAGCACCACCGAAAGCTTTACGCAGAATAACTGTTATTTTTGGAACTGTTGCTTCAGAATATGCAAAAAGAATTTTTGCACCATGGCGAATAATTCCACCATGCTCTTGTTGTACTCCCGGAAAGAATCCAGGTATGTCTTCAAATGTTATAACTGGCACGTTAAACGAATCACAGAAACGAATAAAACGAGCTGCTTTATCACTTGAATCAATATCGATTCCTCCTGCCATATAACGTGGCTGATTACTAACCAGTCCTACCGAATGTCCATCAATTCGAGCAAAGCCGACAACAATATTTTTAGCGAAGTCTTTGTGGATTTCAAGGAAACTATCTTCATCTACAATTTCATTAATCACTTTTTTAATATCATAAGGTCTTGTGGCATCATATGGAACAATTTCAGTTAAATCACTACGATTATGATCATCTTCTTTTTCGTAAGGAATTGAAGGAGGTAATTCTGTATTATTACTTGGTAGATAACCTAAAATATCTCTTACCTTACTTAGAGCTTCCGCTTCATCTTTTGCACTTATATGAGCATTACCACTTTTAGAGTTATGAACTTTAGAACCGCCTAAGTCTTCTGCACTAATTTTTTCACCTGTAACAGTTTCAATCACCTTAGGTCCAGTAATAAACATTTTTGCTGTTTCTTCAACCATAATAATTACATCCGTAATTGCCGGAGAATATACTGCTCCTCCCGCACTTGGTCCCATAATTACAGAGATTTGAGGAATAACACCTGAATAAATTGAGTTACGGTAAAATATTTGACCATAACCATCAAGTGACGTTACCCCTTCTTGAATACGAGCTCCGCCAGAATCATTTAAACCAATAAATGGAGCACCACTTTTAGCAGCTAAATCCATAACATTCGCTACCTTTTGAGCATGCATTTCACCCAAAGCTCCACCAAACACTGTGAAGTCTTGTGAAAATAAATAGACAGGACGCCCGTCAATTTTCCCGTAACCAGTAACAACACCTTCACCATGAGACTCTACTTTATCCATTCCAAAATCAGTATTTCTGCTTTTCATAAATGGATTTAATTCTACAAAACTACCTTCATCTAATAATTGGTCAATTCTTTCTCTTGCTGTTTGCTTACCTCTATCATGTTGCCTATCAATTCGGTCCTGTCCGCCACCTAGTTCTACTTCTCTTCTCTTATCATAAAGCTCATCAATTTTCGAAAAAATATCCATTAAATGTCACTCCCTTTGTCATATTCGCATAACTCATAAAGTACACCATTGGTTGATTTGGGATGTAGGAATGCAATTTTTGCATTTCCTGCTCCATCTTTTGGTTCTTCGTTAATTAATCTAATCCCATTTTCACGCATGTCTGCTAATCTTTCATCAATATCATCAACTTCTAATGCGATATGATGAATGCCCTCACCACGTTTATCAATAAAGCCTTGAATGGGCGAAGAGTCATCGATAGGCTCTAGTAATTCTAAATGAGTTTCTCCTACTTTCAGAAATGCTACTTTTACTTTTTCTGAATCTACCACTTCAATTGCTTCAACATGCATTTTTAATACGTCTCTATAAAATGGTAGTGCTTCATCAAGATTATTCACTGCAATTCCTATATGGGCAATTTTTTTTATATTATCATTTTTATGTAAGTTTTGATTGCTCATTTTATACCTCCGTTAAAATAATATAAAACACTTGTTCAAATAGCAATTTAGAGATAAACTAGATATAGAATTACGATCTAAGGAGGTCTATAGTTCGTGGCTAAAAATAATAATCCAAAACCAAGAAAATTGTCTAAAAGAGCGCGCCGTCAAAAAGTAATCATCTATGTTATGGTCATTGCGATGGCATTGTCAGCATTAACAACAGGTTTAGCTATATTTTAATATGTAATAAAGGCAGATAGATTAAATCTTATCTGTCTTTATTTTTCTCTTTTTATTCAGGTTTTTCATATCTGGTTTTTTAAATCTGTTTTTTAGTCTTAAATAAGCATCTAGTTCATTCATTAATTGAAATAAACTTGCACGTGTTTCAAATTCTTCATGTGTTTGAGGTAGTTCTTTTGCTTTAAATTTCTCACGAAGATCTTCTAATTCATTTAAGAATATAAAAGCTGTGTTGCCCGGATGAACTGAACCCGCTAACTTAAGATAAAAGTCTGCAACAAGTGTTGATACGTCATCTTTTTTAGGTAATCTTGTAGCTAAAGGTAACATGCTTTCTAATAATTCGAATTGATTTTGTCGCATAATAAAATAATTATAATATGAATGTTTATCTCTATAGAAATGATTTTCTTTATCTAAATCGACAAGCTGCATTGCCTCTTCTAGGATTTGTTCAGTTTGAGCGAATTCTTTTCCACTCCAATCTAAATTCCCTTTTTCTATATACTTAGCAATTTCAGTTAAAATGATTTGAAAATTACGTTCTAATTCAACCTGTTTTTGTTTCATTTTACTATCTAAACTAGGCATATAAAGATTCATTAATAAACCTGTACCTATACCTATTAAAATAAGTAATATTTGTTCTTTTATAAATTCATATTGAATTGAACCAAGAACGTAAAGATTGAGTGTAATTACTGTACTTGTTATGATTCCTTTTTCTATTTTTAAGAAAATAGTCGTAGGAATAAATAAAGCTAATAATAAACCGAGTGCAAATGGTGTATAGCCTAACAATTCAAAAAATACCATTGAGAAGACAATCGCTAACAAACAAGCTATAAATCTATGCCATGCTGTTTCAACAGACTTTTTACGCGATGGTTGGATACATAAAATTGTTAGTACACCTGCAGACATTATATTAGTAACGCCTATTAATTGAGCAAGGAACATAGCAAGTGGTGTACCTACAGCAGTTTTTAATGTGCGATATCCTATTCTCACAATATAATCTCCCTTTTGAGTGATTATTTATAAAAAATAAGGCTGGCCAATAAACTGACTCAGCCTTAATAATTATTTTATATTTCTTCGCAATGTTCGTCAAAAAGTGTTTGTAATTTAGTAATTACATCAACTGGTGAAAAACCTTCAATATCATGACGTTCAACCATTGAAACGATCTCACCGTCTTTTAGAAATGCAAAAGATGGTGAAGATGGTGGATAGTCACCAAAATAAGTTCTTGCTTGTTCTGTTGCTTCTTTATCTTGACCTGCAAATACCGTTAGTAATTGGTCAGGGCGCTTATCATAATGAATAGCGTTTGTCGCTGCCGGTCTTGCAATTCCACCAGCACAACCACAGACAGAATTAAGCATAACAAGAGCTGTTCCCTTATCTGTTAACGCTGTATCAACATCTTCTTTAGTTCTTAATTCTTTATATCCTGCTTCAGTCATATCTTCTCTTGCAACGCTTACTACATCATTCATAAAAACGTCAAAATCCATACTACAACATTCCTTTCAGAAATGATTTTTACTACATCTCTAGTTTATCAATATTAGTGCCGATATTCAATCTAATTAAACTATATTTTCTGGTTTAAAATAAATTAGTTGTTTGTTCATTTATACTTTCCAGTCTTTCTTTGATATATGCTAAAAATCTACCACAGACAAGTCCATCTAATATCCTGTGATCTAAGGAAAGTGAAAGATTGACAATATCTCGAGCTGCAAGCATATCATTAATAATTACGGGACGTTTAACAATTGATTCTACTTGTAGAATTGCGGCCTGAGGATGGTTTATAATCCCCATAGAACTAACTGAACCGAATGTGCCTGTATTATTTATTGTAAATGTTCCATCTGAAATATCTGCTTGAGTTAGTTTATTACGTTTGGCTTTCTGAGCTAACTCGTTTATTTGCACAGCAATTCCCTTAATGCTCATCTCATCAGCATTTTGAATGACTGGAACAAAAAGCTCATCTTCATTAGCAACTGCTATTGAAATATTAACATCTTGCTTTTGGATTATTTTATCTCCAGCCCACATACTATTTAACTCAGGGAATTTTTTCAGTGCATTTGCAATAACTTTTACGAAAAAGGCGAAGTAAGTTAAATTTACGCCTTCACTTTGTTTAAATTCTTCTTTTACATCATTACGATAATTAACTAGATCTGTAACGTCTACTTCTACTGTCATCCAAGCATGAGGTATCTCTTGTTTAGATTTAACCATATTTTTAGCGATCGCACTTCTAAGTGGAGTCACTGGAATTTCAATGTCCGTTTCATGTGATTTGATATTTGCATAACTTGTTTCTTTTTCAACTTTTTCTTGTTTAGGTTCTTTTATAACTTCTTTTGTCTCTTTAACTTCTTTGTTATCTGACTTGTCAAAAGCAAGAATATCCTTCCGTGTTATTCTACCACCTAATCCTGTTCCTGTAACATCAGTCAAGTTTATTCCCTGTTCTTGGGATAATCTTAAGACGGCTGGGGAATATCTACCGGCCATTGAAACTTCTTGTTCTTCGTTTGTATTATTTTCTTTAATTTCTTTATTATCAACTTTTTCTTCTAAATCTTCTGCTTCATTTTCGCCATCTTCTGTATCTATATAACCGAGTAAACTACCTACTTTAACTGTTTCACCTTCGTTTACAAGAATTTCTTTAATTGTGCCTGTATAACTAGATGGTACTTCTGCATTCACTTTATCAGTCATTATATCAACTAAAGCATCATACTCGTTAACAGAATCACCTTCTTTAACTAACCAAGAATTAACTGTTCCTTCTGTGACACTTTCACCTAATTGAGGCATTATAATTTCTTTTTGTGCCATATAAAAATCTCTCCTTTTAAAATTCAGCTAAATGACGTAATGCATCTTCTATTTTTTCTTCAGTAATCATAAACTCTTTTTCTAATGGTGCTGCATATGGCATTGCTGGAACATCTAGTCCAGCTAATCTTTTTATTGGTGCATCTAACTCAAATAAACAATTTTCTGCGACAATAGCTGAAACCTCTCCAATTATACTACCTTCTAAGTTATCTTCAGTAATTAAAAGCACTTTTCCAGTTTTATTAGCCGCTTCAATAATCGCTTCTTTATCTAATGGATAAACTGTAATTAAATCTAATAAGTGTACTGAAATATCTTCTTTTTCTAACTTTTTTATCACTTGTAATGTTTGATGAACACATAAACCATACGTTATGACAGTCACATCTGTTCCAGCATGCTTAACCATCGCTTCACCTATTGGTATAATATAATCCTCTTCTGGTACTTCTTCTGATAGTAATCTATAAGCCTTTTTGTGTTCAAAGAACAACACAGGATCATTATCTCTAATCGCTGCTTTCAAAAGTCCTTTGGCATCATAAGGACTGGAAGGAATAACTATTTTAAGTCCAGGTTGATTACTAAAAACAGCTTCCAGTGATTGAGAGTGGTATAAAGCACCATTCACTCCGCCACCAAAAGGTGCTCTAATTGTAATTGGACAATTCCAATCATTATTTGAACGATATCTAATTTTAGCAGCTTCTGAAATAATTTGATTAACTGCTGGCAAGATAAAGTCGGCAAATTGGATTTCAGCTATCGGTCTTAGACCATACATAGCGGCTCCTATAGCCACACCAACAATACCTGATTCTGCTAAAGGAGCATCGATGACACGTTTCTCTCCATATTTATCATATAAATTATCAGTCGCTCTAAAGACACCACCCTTAGCACCAACATCTTGACCAAAAACAAAAACATTTTCATCTCTTTCGAGTTCATCATCCATTGCAGATGTAATAGCTTGAAGATAATTCATTTCAGACATATATATTCCTCCCTACATTTCGTATACATAATCATTTATAGTAGCAACGTCAGGATATGGTGCTTTTTCTGCATATTGAGTTGCTTCATTTATTTCTTTATCAATTTCTTTTATCATTTCTTCTTCTACCTCATCTGTTAACAGTTCATGCTCTAATAAATATTTTCTAAAACTTAAATTACAATCTCTAGCTTTTGATTCTGATAATTCTTCTTCAGTACGATATTGGCTTTGATTATCATCACTCGAGTGAGCTGAAAGTCTTTCTGTTACCGCTTCAATTAATGTTGGTCCTTCACCATTTTTAGCACGTTCGTGAGCTTCTTTCATTGCTTCATATACTTCTAATGGATTATTTCCATCAACTTCAATGCCTGGCATACCATATGAATTTGCTCTAATAGCAATATTATTGCTTGCTATTTGCTTATCAAAGGGAACAGATATCGCAATTTTATTATTTTGTACAAGAGTTATAACTGGTAGTTGATGAACTCCTGCAAAATTTAACCCTTCATGGAAATCACCTTGATTTGTAGAGCCGTCTCCTAACATTGCTAAAGTTACAAAATCTTTTTCTTGATATTTTGCAGCTAAGGCAAATCCGACTGCATGTGGAACTTGCGTCGCAACTGGAGATGACCCGGTAATAATTCGTTTTTCTTTATGGCCGTAATGTCCTGCCATTTGTCTTCCCCCAGAATTTGGGTCTTCCGCCTTTGCAAACAAGTGCAACATAACTTCTTTTGATGTCATACCTGCGACCAATACTAAGCCAAGATCTCTATAATAAGGTGCGATATAATCCTTTGTTAAATCAAGTGCAAAACCTGCACCAATTTGGGCTGCTTCTTGACCTTGTGCCGAAACTATAAATGGTGCTTTTCCTGCTCTGTTTAATAACAACATTCTTTGATCAAGTCTTCTAGCTAATAACATGTAACGATACATGTCCAGTGTCTCTTCATCTGTTAGACCTAACTTTAAATGATGTGGCTTTGTCATAAAATCACTCCTAATTATGAATTTCTATTTTTTCAAGAGCTAGTGTTGCCTCAACAAAAACCTCTGAAAGAGAGGGATGTGGATGAATCGTTTCATGGATTTCCCACGGGATTGCATTAAGCATTTTTGCAAGACTAGCTTCTGAAATCATATCTGTTACTTTTGGACCAATCATGTGTACACCTATTATTTCCTTAGTTTGTTTGTCTATAATAATTTTTACAAAACCTTCTGTACTATTTTCAATAATTGCTTTTCCAATACTACTAAACGGAAACTTACTGACTTTATAATCTATGTTCTTATTTTTAGCTGTTTGTTCGGTTAAGCCTATTTGGGCTATCTCAGGTGCTGAATAAATACAACTAGGCACCATATTACTGTCAATAGTCACAGGATTTTGTTGATTCATATGTTCAGCTGCTACCCTGCCTTCTGCAGATGCAACATGCGCCAACTGAAGACCACCAATACAATCACCAATTGCATAAATATGTGACTCGTTTGTTTGATAGTATTCATTGGTTTGAATATGACCGTTCTCAACTTTAATTGATGTGTTCGTTAAACCAATTTCATCAGTTAAAGATTCACGTCCGATTGAAACAATCACTTTATCTACAGTTAATTCATCTTCTTCATTTATAGTGAAATTAACTGTTTCATCATTGTTTACTTCTGTCGTGAAATTACTTTCTATATAAAACTTAACACCTTTGGCCTCTAATAGAGATTTAACCTCTTTACTTACTTCAAAATCCACTTGAGGAAGTAATGTTTCTGCATTTTCAACAACTGTTACTTCTACATTTAAATCAATTAGCATTGACGCCCATTCAACACCTATTGCACCTGCACCAATTATACAAACTCGTTTAGGTAACTCTGTTAAATTAAGCGCACCTTTTGATGATAATATTAATTCTTCATCAAAAGGTAATTCTTCAAGTTCTCTTGGTTTAGATCCTGTCGCAATGATTACTTTCTTAGGGACAATCATCGTATTTTCATCACCATTATCATGTTCAATAGAAATCGTTCCTGGTAAGGGTGAGAAAATACTTGGTCCTAATATTCTGCCATGCCCTTCAAATATATCAATTTTATTTTTTTTCATTAATCCTTTTACACCCATATAAAGTTGTTCGACAGTCTGATTTTTCTTTTTTTGCATTTGCGAAAAATCTATTTCAGCTTCATTTATATTAATGCCAAAATCTGAGGCATTTAAAATCGTTTGATAGACTTCAGCACTCTTAAGTAATGATTTAGATGGAATACAACCTTCATGTAAACATGTTCCGCCTAAAAGACTTTTCTCAACTAAAGCAACATTCATGCCTAATTGACTTGCTCTTATAGCAGCAACATAACCACCAGTCCCTCCACCTAAGACTACTAAATCATATTCTTTAGTCATGTGACACGTCCTTTTCAAATTCTATTATAGCTTATCTGTAAGTGCTTACATTACTAAATTAATAAATACACATACAGTAATGTATGAGTATTTATTTATCTAATATGTGAGTTTTTGGTTGACTAAATTGATGACTCAACCGGCTAATTTTCTCAATTCTTTCTTCTGCCATACGATCTGCTGCCACATATGTTGGTATGTCCTCTTCTTTAGATATTTCAAAAACACGCATTAAATTATTATAGATATTCTCTACTTTTTTCATTGCGCGATCTTGATTATACCCTACCATTTCATCTGCAACATTAATGACACCTCCAGCATTAATTACAAAGTCAGGTGCATAAGTAATTCCCATTTCATGTAATTTATCACCGTGTTTATCATCTTTTAATTGGTTATTAGCACTACCTGCTATTGCCTTAGCTTTAAATTGCTTAAGTGTATTGTCATTAATAACCGCACCAAGCGCACAAGGCACATAAATATCACATTCAACTGAATAAATATCATCAGGTTCAACTGCAGTAGCTCCAAAATCAACAACAGCACGACTAACTGCCTCTTTATTTATATCAGTAACTATAAGTTTCGCACCTTCATCATTTAAATAATTACATAATGCATAAGCTACTTGACCTACTCCTTGAACAGCAATTACTTTATTTTCTAACGAACGATTATTAAAAGTAACTTCTGCTGTTGCTTTAATCCCCTGATAAATACCATAAGCAGTAACTGGAGATGGATCACCAGCGCTTTTTCCACCTGATGTTCCTGCCACATATTTAGTTTCCATATTAATGTAGTCCATATCTTGTTCTGAAGTTCCTACATCTTCTGCAGTTATATAACGACCACCTAAACTATCTACATATTGACCAAACTTTCTAAACATAGCTTCACTTTTATCAACTTTTGGATCTCCTATGATAACAGCTTTCCCACCGCCTAAATTTAAACCAGCAGCTGCATTTTTATATGTCATTCCTTTGGCAAGTCTAAGTGCATCTTCTAGTGCTTCTTCTTCTGAGTTATAAGGCCACATCCGTGTACCACCTAATGCAGGACCTAATGTTGTATCATGAATTACAATAATAGCTTTTAAACCAGACTCTTTATCTGAACAATAAATAACTTGTTCATAGTCATCTTCTTCTAGACTTTCAAATATATTCATTGAAATCACTCCTTTTAAATATTAATCAGGTCTAATTGTCAGAATATTAAGACTATCAGGCCGTGACTTTAGTGTGTCTTTAATCATTTTAAGCATACTTTATACTTATGATTATCGCAAGTTATAATTATAGAGTTTTTTACACATAATCGTTTTAATATTTTAGATGCTTTGTTATAATGTATAAAGTAGAGAATATCTATGAGGAGATAATTATGATAAGAATTATTGCAGTCATTATACTATTTATCCCCGGAGTTATTGGGGCTTTAGGCATTAAACTTATGAGAGATGCACTTTTTAGTGACTTTTATCCTATCTTCTTTCATATTGGAATACAATTTGTAATTGGTTTTATAATGTTTGTAGCAGGTCTTGCTTTTATTGGCGGCTTTCTTTACAATCGCGATAAAAAAAAGAATTTACTCAACAATGCACAATATTTAGATAAACAAGCAAAAGAAAATAACAAGGAGGATAAATAAATGAAAGTCGCAAAGTTTGGTGGTAGTTCACTTGCTAATGCAACACAATTTAAAAAAGTTAGCGAAATCATTAAATCAGATGATAAAAGAAAGTTTATTATTGTTTCAGCACCTGGTAAAAGACATGGTGAAGATTTTAAAGTTACAGACCTACTCATTCAGTTAGTGGAAGCATATTTAAAAAATGATAAATATCAATCTTATTTAATTTCAATCACTGATCGATTCAAAACAATTGTTAACGATTTAAATTTGGATAATGATTTAATTATAAAAATAGAAAACAATATCACAGAAACATTAAAAAGTGACATTTCAGATCGTTTAAAATTAAATTCTATTAAAGCAATTGGTGAGGATAGCTCAGCTCTTATCTTAAGTGCCTATTTAAATTCACTTGATATATCAGCTAAATATGTAAATCCTAAAGATGCGGGAATTATTGTAGAAGATTTAGATGCTGGTGCACAAATACTTGATGAAAGCTATGATATTATAAATCAATTAACTTATGAAGAAGGCGTTATCGTTATACCTGGTTTCTTTGGTTATACTACTGAAGGTGATCTAGCTACATTCTCTCGAGGTGGTTCAGATATCACAGGATCAATTGTGGCTTCAGGAGTTAATGCGTCACTCTATGAAAACTTTACGGATGTAGATTCTGTTTACTCTGTTAACCCTAATATCGTTGATAACCCTAAAGAAATTACGACTTTAACATATCGTGAAATGCGTGAATTATCTTATGCCGGCTTCTCTGTTTTTCATGATGAAGCGCTGATTCCTGCAGTCGAAAAACAGATACCAGTCTGTATAAAAAATACAAATAACCCTTCAGCTCCTGGGACAATGATTGTTGCTAATAAAGACACGCCAGATAAAACTGTTGTTGGAGTTGCAAGTGATACTGGATTTATTAGTTTATACGTAAGTAAGTTCTTGATGAATAGAGAAATCGGATTTGTAAGAAAATTATTACAAATTCTTGAAGAAGAAAAGATTTCATTTGAACATGCTCCTTCCGGTATAGATGATATTTCAATTATTATTCATGAACATCAATTAAATGAAAAAAAAGAGTTTTCTATAATGAACCGAATTAGCAATGAATTGCAACCTGACGTTGTAAGAATTGATCGTGATCTTGCTTTAATTATGATAGTTGGCGAAGGCATGAAAGAAACAATAGGTGTAGCCAAAACGGCAACTGAAGCACTAGGTGTAGCTAAAGTTAACCTTGAAATGATAAATCAAGGCTCTTCTGAGGTATCAATGATGTTTGGCATTAAGTCCAATGGTCTTCACCGTGCAATTAAATCATTATATAATGCATTTTTTGCTGAATAAATATAATGAAATTTCATAAAAAAGCAGGAAATCAATTTT